>Ga0209309_10004385_pt1 | contig 11703 bp, 9 predicted proteins | sample COGITO_mtgs_1204_2_FD_184807 | JGI IMG/M metagenome (GOLD analysis project Ga0209309, IMG submission 184807) | Pelagic marine microbial communities from North Sea - COGITO_mtgs_120412 (SPAdes) (version 2) | ecosystem: Environmental > Aquatic > Marine > Epipelagic ...
GAATTGGAGTATATTTCGCCTTACCAAATGAGCCGACGTGGATTGAGGGCGTGATTGTGCTGACGATTGGTGTGCTGGCCTTGCTCGGGTTTCGCGGCGGGCTCAGTGCAGGTTCGCTGGCTCTAATCATTGCCATTCCCTGCTTCGGATTCGTTAACGCCACGTTGCGAACCCAAATTATCAGTCATCCTGTGCTAGAGCGGGATTTTTACGGCACGGTTTCTGGCCGCGTGATTGATTTGGGGCGAACGTCAGCGGGGAATCCGCGCGTTTTGCTAGACCGCGTAACACTTTACGGGGGACCGCCCGTAGCTCACGTACGGATCGCCCTTACCGGAGATGAGGTGATCCCCCGTGATGTTGCGGGTCGCGTGGTTATGCTGACGGCTCGCATAGGCCCGCCCGGCGGTCCAGTTGCGCCCGGAGGGTTCGATTTTCGCCGTCTTGCGTGGTTTGAGCGCCTAAGTGCGGTTGGATACACCGACTTGCCGATGATGGTTCTAGACACAGCATCGACCGCACCGATTTTTCAGGCACGCATGGCTTTGGCTGACGGGATTCGCGATGGAATGCGAGAGCCTTCGGCAGGCTTCGCTGCTGCGATCATGACAGGTGACAGATCCACCGTAGATCAAGGCGTTCTGGGGGATTTGCGCGCATCGAACTTGGCGCACTTACTCGCGATTTCTGGGCTTCATATGGGTCTGCTTACCGCCTTCGTTTTTGGGGTCGTTCGGGGCGGTCTATCGTTAATACCCAGTTTAGCACTGCGATATCCGGTCAAAAAATGGGGGGCAGTTGCAGCGATGGCAGCGGGGCTAGGTTACCTCGCAATGTCAGGTGCTTCGGTACCGACGCAGCGGGCCTTTATCATGGTCTCCGTGGTTTTAACCGCGGTTTTGCTGGATCGTCCGGCATTCACCCTGCGCGGGGTGGCGCTGGCCGCGATGCTGATCCTGACAGTGAGACCTGAAAGTGTATTGCAGGCCGGATTTCAACTCTCGTTCGCTGCAACAGCCGCGTTGGTCGCAGTGTTTGAGGGATTGCGGAAATCAGCATGGTGGCGCGACGAAAATCGGGGTTGGGTCAGCCAGTACAGGGCAGGTATCGCGTTGCTCATCACATCTAGCGTTGCGGGACTGGCCACGGCACCTTTGGGTTCGTTCCATTTCAACCAAGTTTCGCAACTCGGCCTGATCGCAAATTTGATGGCAGTACCATTGATGGGCGCCGTCATCATGCCCGCAGGTGTCGTCGGCGCAGTATTGTCGCTGATAGGGCTAGAGGCACCCGCATTGTGGGTTATGCAATTCGGCATCGAAACGGCACTCGGCGTTGCGCACTGGGTCGCAAGCATGGACGGCGCCACACGGGGGGTAAAGGCGGGGCCTTGGTACGTTCTGCCCATCGTAGCTTTAGCGGGAATATGGTGGATCCTCTGGCGCGGGCCGGGCAGATGGATAGGTATCATCCTGTTCGCTATCGGAACGTGGCTATGGCAGGCAAGCCTGCGACCCGAACTCTTGATCTCAGACAGCGGCCGCTTGGTGGGCGCGTTAACCGATGCCGGGCGCGCGTTGAATCGTGACCGCGGTAACAGTTTCGCGGCGAGTAGCTGGCTATCCGACGATGGCGATCCCGTTAGCCAGTCGTACGCAGCAAGCCGGTGGAGCGCCGAGAGCGGGCAGAGTTGGCAGAGAATGTCGTTGGCAAATAACTGGCATGTAACCGTCCTTACCAGTCGTTCCCGTTGGCCACAGGACATTCCAGACTGCGACGCCAAAACGATCCTGATCGCAACAGCATGGTCCGGCGCGACTCCTCTGCCTGACATCACGAATAGCTGCGCCCATATCTGGCTGCGTGATCCGCTAAGGGCCACATCAGGTGTCGCGTATTGGCTGCATCCTGATAGCTACGATATACAAACCGTCATTGAGAGCGAAGCGCAGCGCCCGTGGACGATCCGCCCTTAATACGTGCGGATCAAACCAACCAAGCGACCCTGAACCTTAACCTGATCGTCGCGGTACACGCGCGTTTCATAAGCGGGGTTCGCAGCCTCAAGCGCGACTGCACTGCCACGCTTACGCAGCCGCTTTAGCGTCGCCTCCTGATCCTCGACCAAAGCTACAACGATGTCACCGTTATTGGCATCATTCTGCTCCTGAATAACAACGATATCACCATCGTTAATACCTGCGTCCTTCATAGAGTCGCCCTTGACCTCTAGCGCGTAATGTCTGCCACCCCGCGTGACCATGTTGCCGGGAACAGCGACGTGGCTGGAGACCTGTTGAATAGCCTCGATAGGAGTGCCGGCCGCGATCCGCCCCATCACTTGCAGTTCGACCGAACCGCCAGCGCGAACCTTCATAGCTGCGGGGGGAAGGTCGCTTAATCCACCAGCAATAGTAGTGGGGCGGAATCCTGATGGCTCAGCACTGTCGGGCATCCGCACGATTTCAATCGCACGGGCACGATGCGCAAGCCTGCGGATAAAGCCTCGTTCCTCTAGCGCAGTGATCAATCTGTGGATGCCGGATTTGGAACGTAGGTCCAACGCTTCCTTCATCTCGTCAAAGGACGGGGAAACACCGTCCTGTTGTACGCGTGCGTGGATAAAGTTGAGCAGATCAAGTTGCTTGCGCGTCAGCATGGTATCACTCCGTGTTGTCGCGTTGGCCTAGGCATCGCGGAAGTTTACAGTCTCGTTCTCCACAGTTCTACAAAGGTTCCCGTTTTGTGTCAACGATACTGACGGTTAATCCAGCGGGATTGTCTCTACCAAATCGCCCACATCGTGCGCCGCATCATTTGGTGGGCGCACGACAAGCGTGTTGGCGGCGTCCAGAACGCTCAACAGGGCGCTATCTTGGCGCTGGAACACGCGCACAGCCTGATCGGTGCGCACGGCGCGCATGTAGTGTTCACGCCCGCCGTTTGGGCCAATAGCCTCAGCCAAGGGATGCACCACTCGTGGCAATGCATCACCCGCACCGCCCAGCATTCGGTCCAGTGCAGGCCGTAAAAACACGTGCGCACACACAAAGGCCGAGACGGGATTCCCGGGGAGGCCGATCATAACCGCATCCCCCAGTCGGCCCGCCATAAGCGGCTTGCCGGGGCGCATCGCAACCTTATAAAAATCGAGCGCCAGCCCCGCATCACCAGCGACTTGCGCGACCAGATCGTGATCGCCAACCGAGGCGCCGCCCAGCGTCACGATCATATCTGCGCCCCGCGCTAGATCGAGCACGGCGCGCAGTCCCGATACCGTATCAGGTGCGATGGGCAGAATACGCGCGATGCCGCCGGCAGCCTCTATAATTGCGGCGACCGCATAGATATTTGAACTGACGATCTGATCTGGTCCAGGCGTTTCGCCCGGAACCACCAGCTCGTCACCCGTCGAAATCAAGGCAACCACAGGGCGGCGATAGACTGGAACCTCAGCGATATTCATTGCTGCGAGCAGAGCAATGCGGGCGGGCGTGATCGGTCCGGGTTCAACGTGATCACCAGTTTTGAAATCAGCGCCAGCCGGGCGGATGTGACGCCCATCTTCCGTTGCATTGATTGTGATGCACGCGTCTGTGCGGGTGACATCCTCTTGAATCACAATGCGATCTGCGCCGCTTGGAACGGGCGCTCCGGTGAAAATCCGGATGGCTGCACCGGCAGGAAGGCTACCAGCGTAGCCCAATCCGGCCTGCGATTCACCAATGACATTCAGTGTCGCACCAACAGTCGCATCAGCGTCGCGAACTGCGTAGCCATCCATTGCTGACGCCGCGAAGGGCGGTTGTGTGCGCTGCGCCGCGACGGAGGTCGCCAGAATACGATTTGCACAGCTGCGCAGTTGCACGAGCTCCACTGGCATCGTTTGGATCAATCCGCGGATGCGGTCCAGCGCCTCGGAAACGGGGATCATTCGGCCTCAAACAGGCCGGACTTGCCACCATCCTTATAGGTTAGGCGAATCTCGGTGATCTGCATGTCCTTTTGCACCGCTTTCAGCATGTCATAGACCGTCAACGCGGCCACAGTGACAGCGGTCAGCGCCTCCATTTCCACGCCCGTCTGACCGGTGGTCCGCACGGTCGCTGCAATGTCGACCCCAGACTCTGTCAGGTCGAGGTCGAGCGACACTTTAGATAGCGGCAGTGGGTGGCATAGGGGGATCAAGTCGGAGGTCTTCTTTGCTGCCATAATCCCGGCAAGGCGCGCGACCGCCAGAACATCACCCTTTTTCGCAGTTCCATCCCGAACCAAACTCCGCGTTGCCTCAGACATCAGAACGGAGCCACGCGCGGTTGCGGTGCGCGTCGTTATCTCCTTGCCGGTAACATCAACCATGTGGGCGTCACCCTTGGCGTCGAAGTGGGTCAAGCTCATAATTTGCGCCCCCGTGGAACCGGATTGGCGAGCAGGTCGCGAGTTGCGGCCTCCACATTTTCTTGGCGCATCAGGCTTTCCCCAATCAGGAAGGCGCGGGCGCCGTAACTGGACAATTTCGCCAGATCGTTCGAGGTGGACATACCACTTTCGGAGACCAGAATACGATCTTCTGGGACCATCGTGGACAGGTCGCGAGTGGTATCAAGAGATGTCTCGAACGTCTTGAGATTGCGATTGTTTATCCCCATCAGTGGAGAGCGGAGGTTGAGTGCACGCTCCAATTCCGGTGCATCGTGAACCTCGATCAGCACCGACATTTTCCACTGCTCGGCGGCGGCCTCCAGTTCCACGGCCTGGGCGTCTGAAACGCTGGCCATGATGATGAGGATACAATCCGCGCCAAGGCTGCGGGCCTCGGCCACTTGCCACGGATCGTACATGAAATCCTTACGCAAGACGGGCAGGTCAACAGCACCGCGAGCCGTAACCAGAAAATCCTCGTGTCCCTGAAAGCTGGGGGCGTCAGTCAAAACGCTGAGGCACGTTGCACCGCCAGCCTCATAGGCCGAGGCAAGAGCGGCAGGGTGGAAATCCTCACGGATGAGACCCTTGGACGGGCTGGCCTTCTTTACCTCAGCGATCAGCGCATAGTCACCACGACCAACGGCTAAGCGTACCGCACCGGCGAAATCGCGCACGCCAGGGGCTTGCCATGCGCGGGCCTCGATATCCCCTTGCGAGCAGATCGCCTTGCGTGCGGCAATCTCCTCCAGCTTATAAGCTTTGATACGGTCCAGAACGTTGGTCATTAGGCTACCTCTATGCTGGGGAGTTCAGCTTGAAAATTTTGTGGAGTCCAGTCGATTGGCTGTTCGCCGCGTTCGGTCAACCAATCGTTCACGCGGCTAAACGGTTTTGATCCGATAAAGCCGCGTCGTGCGGACAAGGGGGAAGGATGCGCCGTTTCGATCATGAGGTGATCGCCCGGATGAATGTATTTGCGCAAGCCCTGCGCGTGCTTGCCCCATAGCACAAAGGCGGTTGGGCGGGCGGAAACCTCTTGCAAAACCTCTTGTGCCAACCTGTCCCAGCCGAGCGTGGCGTGTGAGCCTGCCTGACCCTCCCGCACGCTCAGCGCGGTGTTCAGCAGCAAAATACCCTGGGCAGCCCAATGTGATAGGTCGCCGGAGGTTCCCTGAACATCAAGATCATCGCGCAACTCATTGAAAATATTTCGCAAGGATCGGGGCAGGGGCTGCACGTCAGGATTGACGGAAAACGCCAGCCCATTGCCGTGACCCGCTGTCGGATAGGGATCCTGACCCAAAATAACCACACGCACGTCGGAAGGTGCCACAGCAGCCAGCGCCGCGAAGCGCAGTGTCTCAGGCGGCAAAACATTGACCTCACGCGCGAGGGTCGCCGCGATCTGCGGATAGCTTTCAGCAAAGAACGGAAGCTGCGCCCATGCTTGGGGAATTTGCGCCATGCGCCTTTCCTTTCGATCCAACCTAGGCTTTGGTGGCCTTGGCCAATGCAGCAACCTTATCGCGTGCTGCGCCGCTATCGATGCTTTCGCGGGCCAGTTCAACGCCCTCTTTCAATGTCGAAACCTTCTCAGCGACAACCAGCGCGGCGGCGGAGTTGAGCAGAACGGCATCACGATAGGCGCTTGGCTGGCCATCCAGCAGCGCCCGCATGGCAGTGGCATTTTCCGCAGGGTCGCCGCCCAGCAGTTCCTCGAACGGATGCACAGGCAGGCCGGCATCCTCGGGATGTATTTCGCGATCGGTAACGGTGCCATCCTCCAGCGCGGCGACCCAGCTGACGCCCGCAATGCTCAGCTCATCTGTGCCATCAGATCCGTGAACCAGCCACGCCCGATCCGAGCCGAGAACCTGCAAGGTTTCTGCCATCGGGCGGATCAGATCGCGCGAAAACGCTCCGGTCAGTTGGCGCTTAACACCGGCAGGGTTGGTCAGCGGGCCTAGGATATTGAAGATCGTGCGTGTGCCCAGCTCCTGCCGTGCCGGCATAACGTGTCGAATAGCGGGGTGGTGCATGGGCGCCATCATAAAGGCGATGCCTATTTCGTTCAGCGCCTTTTCGACGACATCGGACCCGACCATAACGTCGATGCCCATTTGCCCCAGCGCGTCAGCGGCGCCCGATTTTGACGACAGGTTACGGTTGCCATGCTTTGCAACCACCACTCCCGTTCCTGCAACGACGAATGCCGTGGCAGTGGAAATATTCAGCGTTCCCATGCCGTCACCACCGGTGCCGACGATGTCCATCGCGCCCTCGGGTGCCTTCACCGCTGCGCATTTGGCGCGCATAACGGATGCAGCGGCGGCGTATTCGTCCACCACCTCGCCGCGCGTGCGCAGCGTCATCAGAAAGCCACCGATCTGGTGCGCGGTCGCCTCTCCTGTCATCAGCACGTTAAAGGCGTCTTCGGCCTCCACACGGGTCAGAGGGCGTTCCGCAGCGGCGGCGATCAGGGGCTTTAGGCGCTCAGACATTCGCAGGCTCCGCTAGGTCAAGAAAGGTACGCAGCATATGCCGCCCGTGTTCCGAGGCAATCGATTCAGGATGGAACTGCACGCCGTGGATCGGCAGCTCACGGTGGCTAAGGCCCATTACCGTGCCATCAGCCACATCAGCCGTAATTTCCAGACAATCGGGAATACTATCACGCGCAACGGTCAGAGAATGGTAGCGCGTCGCCTGAAACGAACCATCAATGCTTGCAAATGGCCCACGACCAGTGTGGCGGATCGTATCGACCTTACCGTGCATGATTGCATCGGCGCGAACAACCTTGCCGCCAAAATGCTGTCCGATGGACTGATGCCCCAAACACACGCCCAACAGCGGCGTCCGCGTTTCCGCCGCAGCCGCCACCAGCGCCAAGCAGATACCAGCCTGATCGGGATCGCAAGGCCCGGGGCTGAGCAATATGGCCGAGGGGCGCAACGCCATCGCCTCGTGCGCAGTCAGGGCGTCGTTCCGCTCGACACGCACCTCAACCCCCAGCTCGCCCACATAATGGACAAGATTGTAGGTAAAACTGTCGTAGTTATCGATTAGCAGCAACATTTCCGGCCGTTCCCTTGGTTGCGCGGGGATCAAACTGCCCAGCGACCTCGTAGGTTTGCATATTCAGGCTGTTACACCTGCGCACGCGCGGTATAAATGCGGGGAAGTCCACGTCGGGGTCAAGGGACCACGCGCGTGGAGTATTGAATGAGGGGAAATACGATATGGCGGCACAACGAGGTGGAGCAGGCTTCTTAGGAGGATTCGCTGGCGGTATTGTCCTCAGCGTCGCAGCCTTTGCAGGCGCAGCGATCGCATTTCCTCCGCCACCCGTTGAGGAGCAGACTGTTAGTGAGGAGCTTTTGATCCCACCGCGTCTGCCCACGCTAGAGGGACAAACCAACACTGGCCCCGTGACACCGCAAGTTCAGGCCACGCGGCCCCGCACGTCCGAGCCTGTTGCGCCGACCAGCGCGCCTGCCGTGGACCCACAGCTTAGCCAAGGCGGCGTTGCGCTGGCCCCCGCGCCCCAGCCTGATTTGGGTGAGGACAGCGGCGCACCTGTCGCAACTGTCGAGGCGAATGAGTTCAACGCTCCACAACGCGCCGACGCCCTCAGCACACCCGCTACCGAAACCGCAGGGTTGAGCGCGGGCGCCACTGCACCCGCACGCCCTCGCGCGGGAATCGGCGCACCGGCCGCCGGGTTGGAGCTCACCAACGCGCCTGTGGTTGAGGCTCCGACCGCCACATTGCCCAGCATGAGCAGCGATGGGTCTCTGACGCGTCCGCGCGTCACCGGCATTCAGCCCGAGGTTGGCGGGCAGCCCGCTGACACCGCGCCCGAGGCAAATACCCCGGACGAGCCCGTGTTCAGCCTGCCTGACGCACAGCCCGCCAGCGAACCCATCGCACCTGAGGAGGCGCCGCGGCGAATCTATGCCGCCGATTTCAACGTTCCCGGCGACCAACCGCTGATCTCCGTCGTGCTGATTGACGGCGGTGTCGCGGCGTTTCCGCAGGAAACCATCGACGCGCTCAGCCTACCTCTGACCATCGCGATTTCGGCGGATTCCGTCGATGCCGCACAGCGATCCCGTGCATTCCGTGCTGCAGGCTTCGAAGTGCTGGCCATGATTCCGGATAGCATCGCGGCGGATATGAAAACGATGGACGATCAGGGGGTCATTGAAACCCTCGCCAGTGTGTTCATGGCAGTGCCGGAGGCTGTCGGTGTTCTGGATGCCGAGGGCGGCGCGATCAGTTCCGACAGTCGAGTGACCCGTGCGGCGCTGGATTATCTGGCGCTGACCGGACATGTGATGGTGACGCAGGCCGGGCAGGGATTTAATCAATCTGATCGCCTTGCCGCTGCCGTGGGTGTTCCTAGCGCAACGGTTGAGCGCCGCTTGAACAGTTCGTTCGGCGGGGCCGCAATGGTGAACGGATTGCAACGCGTGGCGCTGGACGCCCGCAGCCGTGGTGGATCGATCCTGATCGGGCAAAGCGATTCTGAAACGATCACCAGCATAGTCACATGGGCATTTTCACCGGCTAGCCGCGCGGTATCTTTGTCACCCGTAACGCCATTGCTGGAGCGGTTCGAGGCAACACGCTGATCAAACACGCCACCCCGTCGATAGAATTGACGGGGTGGTGATTTTAACGATTACCCTGACGAGCCTGCGCGATTGCGTCGCGCGCGGCAGCCATCAAGGCGCCGGCCTTGTTCACCGTCTCCTGATACTCCGCCTCGGGATCGCTGTCATAAACAACACCCCCACCGGCCTGCACGTAGAGCGTCTGATCCTTGAGGACCGAGGTGCGTAGTGCGATGCATATATCCATGTCACCATCGGCGGAGAAATATCCGACACCGCCGCCATAGACGCCGCGCTTCTCCGTCTCCAGCTCATCAATGATCTGCATGGCGCGTACCTTGGGCGCGCCAGATACTGTGCCTGCGGGCAGGCCAGCCAGCAGGGCGTCCAGCGCGTCAACGCCGGGGCGCAGTTGACCCTCAACGTTGCTGACGATGTGCATGACGTGGGAATACCGCTCGATAATAAACGTCTCGGTCGGATTCACGGTGCCGATTTGCGCGACGCGGCCCACGTCGTTGCGCCCCAGATCGAGCAGCATCAGATGCTCCGCGCGCTCCTTTGGATCGGCCAGCAATTCGTGTTCCAGCGCCAAGTCCGCCTCAGGCGTCACACCGCGTTTGCGAGTGCCAGCAATGGGCCGGATCGTAACTTTACCGTCGCGCACCTGAACCAAGATTTCAGGGCTGGCGCCGATAACCTGAAAGCCGCCAAAATCGAAATAGAACATATAGGGCGACGGGTTCGTACGGCGCAGTGACCGATACAGCGCAAAGGGTGGCTCCTGAAACGGCAGGGACCAACGCTGCGACGGGACAACCTGAAAGATGTCGCCAGCGCGAATGTAATCCTTGGCCTTTTCAACTACCGCGGCATACCCTTCACGGGTGGTGTTGCTAATCGGCTCAGGCATATCGCCTGCACCGGCAACTTCACGTCGCGCACCTGTTGGCGCGCGGTCCAGATCGGCAACCACGTCCATCACACGTTCGGCGGCCTGTGCATGGGCGGCGCGGGCGCTTTGCCCACCACCGGCCCAGACGGGGGAAACGATGATGACCTCATCCTTGACCGCATCGACGATGGCCACGACGGTCGGGCGCATCATGACGGCATCGGGCAGGCCGATGGGGTCAGGGTTCACGTTGGGCAAGTGTTCCACATGGCGCACCATGTCGTACCCCAGATACCCGAACAGCCCCGCAGCCATGGGCGGCAAACCCTCGGGCAGATCAATCCGGCATTCTGCCAGCAACGCCCGCAAGCTCTCCAGCGGTGCCTTGTCGTCGGGGGCAAAACCATCAGCATCAAACCGCGCGTGACGGTTGATTTCAGCCTGCGGCCCGCGACAACGCCAGATCAGATCAGGCTTTAGCCCGATGACCGAATAACGACCGCGGTTCTCACCGCCTGTTACGGATTCCAGCATAAAGCTGTCACGACGCTCACCCGCGATTTTGAGCATGACGCTGACCGGAGTGTCCAGATCGGCGATCAGCCGGGTCCAAACCACTTGATTTCGCCCCGCCTCAAAACCAGCGGTAAAGTCGGAAAGTTCAGGAAGAAGCTGCATGATTTACCGCAAGCTCTGCACGATTTGATCCAGAACCGACTGGTTCACAACGATGCCACGCTCATCCGCGATGGCATTTGCGAAATAGCCGATCAGGTCGCTCTGCATACCTGCGCGTGTTTGTTCGATGAACAGATCGCGTAGGGTCACGGCGTCCTCAGCCTCCAGATCGTAGGGCGTGATATCGGTCAGGGACAGCAGGATTGCTCCGGCCTCATCCTCGAAAACCATTGACGTGCCGACTTCAGCCTCAAAGATTTGTGCGACGGCGGCGGGGGACAGGAAGCCCGCATCGGTGTCCCGGGTCATGCTCTCATTCGATTGCAGTTCCAGCTCCTCGCGCTCCGCCAGGAAAGCCAGCGTCAGGCCATCGGCGAGGGCTGCCTCCAGTTCCTCGGCCCGCGCGCTGGCCGCGTCACGGGCCGCAGCGTCACGCCATGCGTCGGCGACACGATTGCGGATCTCGGACAGGGCAGGCAGCGTTGGCTCCAAAATCGCATCGACACGAACGAGGTAGAACGACAGGTCGCCCGCCTCAATCTGATCGCGATCTGCGCCGATGTTGCTGTCAAATGCCTCAGTCGTCACCTCTACCGGCAATGCGCCGGTTTGGCCCTGCTGAACCGTGGCCGTGCCCATCTCATAGGCGCTTTCCTCGGCGATCTGTTCAATCGTAGCACCGCCAGCGATCAGTTCCTCAACACGCAAGCTTTCGGAAATCACAGTTTCCTCCGCATCGGCAAAGGCAAGGCGGCTGCGCAATTCCTCACGCGCATCCTCAAACGAAATCTCGGTGGCAGGGACGATTGCGTTGACGGCAAACAACACAGGGCCAAGGTCGGTCGCGACAGGTCCTACAACCCCTGTCGCGTCACCGCCAAAGACGACCTCTCGCTCACCACGGGCCAGCTGCGCCTCGGCAATCAAGCCAAGGGCGATGTCGCTCGCATCCAAGCCACGCTCAACCGCGAAATCACCAAGGGTTTTCTCCCCGGCCTCGATTGCCGCGCGGGCAGCCTCAGCAGCTGCATCATTGGCGAAGGACAGGCGATCCACGATCCGACGCTCAGGCGTCTGGAATTCCTG
>Ga0209309_10004389_pt1 | contig 11696 bp, 8 predicted proteins | sample COGITO_mtgs_1204_2_FD_184807 | JGI IMG/M metagenome (GOLD analysis project Ga0209309, IMG submission 184807) | Pelagic marine microbial communities from North Sea - COGITO_mtgs_120412 (SPAdes) (version 2) | ecosystem: Environmental > Aquatic > Marine > Epipelagic ...
TGTTATTGAGATCATCATAGCCCAAAATATCATATTCGGGTCTAACCGGGTTGGGGTACACATAAGCATCTTCAAGCGTTTCTTGGGGTTTTGTACCGCCAGAGGCAAATGACACCAAACCGCGATCGGTTGCAAAATACACCTCCCCAGATACTGGGTCTATGGCAATGTCATTAATGTTGTTGGAGGGTAATGGCGAATTGTCTTTGGTAAACTGATATATGGTTTCTTGACCGTCTGGCGAAAAATAAAAACATCCCGAATCGGCGGTGCCGACCCATTTATTGTTGGAGCCATCAACTTCGATATCGGTTATGGATTGAAGTTCCAATAATTCAGCAGGAATCCCATTATCTAAAATGACAATGTTATTAACCTCGGTGTCAACTTCAAAAAAAGCTGAAGGACCAAACAGGACTCTTATTCCAGAATCGGTACCAATCCAAAGTTGCCCATTATTATCTAGAGCCAAAGATTTTACGAATTTTGATGGAAAATTATCTTCCTCACTATTGGCAAAAACAACCTCAAAAGACCCCCCGTTCTTTCTAAAACCTATGAGACCAAATTCTACCGAACCAATAAAAATTTGATTTTGGTTATCTATGACCATACTAGAAAATCCTAAGTTTAATCCAGGCGGATCGGGAGGTATAATCGATGTGAAATCAAAAGACTGCCAGTTGCCATTGTTAAATTCATTTAAAGGGGCACTCGTTCTCCCGTTCATAACATATAATTTACCTTCTCTATCAAAGGCGCTAACTGTGGTTAGCTTAAAATCCCCTGCAAAGGGCACTAGGGTGCTATTGTCTTGATTGTATAAAATTGTAGGGACCTCATCATTAAATTCTATAAGCCCAGAATAATGCGAACTGATAAAAACTTGACTGGGATCAAACGGGTTAATGGCAATATGTGACAGGTAAAACGGATTTGGAATTACATCGCTAATGCTATCATAACTGATATTACTCCAAACCTCTCCTTTTAAATGACTAACGCCTGCTCGGGCCACGCCACCTGTAAAATTGAACGTTTGCGAGTAGCCTCCAAAAACCGCCCATAACTCATCGGCAACGGTTTCAATTGAAAACATATTATTATAAAGTGGGCCATCGGGATGTATTTCTTGAAAGCCCCCGGTTACCGCCAAATTGGTTCTTAAAAGGCCTTTGCCCGATTTACCTGTGGCAACAATTCCCGTGGTGCCTATAAAGATGTCATTCTCATCTGCTGCCACAGCTAAGGAGAAGTCCACATCAACATCTTCGGTTGTGTTGATTACATCCAGCGGATTAAAATTACTATTGTAGAGATAAACATTTGACTTCGTGGTCACAGTGAGCAAGCCTGCAAAACTTCGCATGTCCCTCACCTGAGCGGGAAAGGTTGTTAATCCGGTTAATACGTTATTATTTATGCCAACTATGGTATTGCTGGTATTAATTGCATAAAGTTTATTACCACTATTCTCAATAAATGTATAGCCAGAATTTCCAATAGTGCCCCATTCTTGCCAATCAATAAGGTTTGGATTGCTCAAGGAGGCCATTTTTATAGCATCATTTTGGCATGCAGCATAGATGTTGCCCTCAAAAACCGTCAATTGGTTCACCTGTATTTGCGATCCATTAACCCCAATAAAATACGTATCCCCAAATTCTAGGTTTGCAATATCATAAACTGAAATCCCATAGTCCGTAGAAATATAGATGAGCCCATTATCTTCGTGAAAATGATTTACTTTTTTAACATTTGGAGAAATGGTCTGTTTCTCCAAGATATCGATAACCGAAAAGACCTCAGGACTCGTTGTTGCATTTTTGACAACTTCAATTAAACCCGTGTCATAGCCCACCAATATCAAATCATTGCTTTCACTATAATAGATTGTAGAAATTAAATCTCCTGACAGTCCGTCGACACTGGAAATCTCATTAATTTCATTCGTTTGAAGGTCATACGAGAAAATAGCATTTTCTGAAGCCACAAAGATGATATTGGGTGCTATAGATACATCTTTGATATCCAAATATGAAAAATGACCTTCCCAAAGATTAGCAGCTTGTTGACTAAACAGAAGATTAAAAAATAAGCCGAAAATTAGGGCAAGTAAAAGCTTTTGAAACCTCATGTAGTTTTGGATAGCGTCTTTAATTTAAAACCAAAAATAACATTATTTATTGTATATTCGACCCATATTTCCTTGATAGTAGATGTTATTCAGCAGCCCAATTTTTCTATATTTATTCTTACCGCTGGTCTTATTTATCTATTACCTCGCGCCGACTAAGTTTAAGAACTTTCTATTGCTTTTTTTTAGTCTTTTATTTTACACCTGGGGCGAAAAAGAACTCGTACTGCTCATTTTATTGTCGTCTGCCATAGATTATAGCGCAGCGCTAATTATTGAAAGTGGTCGCCGAAAAATAGGGCTTTACCTATCTCTCATAGTCAATATTGGCTTATTGGTTTATTTTAAATATGTCAATTTTGTCTACACCAATCTTATTGAGGTTTTAACCCATTTCAATTGGACGCCTAACGAGGCGTACCGCTTCGCTTCTATTGCTTTACCATTAGGCATTAGTTTTTACACCTTTCAAACCATGTCTTACACTATTGATGTGTATCGCGGTAAAGTAAAGGCTAACCGAAATTTTATAGACTTTGCGTGCTACGTTACCCTTTTTCCTCAGCTCATCGCAGGCCCCATCGTAAGATATCACGATATACAAAATGAACTCAAAGCGCGCACTACAACAGGATCCCAAATAGCCGAAGGCGTCCAGCGATTCATCATAGGATTGGCTAAAAAAATGATCATCGCAAACAACTGCGCCTTTTTGGCCGATGGAATTTTTGCGCTGTCTTCAGATGATCTAACTGCAACCACAGCTTGGTTGGGAGCAATTGCCTATGCCTTCCAGATATATTTTGACTTTTCGGGTTATTCCGACATGGCCATTGGCTTAGGCAAAATGCTCGGTTTTAATTTTCCCGAAAACTTCAACTATCCCTACATTTCCAAATCTTTAAGAGAATTTTGGCGACGCTGGCACATTACGCTGTCTGAATGGTTTAGGGATTATGTTTACATTCCCTTAGGGGGCAATCGCAACCAACGCACCCTCGTTAATTTGTTGATCGTTTTTTTTCTCACTGGTCTTTGGCATGGCGCCAACTGGACGTTTATTGTTTGGGGCTTGTTTCACGGGTTCTTTTTAATATTAGAGCGTACATCATTAGGCAAAACGATAAGCCGATGGCCAAAATTTATGAGCCATTTTTACGTTATTCCAATAATTTTTCTGTCTTGGGTCATTTTCAGAAGCGATACTATAACTGATGCCTTGCAGTTTATTGCTGCAATGTTTAGCTTCGATTTTTCTTATAATGCTCCCTTTTTAAATTTTTATTTGTCTACTGAGGTTATTTTGGTGTTACTTTTGGCAACACTGGCCTCCACTCCCATTTTTTCCATACTCGGTGAATGGCTTTTAACTAAATGTAATTCGGCAGCCCAATCCCAAGTGCTTTACTTCACACGAGTGTTTGGACTATTGGTGTTATTTGCAGTTTGTATGACTTATGTAGCGGTAGATTCGTATAATCCTTTTATTTATTTTAGATTTTAATGAAGGACTTTAAATTTTTAAATGCGTTGTTGATTTGTGGGTTCTTTTTCATATTAACAATTCCGAATCTGGTGATGCTGCTCGGCGACAGCAAGGCTAAATTAGAACTAGATTATCACAAGCCGAAGGAGAGCCTTGTTAATTTTAAATATCAGTACACAGAACATTTCGGACTTAAAGATGACCTGTTCCGCCTTTATAAAAACATAAAAACCAAAACATTTCATGACCCCGTGTTGCCAGATCGCGTTGTAAAAGGCCTCGATGGGTGGTTTTTCCTGGGCAACCACAACAATAATCTCTTAAATGATCACTTTGGAAACAACCCTATAAGTAACAGTGATCGCTATGTTATTACTAAAAAGATCGAAGCTATCCGAACCCAACTGCAGCAAAGGGGCATTGCGCTTATTTTGATGGTACCTCCAAACAAGCATACTATTTATGGCGAATATTTGCCTTTTCAGCTTTCGCAGCACCCTACAGTAGTATCGCAGCTGAAATCACATTTCAAAGCAACCCTAGATGTTGACCTGCTGGATGTTTCTAAAACCCTTTTAACACATAAAGACCAACACCAGTTATACTACCGCACCAACACACATTGGACGGATATTGGCGCTTTTTACGGTTATCAAGAACTTATGAAAAGCATTCAACAACAAATCAGCTTCCCTCTCCCTTTAGTAAATTTAAACGATTATGAGCAAATAACGATGCCCATTGAAAACGCTGATATCACCAAAATGATTCAACTCAACACAGATGAGCAGGTGGTTTATTTACACAAAAAATCACCCGAAAAAGCGACCTTCGTCAATTCGGATGCCAGCCTTATCCATTTTCGAAACAGCACTGGCAAACTGAAACTATTAATGTATAAAGATTCCTTTGCAAATGCACTTATTCCCTTTTTGAACGAAAGTTTTGAGAAAACCTGGTACACTACAGATTATCGCATCAATTATGATTTTATAGACCAGATTAAACCAGATATAGTGGTCATTGAAATTGTGGAGCGCAATTTGGTTTACAACCTTATTAATAGCAAAAAGCCCCTAGAGTAGAGGCTTTTTTGTTATATATGTTCACTTTGAGTTTACACGACACCCTGTGCTAACATGGCATCGGCAATTTTGACAAAACCAGCAATATTGGCCCCTTTAACGTAGTCAACATACCCGCTGTCATCTTTACCATACATGACACAGGCACTGTGAATATCGTTCATGATTTGATGCAGTTTTGCGTCCACTTCTTGAGCAGTCCAACTCATTCTTAAGGAATTTTGGCTCATTTCAAGTCCGGAAGTTGCTACGCCACCTGCATTAGATGCTTTTCCTGGTGAAAAGAGTACTTTCGCTTTTTGAAGTACTTCCACAGCTTCAGGAGTTGTGGGCATATTGGCACCTTCAGCCACAGCAATTACTTTGTTTTTTACCAAAGTTTCAGCTTCCTCCTTATTCAACTCATTTTGAGTGGCACAAGGCATCGCAATATCGCAGTTTATAGACCAAGGTCTTTCCCCTTCATGATATGTTGCCGAAGGATAGGTATCAATGTATTCGCTAATCCTTCCGCGATCCACGTTCTTTATCTTCATAATAAGTGCCAATCGCACGGTATCAATGCCTTCCGGGTCATGAATAAAGCCCGAACTATCGGACATTGTTAATACTTTAGCACCTAATTCTACCGCTTTTTCGCACGCATATTGCGCCACGTTTCCAGAACCGGAAATCGCAATGGTCTTTCCTTTAAGCGTGTCATTAGTGGTGGCCAACATGTTTTTGGCAAAATATACGCAGCCATATCCTGTAGCTTCTGGTCTCATTAAAGAACCTCCGTAGGTAATTCCTTTTCCGGTTAATACCCCGGTAAATTCATTTCTTAAGCGCTTGTATTGGCCAAAAAGGTATCCAATCTCACGACCACCTACACCTATATCTCCCGCGGGCACATCGGTATTGGGACCAATATGTCTGGCCAGTTCTGCCATAAACGATTGACAAAAACGCATCACTTCGTTATCGCTCTTTCCTTTAGGATCAAAGTCCGACCCACCTTTTCCGCCACCCATGGGCAACGTGGTTAAAGCGTTTTTAAATACTTGTTCAAAACCCAAAAACTTAAGAATACTCAAGTTTACGGTTGGATGAAAGCGCAACCCGCCTTTATAAGGACCAATGGCAGAGTTAAACTCCACCCTAAAGCCTCTGTTTACTTGGGTCTCACCCTTATCATCTATCCAGGGTACTCTAAATATAATGGTACGCTCTGGCTCTACCATGCGTTCCAATAACATTTTTCCCTGATACTTGGGATGGTCTTCAATAAATGGGATTACAGTTTCTGCGACTTCGTGCACCGCTTGTAGAAATTCGGTTTCATGTGCGTTCTTTTGCTCAACACTTTTAAGAAAAGCTTCTATTTTGTTTTTCATGCATTCAAATAATTAAGAATCAATGTTGTTTTTCGAGTTACAAAGATACATTATCTTTAAAAAATACGACTGTTATTTTTATTATTCCCATTGAAACCCTTGCATTATTAAACTAACACTATTCATTGTTCACACAATTTAAACCCGCCTTTATGACTTTTGTTTGGTAGTTAGAGCAGTTTTTATATATTTGTTTACAAAAAAGTCCTGAACACCCTAATATGCTATGATGCTTAATTTTAAATCATTAACATTTATCCTTTTTGTTTTGCTGTTGGGGACGAATGAAGGCTTTGCTCAATTTGGCTTTACAAATGAAATTGGGGTGGTTGCTGGTCCGTTGGCTTTTCAATCTGATTTTGGTGAACGTAAGGATTTTGAAACCAATTCGGGCAATACAGGTTTTGGTGTAGGTTTAGTGCATTATATCAACTTTACTTATAAAAAGCAATACAGCTCTAGAAGTAGCGCCAATTTTTTCAATTATCATTTTAAGGTTAGGAATGAACTCTCTTACAATAAAACCACGCTCAACCACTTTGGAAAATGGGTGGATGAAGATCGAAAGAGCGTCAATGCCGAAAAATTAAGACGCCATTCTGGTTCTTCCCAAAACATAAATATTGGATCTCAATTAGAATTTTTCCCGCTCAGCATTCGTGAATTTGAAGCTATGGAATATTCCTTTGCACCTTATGTGAGTTTAGGTTTTCAATATACTGCTTTTAGCCCTACGGTAGAAACCAGTTACGGTGATGGAAACATTAACAACTCCGATAATTTCTATGATTCTTGGGTAAATGCCACCAACCCTAATTTTTCTGAAGATAATTTTCTATTTGATGGAACAAGTTCGGCGTTCTCTATTGTTGGCAGTGTTGGCACACGTTATAAACTAAATTTGCTGTCTGACCTGGTGATCGATTTGAAATGGCAGTTTTTCTTCGAAGATAAAATAGATGGTTTGGATCACAATTTGAGATCAAACAAATCAAATGATTGGTTGGTATGGTTAAATATAGGATATATCCACTACCTAAATAACAATTAACTTTACCTCAGTAATATATACAAAAAGACCAAACAGTGTTCTGTTTGGTCTTTTTTGTGTTGAAAAAACACTTTTTATAATTAGCCTATGGCTTGTTTTAAATCTGCAATAAGATCAGCTTCATCTTCAATACCAACACTCAGTCTAATTAAAGAATCTACCACCCCTGTTTTCTCACGCTCTTCTTTTGGAATGCTCGCATGCGTCATGCTTGCAGGATGTCCTGCCAAAGATTCCACACCTCCAAGGGATTCTGCCAAGGTAAACACTTTTAGGTTTTCAACAATTTTAATCGCTTCTTCGTAATTATTGCCTTTCGTGGTAAACGAGACCATTCCGCCAAAGCCCTTCATCTGCGATTTCGCAATGGCGTGATTAGGATGATGTTCAAACCCTGGCCAATAAACGTTTTCTATTTTAGGATGTTGGTTTAAATATTCCGCAACCGCTTTTCCATTTTCACAATGGCGCTGCATTCTAACGTGTAGGGTCTTAATACCACGCAAAGCTAAGAAACTATCTTGAGGCCCGCATATTGCACCACTCGCATTTTGGATAAAGTACAGGCGATCTGCCAAATCCTTATCGTTTACCACCAATGCACCCATAACCAAATCACTGTGACCGCCAATGTATTTTGTTGCGGAGTGCATTACAATATCGGCACCCAAATCTAAAGGTTGTTGCAAATATGGTGTGGCAAAGGTGTTATCTACCGCTAAAATTACGTTGTGCTTTTTAGCAATGGCAGCGGTAGCCTTAATATCAATAATATTCATCATTGGGTTAGTTGGCGTCTCTACCCAAATCAATTTTGTTTTATCATTAATATAGTTTTCGATATTATCGGCATTTTCCATACCTATAAAATGGAACTTAATTCCAAATTTTTTGAAGATGCTTGTAAACAACCGGTACGTTCCTCCATAAAGATCACTAGTAGAAACAACCTCATCACCAGGCTCAAGCAGTTTAATCACAGCATCAATAGCAGCCAATCCAGATCCAAAGGCCAAACCGTGCTTCCCGTTTTCTATGCTGGCAAATGAATTTTCCAGGGCACTTCGTGTCGGGTTTCCGCTTCGGGAGTACTCAAATCCCTTATGACCTCCTGGGGTGGTTTGTGCAAAAGTTGAGGTTTGGTAAATAGGTGGCATCACCGAGCCATAGGCTGGATCTGGTTTTTGGCCACCATGAATGGTCTTTGTATTGAATTTCATATAAAAAATATAGTTGTGAAGGATTCGATGCGCTTAACACCAACCTCCTTCTGTTTTTAATTCTGTCAACAAAATTAAGGTTTAATTGGTGGTTTTCAAATCTATTGATACCTTTATATTATGTTTAACGTATCCCAAATAATCCCAAAACCCTTGAGAAATATAAGCCTGCTTTTAGTATTGTTTGCTATCGTTGTTTCTTGTGACGAGGAAGTTAAAATCGATTTTGAGGAAGCTCATATTGAAACCAAAAAATTGGCCAACATTAGTTTTAACTACCCTAAGGCCAAAGGGACTACATCGGTTGCCGATCGCATAAACGCAAGTATTGAAACCTATATTGCCAACCAAACCAACATGGCAAATGACAGCCTTAAAAAGGCGTCTATTCATGACGCGATTAAGCAATTCAATTATGAGTTTGAGACCTTTAAGTCCGATTTCCCAGAAACCCCTCAACAATGGGAAGCCTTTGTAGATGGCGAAGTGACGTATCGCTCTCCAGAATTGATTTGCGTTTCCATAAATTCCTATCTCGACACAGGAGGCGCCCATGGCAATACCGTAGTACGTTTCTTGAATTTTGATGCCCAAACGGGTAAGCTGTTAGAAAAAAAAGACCTCATCAATGATATGGAAGCCTTTTCCAAAATAGTAGAAGAAAAATTTCAAGCACAAATCAAACCCCAAGATCAAGATGAAACCACAGAGGATTTTTTCTTCGGAATGGATTTTCAAATACCAGAAAGTATTGGTTTTAATGATGAAGGCGTTGTGATTCTTTACAATACCTATGAAATTGCATCTTACGCTCAAGGTATTACCGAATATTTAATTCCGTATGCTGAAGTGAGTGGTCTTTTAAAGCACCACTAAACGCTTTATAAGAAGTACTTCAAATTCCGAAGCTGATTTTATTTAAGGGTAAAATTACTGTGGTTTTCAAAAAGCTGAAACGAATACAAGCGCTGACATGTGGGTATTACAACGCTGTCTTATTCCGCCTCCCTTGCCAAACGCTTAATGATGGGCTCTACCGTTAGTCCTTGGCCTATAATTGAAAAAACGACGATCACGTAGGTCATCACCAAGAAGAGTTCGCGATACATGTCCTGAGTTAGACTTAAAGCCAACGCTATAGAAATCCCGCCCCGCAATCCGCCCCAAGTCATTATTAAGTTGGTATGTGGGACGAAATCCAATTTTTTAGAAAAGAATTTAATAGGAATCCAGAGCGACAAATAGCGACTAAGCAATACTAATGGCACGGAAATCAAACCTGCCAAAAAGTAATTCAAGTCTAGCGTCAATACCAGCATTTCCATCCCAATCATCACAAAAAGCATCGTATTTAGCAAGACATCTATGAGTTCCCAAAACTTATCGACATAGGTCTCTGTGATATCTGACATCGTGTGTTTTCTAACCGTATCGTTACCCACAATAAGCCCAGCGGTTACCATGGCCAACGGTGCCGATAAGTGCCAATGGTGTGCAAGCAAGCTGCCTCCCATGACGGTCGCAATTGTGATGATCACCTCCACCTCATAACTGTCTATAGATTTTAAAAGCTTATAAGTCACATAACCTAAGGCCAATCCCAACGCAATCCCCCCAACAACCTCTTGCCCAAACAACGTCGCTATGGCCGAAACATCAATATGGGCATCTGGTAATTTGGCAATGGTAAGGATGGTTAAAAACACAACTACGCCAACTCCATCATTAAATAGAGACTCCCCCACAATTTTGGTTTCCAGTTTCTTTGGCGCATTTGCCTTTTTTAAAATGCCCAAAACCGCAATCGGATCGGTTGGAGAAATTAAGGCTCCAAAGAGCAAACAGTAAATAAAAGGCACCTCCAGCCCAAACATGGGCAATAAAAAAAAGGTAATGATGCCCACTAAAAATGTAGAGACCAACACCCCTAAGGTGGCAAAGACCAAAATAGGCCATCGTTGTATCTTGAGCTGGTTAAAATTGGTGTGCAGCGCGCCTGCAAAGAGTAAGAAACTTAGCATGATGTCCAGCAAAACGGTCTCAAAATCGATGGTTGCAATAAATTCCCGTTCGTGCAACAATAACGTATCGTCAAATTTAGCGACACCAATCACAAGAATGGTAAACACAATGGTAATGAGCATCAAACCTATGGTGATGGGCAATTTTAAAAAACGCACGTTAATATAACCAAACAAGGCAGACATGACGATTAATATGGAGATGATGGCATAATATTCCATTACAGTTGTTGGTTTTTGAAAATTTAAATAAATGTCCTCGACTAATATCATTCAACCGATGGCACGAACCTAAGGGGCTCGTTTTAGATTTTTTTTAAAAATAGACAAATTTCCTTTTAATTCCGTTTTCTTTGCAGCTCATTAAAAATTGCACAAAAATCACTTCCGTCACCATGAAAAAAATGTATTACCTCAGTACGTGCAGTACTTGTAAAAAGATCATTAAGGAATTGGAACTTTCCGAAGAAGTGATATTGCAAGACCTCAAAAGCGAACCCCTAACGAAAGATCAACTGGAGGATCTAAAACAACGTGCTGGAAGTTACGAGGCCTTGTTTAGTAAACACGCGCAACTCTATAAATCTAAGGGCCTAAAAGATCGAAATCTCAGCGAAGCAGATTTTAAAAATTACCTGTTGGAGCATTATACATTCTTAAAACGTCCCGTACTCATTTACAACGGGCAAATTTTTATTGGCAACAGTAAAACAACGGTAGAAGCTGCCAAAACATTTATCCACACTCATGAATAGTCGCGCATTTGGAATTTTTGCTGTAATTTTTGTTCAGGTTTTATACGGTCTCAACTACACCTTCGCTAAAAACGTGATGAATGAATCCTTTGTAAAACCTTTTGGGTTTGTCGTACTCCGGGTTATTGGTGCAGCAAGCCTGTTTTGGTTGTTGGGTTTATTCCAGAAAACCGAAAAAATTGAGAAAAAAGACTTTCTAACCATTATTGCAGCTGCATTTTTTGGTGTGGGGCTCAATATGTTGTTCTTTTTAAAAGGGCTTGAATACACCACGCCCATTCACGCCTCAGTAATCACAACCATTACGCCTATCGTAATATTGGTCTTTTCTGCCATTTTTTTAAGCGAAAAGCTAACAAAACTGAAGATCATAGGCGTCTTTTTTGGGTTTTGTGGGGGGGTCTTATTAACGACTTTGGGAGAATCCAATCGGGTGGGTGACAATGTCGCCTTGGGGAATACTTTTATTTTTTTAAATGCAATATCATATAGTATCTATGTGATTCTCGTTAAAAAACTCACTGCCAAATACCACCCGTTTACCTTTATAAAATGGTTGTTTCTC
>Ga0209309_10004397_pt1 | contig 11686 bp, 5 predicted proteins | sample COGITO_mtgs_1204_2_FD_184807 | JGI IMG/M metagenome (GOLD analysis project Ga0209309, IMG submission 184807) | Pelagic marine microbial communities from North Sea - COGITO_mtgs_120412 (SPAdes) (version 2) | ecosystem: Environmental > Aquatic > Marine > Epipelagic ...
AACGCTAAAATGAATAACGCTAAAATGAATAACGCTAAAATGAATAACGCTAAAATGAATAACGCTAAAATGAATAACGCTAAAATGAATAACGCTAAAATGAATAACGCTAAAAAAATTAAACCATCATTAAAAAATAATCGTGATACATTTAAAGGTAATATGAATTCGGATTTAATTAAAAAACCAATAACTGATGCATCATTAAATAAAAAAAAAACAAATAAATTTTCATCATTAGAATTAAATTCAGATTATTATTATTTGTATATTTTTTTTATAGCTCTTTCTTGTATTCTTTTATTTTTAATATTAGAACAGTTTGTTTCAATTTCCTGTAATCATATTTTATTAGTAATTGTATTAATAATTGTATTTATAATTCCATTCGCATTGTCTATTTAAAAAATATAAAAATATGATTGTTCGATGATAACAATAATAATAATAATAATAATAATATATTAATATATATATTATTATATAACAATTAAATAATGTCAGACACTGAATTTATGGAGAAACAAAAAGAACTGGAATCATTAATATCACAGTATACAAATACGAACACAAGTTATATTGAAAATCTAAAAAATAATAATAATAGTTCAGCAGAAATTAATCTAAATTTATTAAATAAATTAAACTCGCTTATATTAACACATTTATCTGAAAATGAAGGAATACTTTCAACAAATTATTTAAAAGGAATTCAACACCAAGAATTAGTCAAAGAAAACAACGAAAAATTTAATATACTTACTAATAAATTAAATATTGAAAGAGAAAAAATAAGACTTATTTTAGAACAAAGAAGTGATTTAAATGGCACAAAAGAATACACAAGCATAAACACAAAAAGTAATAAATATAAATATGTCTATTATGCATTTTGTGCAATTATTTTAATTATTTTAATTATTAAAGCATTCATGAGTTCTGATGTTGGAATGATTGATAATGTGATATTAGTTTGTATAATACTTTTATTAATATACCATTTTTTTCCGATAGTTATACATTACATAACAGATAAACTAAAATTATTATTTCATAAATTTATTAAAATGTAATACAATGTAATAAAAAATAAACAAATAAATAAACAACAAATTATTATTAATATTATTAATATTATTAATATTATTAATATTATTAATATTTTCTTATAGCCCATTAGAGCGTAAATTACATTAGATTAGATTAGATTAGATTAGATTAAATATCCAATTCATAATCGTCGCCATGAGCACCAGTATCAACTGAATTAATGACTTCTGCATTATTTTGAATAGTGAGATTGGTTGTATTACACGTTTTATCACTAATCGCCATAGCTGTAAATAAATTTTCAATTTTATCAACATCTGGTACATTGTCATCCATATCACCTTCTATCTCATCCTGTTCCTGTTGTTTTTGAAGTTCATTTGCTGCATTTAATTCTATAAATTTATCAATATCTAATACGACCTGAAATGCACTTGTTCCAAAATAGCCTTCTTGGCCACACATAATATTCGCTGAAACACCACGCATATTGTCAAGTTCAGCATGACGTGCTGCTTTGAAAAACATTTCAGGTGTTTCTTCAAAGGACGCTTTTGCGATAGGACCGATATTATCTTTATTAATGCCATGACGGAAAATAGAAACCATCCCATTTGAATCATTACATGTCATTCGGTCACACAATACACTTAAGTGATGGTAATTAATATATGCTCCATCAAATTCAATTACTTCCGAAATTTCATTTAAAATAGATTGACGGGCAGCTTCAATCCCAAGAACATTATAAATTTCTTGTATAGAATTTGTATAGGTTCGCGACGTATCAATATAATCAAGGCTTAATAAATGAATTAAATTTGTTCCAACAGTATCAATGACCCACGATTCTTTCTTAATATAAGAACCATCGTCTTTTACCATATTATCAATAATTTTACGAGGAATAACTTTTTTAATATTTTTTACGCCTCTTAATACAAGATTGTTTAATAATTGTTCTTGAAAGGTTTTCAACATGTATATTTCATCGGATTGGTCTAATGAAAAGGGTTTTTCCTTTAATTTTTTCTTGGTGATTGCATTTAAACGAATACGAAATATTAATTGGTCGCTATTGTAATCCGAAAATACACACGTGATTGTATCTTTATATGAATTTTTAATTGCATAATGAATATCATTCATAGTTAAATTTTTATCTAACATCTCTTCAATATTTAATTTAATACGGATAATCCATTTAGATTTTTCCGTATTTTTTTGGTCAGCTATTTCTGCGCATTCATCAATCATAGATTCAAAATTATTATACTGCTCCATAATAGCGGTATCTTCTTTGATTAATGTCTTTTTATCGTCGGGGTCAAAGCAGATTTGAATAGTATCGACCACCTCACGAAACAAAGTATGTTCAATTCTATGTAACATTTTTTTAGCATTTTCTTGTTCTAATTCTTCATTTTTATGTAAATAAATGGTGCATGCGGGTTGTTTGGGATTTTCGGATAACGACAAGATTTCTTCAATTCTTGGTAACCCACGCGTTACATTTGATTTACTTGCTACACCAGCAAAATGAAATGTATTAAGCGTCATTTGTGTGGTTGGTTCACCAATTGATTGTGCTGCAATCATACCCACCATTTCACCCGGAGCAATAATTGATTGTTTATATGAAACAATGATCATATCAGTTAGCATAATTAATGCTTTTTTATTGAATCGCTTAACCATCAGCAAATCTTTTACATTCAAATAGTAATAATACATTGCTTTAAATAATACATTCGGCTTTACATAATGAATTGTTTCAAGTGTTTTATAAGCATTATCAATGATATTCATTGCTTCAAGAGGCGTAATACCAATAAATGAATTTACATTAATTTCTAATTGCCCTTGAATATTATTTATAATATGATAAAATGAAACTGGAATATTTACTTTATTGTTGTCCTTATTGGAAAATATATATTTTAAAATATCATCTCTTACAATAATCATCTCACTAATAAGTAATTCAATTCTTTTAGACAACTCCTTATTTTGTTTGTTCATACGCGTAATAACATCCTTAGCATAATATTGAGTATAAATAGATTTACTTCCTTTACTATTATTAGGAGGTAGTTGAAAATGTGTATATATTTCTTCAATAGTCATTTGAACTAAGGGCATTGTTTGGCTTTCGACCTTTACAGGGTCAAACCCGTCCTCTCCATAAGAGAACTGAATAATTTTTCCTTGATTGTTACGCACAGTCATATCATAATCGACTTTTAAATCCTCCAAACCTTTAATAAGGCGGCGTTGAATATAACCTGTTTGAGATGTTTTTACTGCAGTATCAATAATACCAATACGACCACCCATCGCATGAAAGAATAATTCTTGCGGTGTTAAACCCGAAATAAATGAGTTTTCTACAAATCCACGCGCGGCTGGCGAGTCATCGTATTTAGTATAATGGGGTAGTGTTCGATTATCAAATCCATAAGGAATACGTTTATTATCCACATTTTGTTGTCCTAAACAAGATACCATTTGAGATATGTTTAATTCACTTCCTTTTGAACCTGCATTAACCATAATGACAAACCGATTTAATTTATCAAGACTTTCGCGTCCAATTTTTCCTGCGTCATTTACTGCACGACTTAAAATATTATTTATTTGGGTTTCAAATTCTTCCAGGTCTGTTTTTCCGGTCTTATTTTGAAAAATACCCAAATGCGTTTGGTCAATTAAATTCTTTACTTCCATTTGTTTTTTTGAAATTACATTTGAAATCGCTAAGTTTGTTTCATTATTAGCAATTAAATCACTAATTCCGACACTATATGCGCTTGTCTTCATGTATTCCGTAATAATATTTTGTAAATTATCAATAAAGTTTGAAGATGCTTTATTGCCAAACCCATTGCATATACGCTGGATAAGACCATTGCCGCCGCCACCCAATACACTCTTATCTAATTGCCCGCGGGTATAGTTCCCGTTACTTATATCTAACACGGCATTAGATGTTTTATAATTATCTTTATCATTAAAACGCTTGGTTTTATATTTTAAAGAAAGTGGAGGCATAATTTGGGATAAAATTTCAAAACTGGAAATGGATGATTTTTTAATTAATTCAGTGTAATCTACTTTATCATAAGACATAAGAAGATTCATCGCTTGTCTTGGATTAAAATTGATATTTTCACGCGTAAATCGGTAAGAACCAAGCAACGAATCTTGGAAAATACCGACAATAGAATTATTATTTGCAGGACTAATAATTTGCCATGGAACCGCAGCTAAATGTTTTAACTCTATTTCACTTTCAACGTCTTGGGGCATATGCAAATTCATTTCATCTCCGTCAAAATCTGCATTGTATGGTTTCGTATCCGCTACATTCATACGAAAGGTGTCGCCAATCGGCATAATTTTTGCAATATGGCCCATCATAGACATACGATGAAGTGTTGGTTGCCGATTAAATAAAACAGTATCCCCGTCCATCATATGCCGATGCACGATATCACCGTGTTCTAATTTAATTGAATCGATATCAACATATCTTAACGAAATTTTGTCGCCATTCTTTTTTTCAATGATTTTTGCTCCAGGATGCACATCAGGCCCATTTTGAATTAATTTTTGTAAATACTGTTTATTTAATTTATTAACTGTAACTGGTTTCGTAATATTTTTGGCAATTTTAAGTGGAACACCTAATTCCTCCGCACTTAAATTCGGGTCGGGTGTAATAACAGTACGTGCGCTGTAATCAACACGTTTTCCCATAAGATTTCCACGAACCCGTCCATGTTTACCATTTAAACGCTCCTTGATTGATTTTAAGGGGCGACCAGAACGCTGTGCCATCGGTGCAGCACCTGGTATTTTATTGTCAACCATTGTGGCGACATAATACTGCAATAAGGTAGTCCAATCATTAATAACATTCGCACTTGCATTTAATTGAATTTTATCTTGTAATGTTTTGTTTGCTTTAATAATACTAACAATAATATGACTGATATCGTCCTCACTTCTTTGCTGTGAGTCGTGTTTTACAGAAGGACGAACTGCGGGTGGCGGAATTGCCAAAACTTGACAAATCATCCAATCAGGGCGGGACCAGGTTGGACTAAATCCCATGAAAGAAACATCTTCATCGGAAATGCGTCTAAAACACTTTAAAATAATTTCGGGCGTCATTACCATTTTTAATGTGTCTGATGAATCATCAGTTAAACCTTCAATATTATCCCATTCGGCAATAATTGTCGCAATACCTTCTTTTTTAATTTTATTGGGTTGTTTGCAACCACAACCGTCGTCAACATCCTCCCCGCATCTTTTAATTTTTTTACATTTTTCAAACACACTATCCCATCTATGTTCGGCAGATTTATCCAATAAATGTTTATATTTATTTTTACTAATTAATAATTTACTGCATTTAATGCAAACACATTTAATGATTTTTAAAATAATAGTTAAATATTGAATATAAAATAGCGGCCTTGCTAATTCAATGTGTCCAAAATACCCAGGTGTTTGGATATAATTAAGACCATCTGTCGGACATAAATATCCTGGTTCAAGAACACCCATGCGTGGGTCAAATAAACCATTAATGACAGGTTTATTATTTATATATGTATCTCTGCTGGTAATTTCAGCTACAGAACCTTTCCTAATTTCTTCTGGTGATAGAATACTAAATTGAATCGCAATAATTTTAGCGGCATTTTGTTTTTCAATAATTCCTTTTGTATGTTGATCCATTCTTATAATACGTAAATAATATTTAGATTGTTTTTAATAATTGATAATTTAATCAATTTTTCAATAAATTGATACAAAAATATATTATAACTTATCTTATACAATACATTATAGATTTTATATATTAAATATAAATCTTTAAATAAATATAAATCTTTAAATAAATATAAATCTTTAAATAAATATAAATCTTTAAATAAATATAAATCTTTAAATAAATATAAATCTTTAAATAAATATATAAAATGGAAGATAATAAGGATAATAAAAAAAATGATAATAAAGATAATAAAAAAAAAACGGGTAAAGACAAGGAAATAAATAAATCTGCGTCTACTTCTCCCTCAGTTTCTGCTTCTACCTCTCCCTCTCCCTTAGTATCTGCTTCTACCTCTCCCTCTCCCTTTACTTCTTTAAAAAAAATAGAAAAATCTGGAAAAAATCAAAAAATTCCTACAATACCCGAAAATTCTTCAACTACAAATCATACATATTATACAAGAGGTAAAAGCATTAATAATAATAATAATAATAATAATAATAAAAAAAATACGAAATCAGGCGGGTTAAAAACATCTGAAAAGAATGATAATGAAAATGATATTAATGTAAAAAACTATAGACAACTTTTAGCAGAATTATTTCCTTCTAAATATATTGAACAAAAAGTAAATGATACTGATCCAACTACTAAATTAGGAGATTCATCACTATCACCAACAAAATCATCCAAAAATAAACAATTATCAACTACAACACATAATACTATTGCCACTATACCACTCAAAAGTAAAAATAAAATATTAAAAAAAAATAATTACGATGAGGTTGTTGATAACATTGTCGATGAAATCATGGATGAATATTTAGCGAATGAAAATATCAATTCAAATGAATGTTCGGATGATTCTTCTTATACTGATGTTAGCACATCAGATGACTATTCTGACGAAAGTTCGGATGACTATTCTGACGAAAGTTCGGATAACTATTTGTATAAAAAAAAGAATAATAATTTTAAAATAAAATCATCGTCTTCGGGTAAGAATAAAAATCAAGATAAAGATATGCCTACTAAATTTAATATTATATTTACAGTTGGTGGTGATAAAAATTATAATGACGACGAATATGATGATGACTATGATATTGATGACGATTATGATTCTGATTATAGTGATACAGAATGCAGTGATGATACCGAAGACGAAGATAATAATAATGATAGTTATGATGAAAATGAAGAGATAGCGGATAAGAATGCATTTATTAATTTTCATAAAATGATTTCAAATTTACCTGAAGCTGATCGAAATAGTAAAGTAATTAAAGAAATGGTTCACGATATGAATGAAAAAGAAACTGAATTTACCAAAACACAAGAAAAAAGAAATAAAAAGAAGAAATTAAAAAATACTAAAAAATTCAGTAATCTACTTAAAGAAAAAAATGTAATGAACGATGTTCGGTTTTTTAAGGAAAATATGTCTCACGAACAACAATTAAATGTAATAAAACAGATTGAAGAAATTAAGAAATTTTCGGATGTAGAAAAACCATACCGTTTATTATTAATTGAATCTGATATCCCTACGGCGTTTAAAGCCTGTGCGTATAAAAAAATTAATACCTTAAAATATATGGAACCTGGAGCAGGTGAATATTATAAAATTAAAAATTGGGTTGATACGTTTATGCAAATTCCGTTTAATAAATATAAATCATTACCAATCACTTATGCCGATGGTGTTGATAAATGCCACGATTTTATGGAGAATGCAAAACAGATATTAGACAATGCGGTCTATGGCTTAAACGATGCAAAATTACAAATTATGCAAATGATCGGACAATTACTGGTGAATCCAACTTCCGTTGGAACGGCCATTGCAATTAAAGGACCGATGGGAACTGGAAAAACAACCTTAATTAAAGATGGCATTAGTAAAATTTTAGGACGTGATTTTGCATTTATTGCGCTCGGAGGTGCAACTGATAGTAGTTTTTTAGAAGGACATTCCTATACATATGAGGGATCGTCGTGGGGTAAAATCGTTGATTTTATTATTCGGTGCAAATGTATGAATCCAGTAATCTATTTTGATGAATTAGATAAAGTTAGTGATACTCCACGCGGGGAAGAAATTATTGGAATTCTTACCCATTTAACCGACACTACCCAAAACAATAAATTCCATGACAAATACTTTGCAGAAATTGATTTTGATCTTAGTAGGTGTCTCTTTATTTTCAGTTATAACGACGAATCCAAAGTAAATCCTATTCTACGTGACCGTATGTACCGTATTCATACAAAGGGATATGACCAAGACCAAAAAACGATTATTTCAAATAATTATTTGTTACCCACAATTCAAAACCAAGTTAAATTTAATACAGACGATATTGTAATACCCAAGGATACACTTCATTACATTATTACAAATCATACCGATAAAGAAGATGGTGTTCGTAATCTAAAACGGTGTCTTGAAATTATTCATACGAAACTAAATTTATATCGTTTAATGAAGCCTGGCACGAATTTATTTGAAAATGATTTATCACTTAAAGTTGAATTTCCATTAACCGTCACAAACGAAATGGTAGATCAACTTATTAAAAAGAATAACGATAATGGTGCTTGGCTCGGCATGTACTCTTAACTATACTCATTACTCATTACTCATTATTATTAAAATAAAAAAAATAACAATTTTCATTTTTTATTTTATTTTATTACGGGTTTTGTCCCATTTTAAATCTTCAAGGGTGTAAATTACTTATTTCTTAATGATATATTTTTATTTTAATTGTTGTAGTTAAAATAAAAATAATAAAAAATAAAAAAACTTACCTGTAAGTTTTTTTATTATTTTTTATTATTTTTTATTATTTTTTATTATTTTTTATTATTTTTTATTATTTTTTATTATTTTTTATTATTTTTTATTATTTTTTATTATTTTTTATTATTTTTTTTATTATTCTATTGAGAACGCTCCCACAACTGCCGATTGACTTCCAATGGAACCTCGTCCAGCAATGCTTGTTCCAATCGGCGCATCAAATGACGGCACGCGCATTTGCAATCATCCCATCCTGGTATCGGTTGCGTGTGAATATCATAATCCGGTTCGCGTTTCTTTTCTTGGCAAAGAGGGCGACGCGACTGATGCTTCGCACAACATTTGCATTCCATGAGGACTCTTCGCATCCGGATCATCGCCAAATTTGGGATTTCCATCATATCGCGCAAGAAGTTCACGAAACATAGGTTGCTCATTCCAAGATTCGGCAAACTCTTCATTGTTTGTCTGAACTCAATAACGAGTTCTTTGTAAGTTTCAAAAATTTCTTCTAAGGAAGGTTTTAAATTAAACCCAGTTCGTAAGGTCTGTGCGACAGGACTATTACGCACTTCTATCGCAACAAACATCCATGCCAACGCCACATGTTTCGGGTCAACTTTTGTCCTGATGTTTTCCATTTTTTTGTGTCGTTTATTTTGTTTGGAGAGTTGGGGAGTTTGTGTGGTGGGTTGTGGTTGTGATATGGGTTTGGATGGAAGCGGACTACGGAAGACGTATTCTTCTTCTTTTTTTACGTCGTCGGTTATGTGAAGGGTGGTGATGTCTGGAATATCATCAACGCCGACCACGTCATAAAGACCAGGACCATCCACGGGGGAATCGTCTCTACGCCACTCGGGTGTAGCTTGTGTGGTCGAGGAGGGAGAGGGAGAGGGAGAACTGAAATAATTGGAGTTTGGTGTGTCTGCCATTTCGTTTGCTTTACGGTTGCTTTTGCTTTACGGTTGCTTTTGCTTTTGCTGTTTTCTTTAATTCGTCGCTGTAGTTGGTTTGGTTAAGGGTTACCTTATAATCTAACCAAAAAAGCATTTCAATTTTTTAGCTTTTTGTTATGTAAATAACCACTATGATAAATAAATAAATATTAATAAATAAATATTAATAAATATATAAATAGTAAAGGATATATATTAAAGGATATATATGATATTAAATATATATTAATAAATATATATTTAATACTAAATGGATAGTAAGGACGTTAATAATCCAAAGCCAAATCCAAAGCCAAATTCAAATCAAATTCCTGAGGTTTTATATAATTCATTAAATGAATTATTATTAAAATATAATTCGAATGAATACATTACAGGTAGAATTTATAATTATATAGAAAATATATTGCCATCTACATTAGAACAGGATGAAATAAATTACAATCAACGTCAAGAAAGAAAGAAAATATTAGAATTAGAAAGAGATGAATTTACAAGTAAATTTCTTCTTTTAAATAAATATTATTATACATCTCAGAGAGAATTATTTTTATTATACGATGGAACCCATTTTATTCCTTATAGTGAGGATGACATTCAACATCAAATATTATCTGGTATAACAAGTCAAAAGAGTGATAAAAATTTAATGGTTTGGAAACGTAAAATAAAAACAAATATAATTAAATTAATTAAAGAAAAATCACCATTAAATGCAATTCCTGAATCATCTACAATACAATATGTAATAAACAGTATTTATCCATCCATATTTCCATCAAGAAATACGGCAAAGTATTTCCTTACAATAATAGGCGAAAGCATTAATAATTCAAACAATTCAAATATAATAATCCCTCCACCATCCAACAATAATAATAACAATAATAACAATAATAACAATAATAACAATAATAACAATAATAACAATAATAACAATAATAATAATAATAATAATAATAATAATAATCTTATTTATATTACATCTCCTACTTTAAAACAATTTATAACTGAAATTAATAATCAATGTTCTACTTTTTTTGGTATTTCTAACAGTTTAAGTAACATTAAATTTAAATATTATGATCACGCTTATGTAAAATGTAGATTAATCAACTGCAATCCAATAAATATAAATAATACGAATTCACCGTCGGGTATGTCATCCTCGTCATCAACATTTTATACTAACGATAAACACAAAATATTATTTCCCGAAACAACAACCGGTTTAATTAAAAATATGATTGATTTATTATGCGTTGCATCACATTACTCCCATAGATATGGTTCTGCGGATAATTTTTTAAAACAATGCTCAGAAACAAAATTAATTGACCATGCTTTATATTTACATAAAAATACCTTAAATGAGATTGTAGATAATTTTATTAATAAAACAATTACCCCATGCATTTCTTCAAAAATATATTATAAAAATATGTTATTTTTATTTAAAAAATTTTTAGAAGAGAGAAATGTTCCAAATATTGCATTTCATGAATCCTTAAAAACATTATTTAAAGAAAAATTTAAATATGATGACAATGAAGAATGTTTTATTGATATAACCAGCACCCAATTACCAATCGTATCTAATTTTATTACTTTTTGGGATTCTACCATTAGTGAGGATAGTTATGATGAAGAGCCCGAATTAGAAATTGATGAAATTATTACACTATTTAAGGTGTGGATGGAAAAAAATAAAATATCATTTAATCGCGGACACATGGATATTAGCGAGACTGTATTATTAGAACTTATACGGCATTTTTATCCCGATATTATTATAGAAGATAATAAATATTTAATGCACATTAAATGCAGTTTATGGAATAAACGTGTAGAGATTTTAAACTCACTTGCACTATTTAAATTAAAATGCAGTCAGGATAATAATGAATCTTTTAAATCATTATACGAAGCCTATGAATTTTATGCAACTAATAACAAGCATCAATGTATGGCAAGTAAAAAAGATTTTGAAAAAATTGCATCTGATATTATTGACGATATACATATAGATAATGATGGAATCATCTCTCCCATGTGGTGGAAATAATCAACCCGAAAGAT
>Ga0209309_10004401_pt1 | contig 11680 bp, 13 predicted proteins | sample COGITO_mtgs_1204_2_FD_184807 | JGI IMG/M metagenome (GOLD analysis project Ga0209309, IMG submission 184807) | Pelagic marine microbial communities from North Sea - COGITO_mtgs_120412 (SPAdes) (version 2) | ecosystem: Environmental > Aquatic > Marine > Epipelagic ...
ATCGAACGTTTTCTTAAAAAGATTTTTAAGCATTATAAAACAACCATTTCTGTTTTATAAAGAACGTGAATTTTTAATCGCTTTTTCCAAAGGAATTACTAAATCCCTAATAATTTGTTCACCTTGACTATCATCGATAAGTGCAACTAAAATATATTTTCGATCTTTATCCCAAACCAAGACAGAATCTGAATGGAAATTTTTCCAAGAGCCAGACTTTCTAAAAATTCTAGCATCTGGAGCAATTTTATCTAGTGTATTTACAAATTTATGATGAAGATCTGGGTTTTCCATGATATTTAGCATTTGCTTAGAGCGCAAGTCGCTCACCAGGTTACCCATTGCCAATTGATAGTAAAAACTACAAACTTGACGTGTAGTTGCAGCGTGACTCAAGCCTTTCATCGGTTCTGGATAGCGTCTTCCACCTGCAGCGTATCGCTTGCCAACCCAAAGTCCGCCGCCTGCTTTTTCATCGTAAAGCATATAATCTGGGCTTCTCAAAACCTCTTCAATTTTTTCGTAACCAACGCGATCAATCATTCGTGTTGTCGCTTGGTTGTTGGATTTGCTTATCATTAAACGCATATCCTTTTGTATAGTAGGCGAATTTTTAAGTTCACCTTTGTCGATGGCATCCATCGCCGCCAAAAGAACCGCGATTTTTGGGAGACTGGCAGCGTACATCATATTATTATCGTTCAAGCCAGCATATTGTATATCGTTAGCATTGCTAAGATCAACAACACCTATAGACATCATCTTTTTATCGATTAAGTTTTTCCAGGTCTTATTTTTATAGACCTCCTTTTTCAGTGAAGAAAGAAGCGCGGAAGAATTTAAATTATCAATGGGCTGTACGGCGCCTTTGTGTTTAATGGGAAGATCCTGAGCGAAAAGATTCGCAGAAAACAGAATGGTTATCGCTAAAAATAAACTTAAAATCGTGTTGTTCTTCATATATCTATATTACAATATTATTACGTTAATTCCTAATAAAACTTATAGGGCGGCAAATATATGGCTAAATAAATAGAGCGTAACATTCTAAAAGTTAAATGTTTACATTCAAATCATAAACTTTACGTGCCTTTATTATTTATTTAGTAGTATCGGAAACCATTTCATTACAAAAAAATGTAAAAATGTCTTTTCTTCGGAAGATATAAGAGTTACAATATTGCTCATTCATAAATCGATCAACCCGGATTCATTATAACTAAAAGCTCCTTATAAAATTCAATTTCAACCTATTTTAAATCCCTACTTTTAAATCTATAATCGTCGTACACAATTATTATCTTTGCGCAAAATCATAAAAAGATGCTAAGAGCAGTTTTATTCGATATGGACGGCGTTATCGTAGATACCGAACCACTTCATCACAAAGCTTATAACAAGATGTTCGTTGATGTTGGTATTGATGTTACGCCAGCAATGTATCAAAGCTATACCGGCCAATCTACCATAAACATTTGCAAAGATCTTTGCGATCATTTTTCTCTAAATGAAAATCCTGAAACACTTGTTTCGATAAAAAGAAAGCACTTTAAATACATTTTTGAAAATGATGAGGACCTTCAACTTTTAGATGGTGTCCTGGATCTTATAAAAAATTACCACGAAAACGGACTTGCCTTGGTACTGGCATCTTCTGCATCAATGCCTAACATTGATAGAATCTTTAACCGCTTTGATCTTAACAAGTATTTTATAGCAAAACTTAGCGGTGCAGATTTAAAGGAATCTAAACCACACCCAGAAATTTTCATAAAAGCTGCGCAAGCTTCCGGCCATAAACGGGAAGAATGTTTCGTGATTGAAGATTCTACCAACGGTATTAAAGCTGCAAAAGATGCAGGTATTTTTTGTGTAGGTTATGATAGTCTTCATTCAAAAAATCAAGACTATTCAAAAGCAGATTTGGTAATCAATGATTTTTCTGAAATTCATTTCACAAGGATTTATCCGTATTTTAAATAATGATATTTTTAAAAAAAAAATTCATAGTTAGAAATATTTCTGTTCTAAAAAATATTTTTAAAGCTTTTTGAAAGAAAAAGATTCTGAAAATAAAAATTATTTAGAAAACAAAAAAATACCCCTTACGAAAATATCGCAAAGGGCATATTTCTGAAATAAAAAAAACGTGGCTATTTCATTCTATTGTACAGTAACATTAAATGTTGCTGTAATATCTGTCTCTCCTCCAGCTTCACTAAGACCTGTATTTGGTTTAGTAGGTAAATGGCGCAAGGTAAAAGTTAATGTACCTGAACTTGCTGCACCTGCAGTAAGAGTGAAATCTGTTCCTAAAGGATTTCCTTCGCTATCAAAGCTAGTGTAGGTTGTTGTTACATTTAGGCCACCACCAAGTGTATAGAAAAATTGGTGATCCAAATCTTCATCCTTCACTTCTTCGGTAATATCTTCAGGTGGATTCACGGTTTCATTGAGTATTATAATGCTACCATTATATGTAACTCCAGCCACTAAATTCCCAGAAGTAACAACAGGTACATTCGGACCGTTTCCATCCAAATCACGAGTTTGTAGGGTAATTGGCGTTCCACCACCTTGTGGGCTTAGGGTTACCGTAAGCGTAGTAATTACTTCTTCTTCATTTACTGGTTCAGGCGTATCATCGTCACTTGAACACGATACGAATAAAAGGGTTGCAAATACTGCTGTTGATAAAAATTTAATTGTTTTCATTTTGTTTAGATTTGAATAATTAATAATTGAATTTAAAATTTAGTAAAAAGTTTCTGCCCAAATCGTCTGCATAATAGCGCAGACGATTTAAGTAATTGCGGTATGCGGTATCAAACAAATTTGTAATACCGGCACCAACGGTCAATGTAGATTTTTGGTTTACTTTAAAGTCTAGGCTCGAATTAAAATTGAGCAAATGATACGCTGCAGGCGGTGTGCTTAAATCAACGGTTTGCGTTGTTTGGGTCTCTGGAATAAAGACAGTAAAATTGTTGTCTGGAAATTCATTTTGGCGAAAAACATATTCACTCTGCAATTGCAGACGTATATTCTTCAATTTAGCATTTTGGTAAACAATCCCGTTCTTAGTATTTACGGGCGGCATACTTATCAAAGGCTCATTGCGAGTTCGATCATACCCTTTTACTATTGAAAATTGGTGATCAAGGCTTAAATTTTTTGCAAATGCATAAGAGGCATCCACATCAACACCTAATAATTGTGCATTTGTTTGCCGGTATTCCCAAACTTGAAAGTTACCTCGTATAGTCTGCTGAATTTCGGTAGGTTCAATAACAATAAAATCGCGGATGCTATTTAAAAAAGGGTTTATCGAAAAACTGAACGTATCGTTTTCCTTTTGAAAAGTTAATGAAATCTTGTTACCAATTTCTGAATTAAATCGCAAGTCGCCCAATTCGATACGTGAGGCTGAATGGTGCAATCCTTCGCTAAAAAGTTCCGAAGGATTCGGAGCACGCGAGGCCAACGAATAATTGAAAAACAGTTTATACTCATCGTTAAAAGTATATGTTGCACCTAAAGTTGCCGAAGCATTATTATAATTAAGCTGCGGATTGGTCAAGATCTGATTGTCCAACTCTTCGATTACGATTTCAGGAAAAAGCACATCGTAGTTGCGCGATTCCCAAAATGAGGTGCGATAAAACTTGAATACATCCATATATGTGAAGTCAAAACGTGCACCAGCTTCTAAAATCAATTTGTCGTTGAATTTATAATCAGCTATTCCGTAAACACCAACATCGTATTTCTCATAATCCGGGATCAAACGGCGAACTCCAGTATTGGGATCGGCAAAATTCTTTTGATATCTGCCCACGATGCCTGTTTTAAAATTTACTAAGTCAAAGATCTTAGAGTCCAAATCGAACATCAAAGTGTGTGTATCTAATTGAAGATCTAACGAAGCTTTGTCTCTATCGCTTCCCCTACGAATGTCAAACTCAAGGCGATTGTTTTTTTGGTAATCGTACTGAAAGCTTACTTTGCCCAAACCATCAAAACGTTTAAAAGCTTTCAATCGTGCAAGATTATGGGTAACGTCTTGGCTTGGCGCATCGATTTCGTATGCAAAATCCCTTATAAATAAAGGCCTATCACTACCAATCGCGCGAATCTGGTCTTCCGCGCCACCCAAATGCGATGCCCTTAAAATTCCGACTTCATTTTTAAAAAGGGAATAATATGTTTCTATAACATAATCAAAACCGTTTAAGCCTACGTTTAATGAAAAATTACGTTCAGAAGCGCCTGTATTACTCAATATATATTTGGGCGCCTCAAAATCGCCAAACCGTTTTAGGGTTCCTTGTGCAGTTCCATACCAACCATTTTGATAGCTTTTGGTAAGTTGACTCGTTATTGAGCCGCCGCGACCATTGGTAGCTCCAGTTAGAATCGTTTTTTCGAAAAAGAATCTTTTACAGGCACTTTTGAGACCTCGGCAACTATAACTCCGCCAACAGCATCGCCACCGTATTGCAGAGCGCCTGCGCCCTTGATCAAGGTTAATTTTCCTGCCGAATTTACATCTACATTTGGTGCGTGTTCGGCTCCCCATTCTTGATCTTCCATACGCACACCATTGTTTATAATGATGACACGACTGCTGTGAAGACCATTTATTAAAGGTTTCACAACTGTATTCCCTGTATTTAAAGAAGAAACACCGCTCAAACTATTTAAGGCATCACCAAGTGAACCGCTACTAAAACGCTCAAGTTCTTCCTTTTTAATCGAGTTTTGGTAAAGTGTTTTTGTCTTTTCGTTAAATACTTTTCCTTGAATAGTAACTTCATTCAGTTCTTCTAAATGATGCTCCATACGAAATGTTTTTTTGGTATCGCCCGAAATAGCAATGGTGTACGCTTTTGTTAAACATTCAGGATGTAATATCTGTAGATTATAGGTCTGTTCGCACAAGTTTTTGAAGGTAAAGCTTCCGTCAAGGTCGGTTTGCGTGGTAATGGTAGAACCTGCGATAACAATTGTAGCGCCAAAAAGCGGCGTACCATCGTGGCTATCCTGAACAGTACCAAAAAGTATATTATTACAATTTTGTGAAAAAGATGCAAAGCCGCTAAATAGCAGTATTGCCAATGCATAGATGCGCATAGATAATTTTAATTATGATAAAAAAATTCAGTTTTTTTAACTAATCAAAAAATGCGGTGGTGCACGTAGCTGTGTATTATTAATTTTAAATGAATGAAAAAGCAATGAAGAAATTTGCTCTTCAACCCTTGCAGGGATTTTTGGTGTCGAAAAATCTGGGTAATCTGCTAACTCGTAATTGAAATTTGCTAAATGAAAATGAGAAATTTCGCATTGAGTAACAGACTTATGCAAGTGAACCGAATGGTCATTGCAAGAAATGTGCTCGTGCCCTTCAAAAATGTGCGCAAATTGAATACCAGAAGGCAACATCAATGCTAATACTAGCATAAATGCGGCGAAAGAACTTCCAATCTGGTTTTTATTGCCCATTTATTTTTTTCAAAAAAACAAATCTAAATAATTTAATCTGAAAAAGTAAGTATCTTAATGCTTTTCTAACATTTGCTAGAAATCCTCATTCTAAAAATTTTACTGCTTTTCTAAACATATTTTTTATAAAGATGGATTAAGTAAATGAGTACTCTAAAATTTTGGGGTTTTTACCAATCATTTCATAAGTACGCAATATTGATTGTTCAAAAATCTTACAAACAAATCAAGTTTCGTTTTCAACATTAAAATAAATTTGAGAAAATAAAAGTATATTTTAAGTAAAATCTAATTTTACTACGGTTCCACGCGCTAGTGGTTTTCCATATTTGCCTAAAACAAATGCATTGTGTATCCACTCATTATTTTCATAATAAAATGAAAATGCCTTTTTAAAATAAGGTCGGTGTAAATTAAACACCAGTTCTAATTTAGCTCCATTATTTAATTGCATTTTTTTATCAAAAACATTTTCTTGATTCAATAGTTTAACCAGGTTTTCTTGGGTGTAAAAAGTTTCCACTTTTAAGTCAGTCTTAAAATAAGGCACTTTGGTTTCACCTAGCATTGTAGAAATTCTAACAGCACTGCCATCGTACAACATCCAATAATTATCAGGAAATTTATTTCCAAATTCGCAAGTACATAATTTTATTCCTGTCGAAATCTCGCACATATTTTTTTCTTACTAAATAAATTGAGGATTAATATAAAATTTTTATTTGTAAACAACTGCATTATTTTTCAGTTCAGAAAAACAGGCAAACATTTTTTTTATTTTTTTCTAATTTAAGCAATACATTTTTTTTTCAAACCGATTTTTGCCCAAAAGCCCTTAAAAGTATTTAGATTTGTAGCTTACTTACTCAAATGACAGTCGTAGAAATTTTTGGTTATGTTGGTGCGCTTTTTATAGGCCTTGTTTTGGGGCTAATTGGTGGTGGTGGCTCTATACTTACAGTGCCTATTCTAGTTTATGCGCTATCATTTAACCCCGTAATCGCAACGGCTTATTCACTTTTTGTTGTAGGCACCACTTCGCTGGTTGGCGCTCTTAAAAATATTCAAAAAAAAATGGTAGATTTTAAGACTGCCATTATTTTTGCGATTCCTGCCTTTATTGCCGTTTATCTTACACGACGTTATTTAATTCCGGCAATTCCTGATGAAATATTCACTGTAAACAATTTTATTGTTACAAAGAACCTTGCGATAATGTTGTTCTTTGCGATCATTATGATTTTGGCATCTGTTTCAATGATTCGCAATAAAAGTGAAGTTAGTGAAAGTGAAACAAAGATAGCTTACAATTATCCATTGATTATTATCGAAGGTTTTATTGTAGGTGCTATTACCGGCATCATAGGCGCTGGCGGCGGATTTTTAATCATTCCAGCTTTGGTGTTGTTGGCAAAACTACCTATGAAAAAAGCTGTGGCGACTTCTTTATTCATTATTGCAATAAAATCGCTTATTGGTTTTTTAGGCGATGTGGAAAATCTAGAAATCGATTGGGTATTCTTGTTAAGTTTTACTGCAATTTCGGTAATCGGTATATTTATCGGCATATGGCTCAACAAATTTATTGACGGAAAAAAATTAAAAAAAGCATTTGGCTGGTTCGTACTTATAATGGGAATCTACATTATCTACAAAGAACTAAACCTTTAAATTATCAATATTTTTTTAAACACTTTTGAATATACAGCTTATGAACATCAAGCAATTTGAATATAAACCACTCTCACATTATTCATACGCAATCGTTAGCAATGGCGAAATGGCTATTGTAGATCCAGAGCGCAACCCAATGCAATATTATAACTATGCAGAAGCTTGCAATGCCAAAATAGTAGCTGTCATAGAAACGCATCCACATGCCGATTTTGTGAGTTCGCACCTTCAAATACATCAAGAAACGGGTGCAACGATCTATAACAGTAAAAAATTGGGTGGAGATTATCCTCATAATTCCTTCGACGATGGCAACTCTATTAAATTGGGTGTTGTAACGTTAAAAGCTATAAACACGCCAGGACATTCGCCAGACAGTATTACAATCGTAGCCACACAAGGCAATGAGACTGTTCTTTTTACTGGCGACACATTATTTATAGGCGATGTTGGGAGACCAGATCTTCGGGAAAAAGCAGGTAATATGCAGGCAAAACGCAAAGAACTTGCCAAGGCTATGTACAATACAATGCAAAATAAATTCAACGATTTACCAAACGATGCGTTGGTTTATCCAGCACATGGTGCAGGTTCGCTCTGCGGAAAAAACATGAGCAGCGACAGCAGCAGTACTTTGGGCAATGAGCGTATGGGAAATTGGGCTTTCCAAAAACAAACGGAAGAGGCTTTTATTGACACCATTTTAGAGGGACAACCAATGATCCCACATTATTTTGGTTTCGCTGTCGATCTAAACAAAAAAGGAGCTCCCAACCTAAGAAATTCTATCGGTAAGATTTCTTTTAAGATGAACGTTACTTCTTTGGAAGGAATTGTTGTAGATATTAGGGCCGAAGAGAAGTTTAAACAAAATCATATAAAAGGAAGTTATAATATTCAGGCAGCTTCAGACAATTCAAAATTTGAAACTTGGTTGGGCGCGATCATTGAGCCGGAAGAAAAATTCCATTTAGTAATTGAAACTTCAGAAGATCTTGATAAAATGCTCCATCGTATCGCAAAAATTGGATACGAACAAAATCTACTTTCAGTTAGCACTATTGCCGACTCTGTTTCTTCGGAAAATCAGAAATTGGATCTGGAACATTTCAGAAAAAATACGGATGATTACACCATTGTTGATGTTCGAAACCAAAGCGAGATTGCAGATGGAAAAATCTTTGAGAATGCTTTGGCTTATCCCTTAAACGAACTTCGCGGAACAGCCAACAATATTCCAATCAATAAACCAATTGTAGTACACTGCGCCGCAGGTTACCGCAGTGCTGCCGGAAGCAGCATCTTAGCACAAAAGTTGAAAAACGCAAAGATTTATGATTTGAGCGATGCGATTACGGAGTTTAAATAAATGAATTTGTTGTTGCCTAACAAGATATAGAAGCACTTTTGCCAAGACATAATACCGGAGACTTATTATAAATAGTAAGATCTTGGGTTTTATTTAATTTGAATGTTGAATAAACTGCTTTCCTTTTCAGTGAAAACTATTGAGATTAATTGTTTACATCAACCTCTTTATCAAAGCTTATTTTTTTGCTGAATAATTTATTGAAGCGTTTTAATTCTCTTCTACCGAAAATAAGTTTTTGAGATTCTAAACGGTTGTTCAAGTCAATTTCAATTTCCAATACTTCAGACTTGTTTTTGATTAAGAACTTAAGATTGGTTAGCGGAATTATTTTGAAGGGTCCAAAATTTCGCTAATTGAAATCTAAAAAAACAGAGTCATTAGTATCTTCAACTACAATTTTGATTTAAACATGTTCAAACTTTAAAAAAAACTTTGAATGTAACATTTTGAGAATTCTCGTATCTAAAGGGCAAATCAAACAATTTAAAACTTAGGAATATGAGAAGATTTAGAATACTTACAACAACATTTTTTATATCACTTCTTTGTGCAAATGCCTTTGGGCAAAAAACATATCCTTTTGAGGTACAAAAAACAGGGAAAGGTGAAAAGGCAATTATTTTCATTCCTGGATTTGCGAGTTCGGGAGATGTTTGGGATAGCACAAAAGATAAACTTGAAAATGATTTTGTTTGCTATACCTTAACGATGGCCGGCTTTGCGGGTGTAAAGCCTCAAACCAACAGTACATTTAAAAGTTGGGAAAATGCTATTGCAGCATATATCAAAGAAAATAAAATCGAAAAACCCATAATCATCGGCCACAGTATGGGTGGCGGTTTAGCATTGGCAATTGCTTCAGACTATCCAAAGCTTATCGAAAAAATTATCGTGGTAGATGCATTGCCCAGTATTTCTGCCTTGATGAATCCAGATTTCAAATCTCAGGAAAACGTAGATTGTTCTGCAATGGTTGAACAGTTAACTGCAATGAGCGATGCGCAATTTTTTGAAATGCAAACAATGTCCGTTCCCAGATTGGTAGAAAATAAAGAAATACAGGAAACGATTGTGGAGTGGAGCGTAAAGTCTGACCGTACCACATTTGCCGAAATGTATTGTGACTTTTCAAATACCGACCTAAGACAAAAGATCGAAAATATAGAATGTCCAGCATTAATACTTTTGGAATCTTATTTTAAGAATATGAAACCTATTATCGAAAAACAATACCAAAATCTAAAGGGTGCAGATCTACGATATGCTGATAAAGGTCTGCATTTTATTATGTTTGATGATGAAGAGTGGTATTTTAATGAGATCAATAAATTTTTAATTGATTAACGAATGAATTTTGAAGAGATATACAAAACCTATTGGCAGAAAATATTTCGGCTGTGTATGGGATATTTCAACGATTGTGATTTAGCGCAGGACTTGACGCAGGAAACTTTTATAATCGTTTGGCAAAAGCTTTCCACTTTTAAAGGTAATTCAAATATAGGGACTTGGATTTTTAGAATTGCATCCAATAATTGTTTGAGAAGGATCGAAGTGGAAAACCGTATGCCGAAAAGCGCCTTGCCGTTCGATCTAAAAGAAGAAAATGAAGCTTCCATAGAACCAAAGCTAAATTTATTGTACCGATTTATTTCAGAATTGAATGAGACCGATCGTATCATAATCTCGTTAGAACTTGAAGATCTAAAGCAAGCCGAAATAGCGAACATCGTAGGTCTAAAAGAAACAAACGTTCGGGTAAAAATCCATAGAATCAAAGAAAAACTGACTCAAAAATTTAAAGATCATGGACAATCATAATATAGATTTCAAAAATATCTGGCAGCAACAAAATGGTGATCAACCAGATTTAAAAGCTTTGCGAAGCAAAATTATATCCTTCAAAAAATCGAATCTACGAAAGCTTTTACTATGTAATATTTTATTGGTTGTCGCTTCGATATTTATAGTATTCATTTGGTATTATTATCAACCCCAATTTATCACCACGAAGATCGGGATCGTAATAACCATTTTAGCAATGATTATTTTTATACTTTCTTATAACGATTTGTATTCATATTATAAAAAAATCGACAGCTCACAATCTAGCAATGATTATTTGGAGAATTTGATCTTGATCAAGACCAAACAAAAAACGTTGCAAACAAAGACTATTACCGTGTATTTTATTCTCTTGTCATTAGGAATCTGCTTATATCTTTATGAGTATACACGAATGATGTCGCTGTTTTGGGGGATTTTTGCGTACACGATTACATTAGCTTGGATAGCGTTAAACTGGTTTTTTATAAAACCAAAAACAGTTAAAAAACAAAATATCAAAATCGATAGTTTGATTGAAAAGGTAACATTGATGAAAGAACAGTTGGAATAATTTGATAAATAAAACTTAGATTGAGTTAGGCTTAATACAGTGTTGGACTATTTAGACTGTTCATTCAAAGCATTTTGGATTTTTTTAATTAAATGGTCCATCTCAAAAGGTTTGGCGATAAAATAATTAGCGCCAGCTTCTTTCGCTTCACGATGTGCTTCTGGATGGGCAGACATAATAATAATTGGAATGTTTTTAATTTCATTTTCATCTTTTATCAGCTTACAGGCATCGCAACCATTTGATCCAGAAAGCAGCATATCCATTAATATTAAATCTGGCTTGATCTGTTTTACATCATCCAGTATTGTATTGAGGTTTTTCTTTTCTGAAGTTTTCCAACCCTGTAACTCAAACATTAGTTTTATTACGGTCAAGATGTTTTCTGAATCTTCAACGATTAGAATGTGAGGTATTTTCTCTTCCATTTTGTTTTATTTTGATTTCTTTAAACCGGAAGCGTAAAGTAAAAGGTTGCACCTTCTCCTTTTGTGCTCTTTACACCAATCTCTCCTTTATGCTTTTTAATAATATCTGCTGCAATGTAAAGTCCGATTCCAAAACCGGGAAACGTGTTTTCATCTCTTCCTTCTTCCCTATAAAATCTCTTGAATATTTTTTGCTGATTTTCTTCTTTTATACCGATTCCAAAATCTTTGACTGATACTTTTACCTCACTACTATCGCAAGAACAAATAACCTCGATTTTTTTAGATTCTGGAGCATATTTA
>Ga0209309_10004409_pt1 | contig 11665 bp, 17 predicted proteins | sample COGITO_mtgs_1204_2_FD_184807 | JGI IMG/M metagenome (GOLD analysis project Ga0209309, IMG submission 184807) | Pelagic marine microbial communities from North Sea - COGITO_mtgs_120412 (SPAdes) (version 2) | ecosystem: Environmental > Aquatic > Marine > Epipelagic ...
GAAAATATGAAGTAAAAGAATTGTTAATAAAAACTAGTTCTGGTAGTGTTCTAGATTTAAAAAACTCAGTTCAAGCTATTGACATATATGAAAGTATATTTTCAACTTCACTATCTGGTTCTATCACTATTTTAGATGTTCATAACATCGCGGCTAATGGCCCAATCATTGGTCAAGAATTTATGTCATTGAAACTTTCAACACCAAATTTAGAAGGTCAAGAAATTAACTTTACTGACAGTACATTTTGTATTTACAAAGTAGTTGCTAAGTTCCAAGCTTCTTCTAATGCTCAACTTATAAATCTTAGTTTTACTACACCAGAAGCACTAAAAGATAAACGTACCAGAGTATCAAAAAGTTACACAGACGATATTAGTAATATTGTGGGTAATGTATTAAAAGACGAACGATACATTAATACCAATAAAAATGTGTTTATTGAACCAACTCAGGGTGTTAGAAAAGTTGTTTCACCAAATTTTCATCCTTTTAAATTTATAACTACTCTTGCAACTGAAGCTATATCAAAAGAATATGGTTCTCCTCATTTTATGTTCTTTGAAAATACTAAAGGCATTCACTTTAAAACTATAGAACATATGATGACAGGCACAATTCATGGCCCATACTCTGTTAGTGATCTAGGCCCCTTAGAGAAAGGAAGCAAAAAAGCATCAATACTTACAGAAATGTTAAGAATAATAGACTTTCAAGTAAATTCAAATAATGATATGTTAGCTAATATTCAAGGTGGAATGTTGGGTTCTAAAACTATTGAATATAATATATATAATAAGACTTACTCGTCTAAAGAATACAAATATTTTGATAATTTTAACGAGTTTCCTAGACTTGAGGGTGAACAGTCTAATCCAGTTTTTGGAACAGGTTCAATTGATACTTTAGGAAATACTGTAGGAGATTTTTCTGATTCAAGAATACATTTGCATCCAGTAAATACAGATGGTGTATATGACACACAACACACAAATGAAACTTTATCATATCGTTATACACCAGATAAAATTAACGAATCAATATTAAAAAGACAAGCAAAATTTATGGAATTGAGAGCTGGTGTGAGTGTTAGTTTAAAAATAACAGGTAATACCACACTTGCTGCAGGAGAGATGATAAACATTGTAGTTCCAACAGCTGGTAAAACACATAAAAACAAAAACGATCCACAATTTACTGGTATTTATTTAATTACTACATTAAGACACAGTTTTGACCAAACAACTAAAAAACACGAAATTTATTTAACAGCAGCAAAAGATTCATTTTCAACAGGTTATTCTCCAAGCTCGGAATCTGGAGAACCTCTTGGCAAAGAAGGTGCAATAAGAGAACTTACATACTAAAAGGAGATGTCTATAGTCATATAAAATATGTTATGTTTAACCCAATCTAATTAGGAGCGCTTAATGGCCCAGAAAAAAACTAAATCAAAAATGCGTAAATTAAACTTTGTAAATCGAGATAGGAGAGTTGAACTAATTTCAGAAACGGATAAATATTTATTGAGTACTGTAGAAAAATTAAAACCAAACATACAGAACAAGAAAACACACTACGCTTAGGTAGCAGGATTAAGGACAAAGGAACAAAATGATTTCATTTAACGAATTACAAGAGGGCGTATACGACCCTAATATATTAAAGGCATTCTTTCTTGCTGGTGGGCCCGGCAGTGGTAAGTCTTATGTTGTAAGACAAACTACTGGCGGTCTAGGTCTAAAGATTGTCAACTCTGATAAAGCATTCGAGAAATATCTGAAAGATGCGAATTTGTCCTTAAAAATGCCTGATGAAGAAAAACATGATCGTGACCCTGTTCGTGCTAAAGCAAAAAATATTACTCAGAAACAAAAATCAAACTATGTAGAAGGCCGTCTTGGTCTTATCATTGACGGCACAGGAAAAAACTATGCGAAGATTTCAGATGAAGCAACAAAGTTAAAACAACTTGGTTACGATGTTCATATGATTTTTGTCAATACCTCGTTAGATACTGCACTTGAAAGAAATAAAAGACGCAGTCGTAGTGTACCAGAATCACTTGTAATTAAGTCTTGGAAAGATGTACAGTCCAATATTGGTAAGTTCAGTCAGTATTTCAGACAAAACTTTGTCGTAGTAGACAACAATGATACAGATGAAGATGTAATGACTCCTGTATATAAACAGATAAAATCGCTTGCACTAGCAAAAATATCAAATCCATTAGGAAAACAATGGATTGCAAACGAATTATCTAAGAAAAAACGAAAATAAAGCTCGAAAAGACTTGACTTTTGTTGATTAGTATGTCATAATGGTTATACAAAATCAAAAGAGAGAGATTAAATTATGGCTTACGTTAGTCAAGAAGACAAAAAAAAGTTAACTCCTGCAATCAAAGCAGTTCTTAAAAAATACAATGTAAAAGCAACCATTGCAGTTCGTAATCACAGCACTTTAGTTGTTAACATCAAAGAAGGTTACATTGACTTTGCAAAAGATGCCATTCATAAAACTCAAATTGGTGGTTTTGAGCCTCAGGTGAATGAGTATCATTTAGACAAACATTGGTCAGGAGATGCATTAGACTTTTTACAACAGTTATTAGATGCAATGCAGGGCCCATCATATTTCAATAATGATGATGCAATGAGTGATTATTTTCATAGATCACATTATACTGATATCAATATTGGTAAGTGGGATAAAGAATATAAATGTTTGGCTTTACGACCACATTATTGGGGGGCTGCTTAATGCTGAGTAGTTTGGTAAAAACTTACGAGAAAAATTTTATGGAAACTATTACAGTTATTCATTCTGTATCTAAATCAAAACCACAAATAGTTGCAACTGTTGAAGTTGATAAAAATTTAACTGATAAAGAAAAGTGTGAACTTGCATTTCGATTGACTAATAGCATTAGTGAAGCATGGTATATGAGAGATGATGTTAACTATTTAGGATCTACAAAAACTTGTCGAAGTACATCTTTAAACGATTTTATTTTAATTGGGTCTAATAAATATAAATGTACCTCTAGAGGTTGGAAATTAGTATAAATGATTAGTATAACTGAAGAAGCAAAACAATATTTAGATTCTATGATTGGATTTGGCCTGCATGGTCGATATGCTAGAGTATCTGTTGAAAGCGGTGGGTGTTCTGGATATCAGTATAGCTGGGATTTAGTGGATGATGCTGCAAATGGCACTTTAGTTGAAGACATTTTAGTTATCGATAACTCAGCTGATTCTTTCATTGAAGGTTGCGAAATTCATATGGTAGAAGGATTTGCTGGATCATCTTTGGTTGTCAAAAATCCAATATCTTTTGCACAATGTGGTTGTGGTGAAAGTTTTGCAGTATAATAGGAAAAGAAATGTACGAATATAAATGTAAAATAGTTAAGGTTATTGATGGTGATACAACAGATGTTGATATTGATTTAGGTTTCGGTGTATGGTTAAAAAAACAAAGAATACGTTTTTATGGTATTGACACACCAGAGTCCAGAACCAGAGATTTAACAGAAAAAAAGTTTGGACTGATGGCAAAAGAGTATGTACAATCTCATATGCCTTTAGATTCTATACAAACACTTATCACATGCAAAGATGGTAAGGGAAAGTATGGTAGAATACTTGGAAAGTTTAAAATGAAAGATGGAAGTATTCTCAATGAAAATATGATTGACGATCACCATGCAGTCGCGTATTATGGTCAATCTAAAGATGAAGTTGAAGAAGAACACATTAAAAATAGAAGTTTTTTTGTAAAATGATTATGGAATTTTATACATTATTGTTTTTCTCTATTTGTTTAGCATTTTTTATATTTAATAATTGACAATAATAAAATATTAGTGTATAATGAAAGGAATTTAGTATGGCAACAGATATGAACAAACTAGATGCTCGTCAAGAGCTTTTGATAATTACAATGGAAGAATGTGGTGAGTTAATACAAGCCTGTTCCAAACTTCTACGAAGAAATGAATTGTTTGGCAATAGTACAGAAATAGATAATCTTAAAACTGAGATAAGCGATGTTATGTGTATGCTTGAATTGATGGCAGAGTGGGATGTGATATCCTACGAAGAAGTAATAGATCGTATGCGCCTCAAACGACAAAAATTATCTAAATGGTCACAACTTGTAAGTCCTGATGAATTTAAAAATAATCCAAATGCACCTAAGTTATAAAAAAAAGGAAATATTAAAATGGAATTATTAAAAGAATATGGTCAAGAACCAACTGTTGCGAAAGTTAAGACCGCTCAAGGACTATTTGAAGTGCTATATGGTGATATGATTATTGCTTCTTGTGCTTCAAAAGAAGAAGCTGAAGTTCTTGCAGAAAATTACAATTTATCTAAAAATGTAGGTCAGTCTTAATATATGGCTTATTCAAAAGCGGTACTAGACCATTACGAAAATCCTCGTAATGTAGGAAAGTTTGACCCAAGTGTTGAGAATATTGGCACAGGAATGGTTGGGGCTCCTGCGTGTGGGGATGTAATGAAGTTACAAATAAAGGTTAATGATGAAGGTATTATTGTTGATGCAAAATTTAAGACGTATGGGTGCGGATCTGCTATTGCATCTAGCTCTTTATTAACAGAGTGGGTAAAAGGTAAAACCTTAGATGAGGCTTCTGTCATTAAAAATACTCAAATTGCTGATGAATTAGCATTACCTCCTGTGAAGATCCACTGTTCAGTGTTAGCAGAAGATGCAATTAAAGCTGCAATCGTAGATTATAGGTCAAAAAAATGATAATAATAAAAGAAATTGCTGGTTTAGTTTTTAGAGTTGTAGGTTTGTGTTTAATATTTTGTTTGATACCAATTATACTTATAGCTGACTTGTATTATTCAAGAATGGAAAAACCATTTGAAAAAAAATAACAACAAAGAAAAAACAAAAGCTCAAAAAGAATTTATCAAACTTTGGGGAGTTTTCAGGAATGTTGTTTTAAAACCAGCTGGTGTTCCTTTAGGCGAATGGGATATAGAAAACCAATGCAGAAAAAAGAAGTGAGTAGTTATTGGAAAATCTGGTGTAAAGCACTAGGAAACAAGGCGTTTAGTGACAATAGAAATGCAGATAAAGTTGCATACATAAGAACTTTTTGGGTGTTGTTGAACGTGGTAACTTGTATAGCTATAATAGCTAATTGTATACACCAATGGTAATAAAGGAGATATGTTATGTCGGAACACAATCCTTATAATGGAAACTATCGTAGTTGGCGAGTGGGCATCCCAATGATGTTGCTAGAATATCCAGCACATCCTGAGTTATGTCACCGATCTATGGCTATCGTAGATAGTTATCTTATGAAATTAACTGGAAATATTCCTACAGGCGAACGAAGAAATTTTAACAAAAATAAAAAATGAAAAGGAAAAAATATGAACTATTCTTATAAACATGCAATATCAGCGACAATGGTATTAGCTGTAGTCTTAGCACTACCATCAACAGCACAATCACTTGAAACATCAGCAAATGTCACACTGACAACTGACTATAAATTTCGTGGGATTTCACAAAATGACACAGGCCCAGCACTACAAGGGGGATTTGATCTTGCCTTTGAGAATGGTATTTATGTGGGAACTTGGGGTTCAACAGTGGATTTTGAACTGACAGGAAATTCAAATCCTGCAATGGAACTAGACTACTATGTTGGTTATGGTGGGAGTATTACAGAAGCTCTTTCTTATGACATTGGTGTCATTTACTATGACTATCCAACTGCTGATGCTACTAATTTTTCTGGTGAAGGATACAACAAAGATCGTGACCTTGATTATGTAGAAGTATATGGAAGTGTTGGATACCAAGATTTAACTGTGGGTTATGCATTTTCTGATGACTACTGGCAAGAAACAGGTAAATTCAACTATTTTTATATTGATTACGACTTAGAACTTCGTGCTGGTTGGAGTTATAGTTTTCATGTTGGGTACAATGATTTCAGTAATTCTAGCACCGATGATGATGTTAATGATGCAAATGAAGCATTCTTATCTAATGGTGAAGATAACTACACAGACTACTCTATTACATTCACTAAATCTTTTTATGGTTTAGACCTTGCATTTAGTTTTGTCGATACTGACCTTGATGAAAAAGATTGTTGGGATACTGATTGGTGTGACAGCTCTGGAATTTTCTCAATAAGTAAAAGTTTATAATTACACACACACTCTTGACATTTACCCCTAAAGGTGGTATTATTACATAATGAAATTCTATACAAATATTCTTCAATGGGGTAATTCCCTACTGTTGCGTGAAGTAGTAAATGGCGAACGTGTCTGTCGTAAAGTCAGATATTCGCCAACACTTTATGCTCCTGTCAATTCTCCTACAGAGTGGAAAACACTCAAAGGACAATATGTAACACCTGTTCAACATAATACAATCAAAGAAGCAAAAGAGTGGGTTGAAAACTACAAGAACCAACCAGAATTGGTTCATGGTAGTACCATGTATTCCTATAACTATATTGCTGATGAGTATCCTAACAGAATAAACTATGATGTTGACCAGATACTTATTGTCACAATTGATATTGAAGTTGAATGTGAGAATGGATTTCCAAGTCCAGAAGAAGCTGTAGAACCACTTCTATCCATCACAGTAAAAAACCACCAGAGTAAAAAGTTTGTTGTTTGGGGTGTAGGTAAATTCCAGAATAATCGAGATGATGTGACCTATGTTGAATGTAGTGATGAACTACATCTAATCAAAGAGTTCCTTTCATTCTGGGAAAGCCATCAACCTGATATAATTACAGGTTGGAACACAGAGTTCTTTGATATTCCTTATTTATGTAATCGTATTGAAAAGTTGTGTGGAGAAGATGAGGTTAAACGACTGTCGCCTTGGAGAAGTGTATTCTCAAGAGAAGTGTTCAAGATGGGTCGTAAGCATCAGGTATTTGATATACAGGGTGTTTCTCACTTAGACTACTTTGACCTCTATCGTAAGTTTACCTATACTGCACAAGAGTCATATCGACTTGACCACATTGCATTTGTTGAACTAGGTGATCGTAAGGACGGCAATCCTTATGAAACATTTAGTGAGTGGTATCAAAAAGACTTTCAATCGTTTATCGAATACAACATCATGGATGTGGAAATCGTTGATCGACTTGAAGACAAGATGAAACTCATTGAACTATGTTTGACTATGGCTTATGATGCAAAGGTCAATTACATGGATGTACTAGGTTCTACCAAGTATTGGGATATACTCATATATAACTATCTGCGTGAAAAGAATATTGTCATTTCACAGAAAAGAAAAGCAGAAAAGGCAGAGAAGTTTGAGGGTGCATATGTAAAAGACCCACAGGTCGGTATGCACAAATGGGTTATGTCATTTGACCTTAACTCATTGTATCCACATTTAATTATGCAATACAACATATCTACTGAAACTCTTGTTGCACAAGAGAAAGTTCCAAACATGTCTGTAGATAAACTACTCAATAAAGAAGTGGATACTTCTATTCTTAAAGGAGTGACACTGACACCAAATGGTGCTTTGTTTAAGACAAACAAACAGGGCTTCCTTCCAGAACTTATGCAGAGTATGTATAATGATAGGTCAAAATTCAAAAAACTTATGTTAGAGGCACAACAAGATTATGAAAACACTAAAGACCCCAAACTACTCAAAGATATATCAAAGTATAACAACATTCAGATGGCCAAGAAGATATCACTCAATAGTGTCTATGGTGCAATCGGGAATGCATACTTTCGCTACTATGACCTTCTGGTTGCTGAAGCAATTACTACAAGTGGTCAGCTTGCTATTCGTTGGATTGAGCGTGCTGTTAATCAATATCTTAATAAGTTGCTTAAGACTGATAACAAAGACTACGTTATTGCAAGTGATACGGACTCGGTGTACGTTGTTTTTGACGAACTTGTTAATAAGGTCTATTCAAACGGAGAAAACACTGAAAAGATTGTCGCCTTCCTCGACTCTGTGGCTAAGAATAAAATTGAACCATTTATGGACAAATCTTATCAAGAATTGCATCAATATGTAAACAGTTACGAACAAAAGATGCAGATGGCCCGAGAAGTCATCGCTGACAAGGGTATATGGACTGCTAAGAAGAGATACGTGCTGAACGTACACAATTCAGAGGGTGTGCAATATAAACAGGCTAAACTCAAAGTAATGGGATTAGAAGTCGTAAAATCATCTACTCCTGCACCTGTTCGAGCAAAACTTAAAGAAGCTCTATCAATTATAATGAATGGAAACGAGAAGGAACTGAATACATTTATACAAACATTCCGAGAAGAGTTTATGAACCTTTCTCCAGAGGAGATTGCATATCCACGATCAGTCAATGGATTAGACAAATTCGCTGATACAAATCAAATGTTTGCAAAAGGAGCTCCTATACATTGTAAAGGGGCAATCCTATATAATCACCTTATCAAAAAGAATAGACTCAGTCGTAAGTATCCTTACATACAAGAAGGAGATAAAATCAAATTCATCAATCTAAAACAACCTAATTTATATCAGTGTAGTGCTTTCTCATTTATTACAAACCTACCAAAAGAACTAGACTTACATAAGATGATAGACTATGATACACAGTTTGAGAAGTCATTCATTGATCCATTGAATGTGATTGTATCTACCATAGGTTGGGTAGTAGATAAAAGTTATGGCACACAAGGATCTTTAGAGGACTTTTTCTCTTGAGTACCAAGAAACATAATAGGATAAAAGGAGAAGCAATACAATGAAGTATATCAAAGTAACCAAAGACTTGGGTAAGAAAGAAACTTTCAATCAATGGAATGGAAAGTTCCTTGATGAAACATCTTATGACCAAGTAGTAAAAGTAACTGATGAAGACGCTGGTATAATGAAGCCAGTTTTATCACTTGATGGTTCTGATGTACCACTTGCATATGTTATTACGAATGCATACGGAGATGACTCTGTAAGAAATACTTTGATGTCTATTGAAGATACTACTGTAATGAGAGCAAACTGCTCAGGCCCTATTCTAGAAGAAGATATGCTTGCAAAAGGTTTAGTCAAAGATGTAGACTATCGACTACGAACACCAAACTCATATCAACTTAAAACTGGTACAGGTAAATGGGGTATGATTGCATACTCTAATGAAATACACTCTGTGATGATAGGTTATAAAAGAGGTAGATTTACTGGTGGTATTGATTCATCTGGTTGGGTTAAAGACAATCCAAAGAAATGGGAAGAACTACAAGTCATATCAGAATGGAATGAGAAAGCATTTATCAAAGCTAACAAAGATGTATATGATAAACAGAAAGCATTCTGTGAAACATACATTGAACCAGAGTATCGTATCGGTGGTGGTATTTTTACTACACTGTCTGCAAATCGTTATCATGTAGGACAATCTGTTAAGATGGGAGCTCATGTAGACTCTGGTGATCTAAATGCTGGCATGACTACAATGTCATGTTTTCGTGAAGGTGAATATGATGGTGCTTATCTAGTATTCCCACGATATGGTATTGCAATAGACGCACCAGACAACTCTGTTATCATTGCTGACAGTAACGAAGTACATGGAGTAACTCCAATCACTGGAACTGGAGAAAGGTTTACTTGTGTAGCCTATTGTGATAATAGACTTGCAACTAAAGGAGTTGCTGGTAAGTCAGAAAGAAAGATAGGTAGGTTTGCAAAAAAAGAAAGTGGAAGCCTAGAAGATTTTATTTAAGAATAGAGAAACACTTATAGTTTTGTTGGTAGGAAGAAACAGGTATCATTAACCACCCTTTACTACCTACTTAAACCCTTGACACAGCATGCCAGCCATGTTATAATAGATGCATGAAAAACGAAAAAGAAACATCAAAACTTTATTTAAAAACACACAATCAATCAAAAGTGAAATATCTCGGTATTACTGCTCAAGAAGATGTAGAAAAATACTTAGGGTCTGGAACGAAGTGGATGAAACATATTAAATCACAAGATCGCTGGGATGTAACAACAGAGATACTGTTTGAAGATGATATGATTGGTAATAAAACATCTGTTAAATTCCAAGAAATTTGCAAACAGTATTCTAAGTTATACAATGTAGTAGAGGATGAGGAGTTTGCTAATCTGAAACATGAAGATGGAGTTTTAGGTGCAAAAGGAAACACTACTACAAAGTATAAGTATAAAGGTGAGAAACACTTGATTGTCATGGAAAATGAATATAATGATTCATGGGAAGAAAACCCAGAATGCATAGAATCAGCTGGACTAGACTTTGACTCAATAGAAGATACTTATCTTTTAGATGATACAAACCCAGAAATAATTCTTGAACAACAACATAACGATAAAGCAGTACTAGACACAATCAAAAGCATGCCTTCTTGGCAAGGGTTAACTCCAGAATCAAGAGAATTGAAGATTATTTGTATGCGATTTGGAATCGGTATGAATAAGGATCATACTTTGGAAGATGTGGCAAAACTGTTCGATGTATCAATAGAAAGAATATGTCAGATTGAAGCAAAAGCATTAAGGAAGTTACGACATCCTTTAAATACTGACCATTTAAAACATATAGTAGATGCTAACCATGTTGACGGAGCATGGAAAAAAGCAGCATAAAAGGAGAAGAAAGCATGAGTAGCATGTCAGGTGAATATCGTTGTACTGAGTGCGGTTCAGAGAACTGCCATAAAGAAGAATTCAATGATGATGAGAGTGGTCATATCATAAGTTGCAATGACTGTGGATATTGTGATGTATACAGGGAGGATAGTGTCAGTGGTAAGGTTATTGAGGAGTACCAAGGCTATGACTACTGACATGCGGTTGAAGGAACACTAATATGGAACAAGAAGAACAAGAAAAAGCATTCGTATATCGGTGGCATATAGAAGAAACCAAGAAGTATTATCTTGGTAGCTCTATTGGGAAAGACAAATATTACACACACTCATCAAATGATAAAGAGTTTTGTTCTTATGTTCCTAGCTCATCGAACGAAACGAGAACTCCTGTAGCTGAAAGGAGAGAGTTTCTAGCAAACATGCCAGAGGGTATAACAAGAGAAATAATAACTTATGGAACGTATAAGAAGATGCTTACACTAGAGAGAACACTTCAGTTACATGCTAAGGAACACTGCTGGGAAGAATATTATAATGATAATGTATGTGATGGAGTATATAATGGATTTGGTACTGGTGAAGATCATTACATGTCTGGTAAGACTCCTGAGAACCATCCAAGTCATACACATGGTAGAGCAGTAGGTGCGAGTAAAGACCCAAAGATAAGAGCATCATATGGTAAAGAATATAGGGAAGATACTCTATATGATGATAAGAGATATGCTAAGAACAAAGAAGAAACAGGATATGCAATAGGATATTCTCGTGCTAAGAAGAAGGTTAAGAAGATTCCTAAGAAGAAGGTTAAGAAGGTTAATAAGATTGATAAGAGAACAGCTTTCTTTAAAGCTTGGCAGGAAGCTCTCTGGAGTTCCACCTAAATGTTAGTGCTTACTCTGTAATTCCCACTATTACCCACTTTGCGGAATATAATTAAAAAGGCTGAGATAAACATAGAGTTGATGTGATTAGTGTCTGTTACTTAT
>Ga0209309_10004412_pt1 | contig 11657 bp, 4 predicted proteins | sample COGITO_mtgs_1204_2_FD_184807 | JGI IMG/M metagenome (GOLD analysis project Ga0209309, IMG submission 184807) | Pelagic marine microbial communities from North Sea - COGITO_mtgs_120412 (SPAdes) (version 2) | ecosystem: Environmental > Aquatic > Marine > Epipelagic ...
TTTCGATTTCCAATCCAGGTTATTTCCGGAGTAGAACCAGTATATGTTTGTATATGCGATATTGGACTACCAATAATTTCTCCGTTTTTATACTGTCGAACCACATCTGAATTTTTGGCAATATGCAGCATGTAAGCAGTATCTACAGAGAGGACACCACTTGAAGCCTGGGCGTTGTCACCCGTGTCTCTAGGATACTGCTCATACACTAGTGTGTCTGCAAACCCATTTACCAGCCAATAATTCCTCGCCCACTCAGTCGCATCACTGAACTCACCAATCAAGCCCATTCCACCACTTAAGGTATTTGGATTCATCCACATTTGATACGTGAGCGGGTCTTGGTCACCCGCAAACACAGCTGTCGTAGCTTCTAGTTGATCACCATTTCCATCAAAACTCACTCCACCTAATGGTAGATTGCCAGTAGTCCCAAAGGTATCCCCTTGGTAAGCAAAGTCAGTATTACCAGAACTATCCACGGCAGTGGTTGTTGCATCATTCAAGTGAAGCACAAACGTGTAGTCTGACCACACAGCATTCCTTCCATTTGCTGCGTCGGACATATAATCGCCCGCCGTGTTTCCGTTGTACCAAATACGAAACACCGTATCAGTGGTGCTTGAGATACTATCAGCCTTGAAGTGAAGCTCACCTGTCTGGGTAGTGGAGGAGGCTTTCACCAACTCTCGCGGAAGCTCAACCAGAGTACCGTCATCGGTGGTGACGCGAATGTCAGTACCGACGGTACTCGTAGCAGTTGGTGTAGTGCTCCAGAACTGACTACTTAAGTCTGCCAAATCGACATACACCGGAAAATCAATTAAATCCTCGTCGATGTTATCGGCATCGATGGTGATAGTGTCGTAGAGAGTCCAGTCGGTATTATCCCAAACCTGCGGACCTGAAGTGGTCGCACTGGTAGATGAACCATATCCATACCCAGTACTATTCCTGGCATAAGCTTGGTAGTAGTACGTAGTACTCGCAGCCAAACCAGTGATGGTTGCTGAATATGCGCCGGTAGTGAAGACACCAGTCTCAGTACTGGTAGCCACACCAGTGTCAAAGGTGCTGTCGGTTGAATAGATGAAACCACGCTCAGTGCTGGTGCTTTGACCGCTGTTATAGATAGCACCATTAAGAGAGAGGCTGTTATAAGTACTGGCAGCAACTACTCCAGTACTGGCTCCAGGTAGTGTAGCTGGACAGGTGCCCCATTGTGGACGGGTGGCGCTGCCACCGGTCCAGGCGGAGGCGCCGGTATCAAAACCAACAGGCTCAGTGTCAACTAACGACACACACCAATTGGACAAATCTTGGTCAAAGCTAGTAGCATTTTCAAACATATAACCCATGTCAGCGACAGAGTTGGTGTCCCAAGCACTAATGTCGCCATTGAAAGCACTGGCTCCATTGAACATACCGATCATACTCTCAACCTGACTGGTATCCCAGGTACCGATATCACTATTGAAAGCATCGGCCTTATCAAACATACTATCCATATTCGTGACCGAGCTGGTGTCCCAGGCACTAATGTCACCATTGAAAGCACTGGCTCTTGTAAACATACTTTTCATTTCTGTCACATTGCTCGTGTCCCAGGCACTAAGATCTTGATTGAATGCGGTAGCATTGCTAAAGGTGCCAAACATACGAGTCACACCACTAGTGTCCCAAGTACCAATAGCCTGATTGAATGACGAGGTTACAGCAAACATTCCAGATATATCCGTCACACTATTTGGCAATTGCGAAGGCACCGCCGTCAAGTTACTTGCTAAAACAAAAGCCCCAAACAAAGACGTAATACCCAAGTCTCCAAACGAGGTGACTTCAGTAAGTTTATCTGCGTTGTCATAAGAACCTAAACCGCCCCCAAACTGTTCCAACTCTCCGCTCATAAGAATGGTGTACTCTCCTTCTATACTATATGTATGCTCGGCGTCGGTGGTTTGGTCGGCGTTAGTAACCGTAGTAGTAGCGGTGCCGTCACCCCAGTTGATTTGCACGTCAGTATCTCCACGCAACGGAAGCGTCACTGTGTTGCCAGCGGAGAGTGCGGTGTCGACGATGATGACCATGTCACCGGGAGCAGCCTGAGCCTCAATCACAAAGAATCCGCTGACTACTAAGAACAACGCTACAGCACTTCCTAATTGTGTAATTACTCTTCTCATATAGTGGTATCAGGTTCACTGACTGATTCTCCGACTGGGTCTGACTCAACAACTTCTTCATCAGACGCATCATCTGGTTCATCTCCACCTTCTTCCGTTGAGTTATTACTTCCTCCATCTGTGTCACTTGGTGGCACTGGGTCTGGCGTTGTAGATTCGTCGTCTACATCACTTTCCCCTTCTATTGAATCAGCCGTTCCCTCATCACCAGTCTCATCTGTTGATGAACTAGTGTCAGGGTCAGATATATTACCTTCGGTATCTGCTGATGAACTAGTTTCTGGATCAGACCCCCCTCCAGTCTCATCAGTTGAAGAACTGGTGGTGGTACCAGTAGTACCTTCATCAGTAGTAGAACCAGTGGTCGTGTCGGTTGAACTATCTGAACCAGACTCGTCATCACCAGATTCAGACGAATCTGGTTCTTCGTCTTCATCCACCTCGTTCTCTGGTTGATTTCCATTGTCTGATATAGGAGCTTCGTCTTGCTCAAGCAGTGTACGCAAGTCGTCAGCCGTCACACATACATCATCAATACACAATTCATTGGTTTGGACTTTTTCAGCCTTGATACCAACTACCGTCAGTACCCCGTCAACGAAGTTTTGAGCGAGAGTTTTCAGACGCGTCCAGAGCGTCTCACCACTTCCTTCTTCTGCTCCCAATACAAGCGCAGTTGAGGTGCTAATGAGTTCGTTTAAGATTTCTTTTTGTGCATCAGCCAAGTACAGTCCCTGATCGATAAACATCGTCACTTGCCCAACCTTCACCACCTCACCATTGACCGTACGAGTTTGAGCTGACTGTCGTCGCAGAGCATCAAGGGCCGCTTGCTCAGCATTGTAGCGAGCTTGGGCAACTGCTTCTGCGTCAGCTGTACTTGTATCTATAGCACTAGTTGTAGTCGCTTGAACATCACACTCCTCTGCTCTTTCTCCAGTCGCTGTACCACCACCGTAATAACAGCTGGCTTTTTTTGGAGCGTTCACGAGCAGCTCTGCCGCCTCATAATTTGGTCGAGCGATGTCGTCTCCAAACTGGTTGATGTATCCCGCGGTATACGCCCGACGACCATCAAATGCCTCCAGTGCGTAGCCAACAACTTCTGCACTACTAGTTGCTTTCATTGCTACCCCGGGGAGAGAAGACAGCGTCAATGGGTCACCCACAGCAATCGGGCCATTCTCAGTTGAGAGACGAACCGGCACACGCCCAGCTAGTGCAAGTGGGTAGCTCCGCTGGTTCGCTACGAGCGACGTGTCGTCTGCTCCCATCAGTAGTCCTGGTTTAGTAGACACTACTCCGAGCACTCGGCCGTTTCTAGCTGTTGCCCGCTCTATAGAAATAAATCCATCACTCACCACCAGCTCTCCCGGCAAAAGTTGCTGGCTTGAGAAATAGACCTCAGCCAAGTCAGAGTTACCGGTCGCTGAAGAGACTGAACTTATCTGACCAGTAGTCGACGCGGTACAGCTTCCATCATTGTCGACACACAATCCACCATAGCCAATTTGTAGACCAGCCATCAGCGATGTGTCACCGACACCAATAGTAGTAGTGCCGATGATATTGGTTCGTCCATCGTTATAAACGATAAATTTAGATGCGCCAGCATTTTGTAGGTCAATGAATTTTGAAGCGGTACTGGAGCTAAATGAACCGGTATCGTTTCCAAAGTTCATCGCTAGACCAGTCCCCGCAAACGCTGAGTCTTCTTGGAATAGTGCCAAGAGGTCAGATGTGGTGATTGTACTTGAGTACCCGCGGATAGCGTTTCCTTGACTTGAGCCACCAGTCTCGAAATACCCTCCAGCTGGTTCAAATGCGCCTCCGGCATCGCCAGAGCTAAACCCACGCACACCAAACGTTCGCGCAAAACCGGACAGAGCAGTATTTTCTCCTTGGGTATTTGAACCCTGGTTCGCCTGTACTTCCAAACCACGAATAGTGTTTCCAAATGTTGTGTTGTCAACCACCTTCACCAAGCTCCCCACCATCGTAGCAGTCGCAGTATTGCTCGTGTTATTAATATTTGTCCGATTACCAAACTGCACTGCTGAAGCGACACTATTAGCAGAAGTGAGGTATTGATCAATTCCTAACACTCCAGCACCAGAGACGCCCAGATTTTCGATACTCAATTTACCAGTCGGACTACTCGTCCCAATCCCAATATTCCCACTTGAGAGTGACGTGCCAATACCATCAAGCCCAGTTCCGAAAATCAAGTTTCCAATATTAAGTGTGTTCGCTGAACCAACTGCTCGGGCGTCGATGTCGTATCCGAGTATGATGTTGTTGGCTCCGGTGGTGAGGTTGTCTCCAGCGCGGTAGCCCAAGAGAATGTTGTTTCTGCCGCCGGTAGTGAGGTTGTAGCCGGCGCGGTGACCGAGTACGGTGAGACCATTGACTGAAGAACCACCAACAGCTGCTCCAACTGCCTGTGAACCAATAACCACAGAATCTGAGCTGGTACTCAAACTTGTGCCGGCATTATCTCCGATAAATACGAGACTGTTTCCTGAGCGAGTCTGCGCTCCAGCATTCATACCCACTACGGTATTCGCTCCACCACTGACCAAGGTTGCCAGGGAAAAGCTTCCCACTGAGGTGTTATTGTCACTCATTGTGATAGCAGTTAATGCTCTGGTTCCCACGGCGGTGTTTCGATCACCAGTGGTGATATTCTGACCGGCTTGAATACCCACTGACATGTTGTTGAACGCTTCGTCAGGGTCAAAGCCAGCTGAGTCAGAACCAACGAATAAGTTGGACCGACCGAGGAATGGACCGTCGTACATTTTTAGGGCTGGGAGGTTTCCGATGTAGTATCCGCTGTCGCGTTCAATCGCGACGTTGCCGTCGACGGAGAGCTTGCTACCGTTGATGACGGTGGTGGTGCCGATGCCGACGTTTCCAGTACTGCCAACAAACACTCCCTCATCGTCCCCATCGCCAGAGAGCCAATTAGAGCCAAGCGCAATGTTGGCGGTCGTTCCGGTCAAATTTAAACCAGTACCACCCAGTGAGAGCTGTGACCCATCAAAAGTTAGGTTTGTTGAATCTGTCACTGCGGTGCCGGCACTATTGGTAAAGAATAGACGATTGGCAGTGTATGCACTTGGAGTATCAGTCAAGGCGGTGAAGGTGGTGGCTCCACTGCCACCAGTGATATTCAAACTTGAGGTCGCCACCCAGTTAGTACCTGATCCCGTTGAAAGTAATACTTGACCAGCAGTTCCAGCGTCACCAGAGGTGTCGCGTAGTGCACCAGTCACCCGGAAGTCACCCACGACAGTGAGCTTGCTGGTTGGAGTGGTGGTGCCGATACCGACGTTGCCTTCAGAAGTGATACGCATTCTCTCTAACAATGATGGACCAGCCCCCGGCGGATCAGTACTAAAACGGAGGTTCCCTGCATAAATATCACCCTCGTCTTTCCAGGCCTCAATCGCAGCCGTTTCAGAAAATATAACCGATCCAGTGATGCGGTTGGTTGCTGGAAGAGATCGGCTAAATTTCAACGTTCCTCCACTAAACTGACCAACACCATCTTCTCTTAGATTAATAGTTGGAGAATTGACCCCTGCTATAGTAACGTTTTCGGTAGGAGAAGCGGTACCAATGCCAATCCGTCCGTTAGTCGGATTTACATAAAAACTCGGAGTGGTCCCCGTTCCGACCCGAAAGTCGCCCCAGACATCGAGCCTACTGGCTGGAGAAGATGTGCCGATACCAATATTCCCACTTGAGAGTGAGGTTCCAGTACCGTCAATGCCAGTTCCAAAGAGTAAGTTTCCGATATTTAACGTGTTGTCTGAATCCACTGCCGGAGTATCGATATCGTACCCGAGTACGATGTTGTTCGCACCACTAGTCAGACTGTTTCCAGCCTGATACCCAAGCAAGATATTGTTGTTGGCCCCGGTGGTGAGTTTGTCGCCGGCACGTTGACCAAGTATTGTCAGATTATTAGCCTCAGTTCCACCCACGTTTTGACCGCCTGCTCGATAACCGATAACAACTGAACCAGAAGTGGTGCTCAGATTACCCCCAGCTCTGTTTCCCATAAATACGTTATTGGCACCTGAATTCAGAGCATTTCCAGAGTAACCACCCACGGCCGTATTACCCCCAGATGTGACGATACGCCCCATAGCATAATCACCCATAGCTACGTTTCCACTACCAGTGGTTAGACCAACTAGTGAACCAGCACCCAAAGCAGAGTTTGCGGTACCCGTGGTCAAATTTTGACCAGACCCCATACCAACTAAGGTGTTCGAGAAGGCACTAGAATCATCAAAGCCAGCTGAGTCAGAACCAACGAATAAGTTGGACCGACCGAGGAATGGACCATCGTACATTTTTAGGGCTGGGAGGTTTCCGATGTAGTATCCGCTGTCGCGTTCAATAGCGATATCACCGTCAACAGAGAGCTTGCTACCGTTGATGACGGTGGTGGTGCCGATGGATAAGTTGTCAGTAAGTGATGTGAGATAGGTTGATGCTCCAGCGTCGGTAAATAATGAACTTCCGCCACTGATACCTAGACTCGAAGTCGCCACCCAGTTGGTACCAGTACCAGTAGAAAGTAGGACTTGGCCGTTTGTTCCAGCGTCACCAGTGGCGTCGCGTAGTGCACCAGTTAGCCGGAAGTCACCCGCGACAGTGAGCTTGCTGGCTGGAGAGGATGTGCCAATCCCAATATTCCCACTTGAGAGTGACGTGCCAATACCATCAAGCCCAGTTCCGAAAATCAAGTTTCCAATATTAAGTGTGTTCGCTGAACCAACTGCTCGGGCGTCGATGTCGTATCCGAGTATGATGTTGTTGGCTCCGGTGGTGAGGTTGTCTCCAGCGCGGTAGCCCAAGAGAATGTTGTTTCTGCCGCCGGTAGTGAGGTTGTAGCCGGCGCGGTGACCGAGTACGGTGAGACCATTGACTGAAGAACCACCAACAGCTGCTCCAACTGCCTGTGAACCAATAACCACAGAATCTGAGCTGGTACTCAAACTTGTGCCGGCATTATCTCCGATAAATACGAGACTGTTTCCTGAGCGAGTCTGCGCTCCAGCATTCATACCCACTACGGTATTCGCTCCACCACTGACCAAGGTTGCCAGGGAAAAGCTTCCCACTGAGGTGTTATTGTCACTCATTGTGATAGCAGTTAATGCTCTGGTTCCCACGGCGGTGTTTCGATCACCAGTGGTGATATTCTGACCGGCTTGAATACCCACTGACATGTTGTTGAACGCTTCGTCAGGGTCAAAGCCAGCTGAGTCAGAACCAACGAATAAGTTGGACCGACCGAGGAATGGACCGTCGTACATTTTTAGGGCTGGGAGGTTTCCGATGTAGTATCCGCTGTCGCGTTCAATCGCGACGTTGCCGTCGACGGAGAGCTTGCTACCGTTGATGACGGTGGTGGTGCCGATGCCGACGTTTCCACCGTCAGCAACGGTAAATACTTCTGTTACCCCATCAAATAAACTCAGGATGTTTCCGGTGCCGTTCTGGATAATACTTAAAAGAGTCGAAGCTGAAGTGGCTTCGATACTGTCCGGCTGATCACTGCGCAGGAAACTGCTGGTGGCGATATTGCCAAACGTAGTGGCGTTCCCTGCTTCAAATGCAGCCGGCACTGCTCCGAGGACTTTGCGTGGAGTCATCTCTCCATCTGACTCGATATTGACTCCCAGGTATACAGTCTGAGCAAAATCAACTGAAGCTAAGCTGGTGTTACTGCCGAGCATGACGGAGAAGAGTCCGTTGGTTACGGTCACTGACTGTGTCTCTGTCCAGATGTTCGTACCACCACTGGCTACAGTGTAGAGACGGAAGACCATGTTGTATGTACCGTCAGCCACGGTACTACTCGCTCCATCAGTGAGCTTGCCCTGGTAATTGATTTCTTGATTGAACGACTGAGCAAAAGTAAGCGCTGGCTGAAGAAGCGCCAAAACAAGTACTGAGATACAGAACAGTGAAATGAGTGTTCGTCTTGATGCAGTAATAAAAGTCATATTAATTTTGCATCGTCTTAACTGGCACTACGACAAATGGCACTTCTGTATTTGCAGTCTGTCCATCAGTATTTATACGCACCGCTGATTGTTGACCGGAACTCGCTGTCACGATAATCACTTCATCAGAGAATACTTCGCTAGGGTCAAATGTTGTTTCAGAAGGAATGATGAGTATCCCATTCTGACCAGACGGTAGCTCACTCACGGTTTTGCGACTAAAAGTTGGGGAGTTTGAAGCAAGTGGCTCCTCAAGCAACAATACATTCTCATCGAGTGCACTGACTCGCGTTGCAGACTGTGTAGCTTGTACCGAAGCTACTTGAGTAGAACTAGCGTTCAACTGGTTGGAGAACAAAAACTGTCCAACGGTTCCTGAAAACACTCCAACACACAACACTAGGCTCGCCACCAAGAGTGCTCTCTTGTGCATTGCAGATTGTGTTTGTATTTTGATTGACTGGTGCTGTTCTTTTTCTTTGTGGAAAATTTGTTCATTTTTTCGCTCTTCACTTAGCTGGGCTTTGCGAATCTCTGCTTCTGCAAGAGATTGTGATTCGTAATTTTTGAGCGACTCAATATCAACGAACCATTGTCGGCCGATGAGTGATGCGACGATTTTATTTTCGCGAGCGAGTCGAGTAACATAGTCACGAGAATAAGAAACCTCAGTGGAAGCTTCCCTGATTGGTGCCAATGTCTTTCCATCAATTTCGATTTTAAGTGCCATATGATTTAACTATAATTATATAGCCAAACTTTTAAAAACAGGTACTGCTTATACACAGTTGCTACTGAGCAAACAATTCAAAAAACTTTGACAATTGTACAGAAAGAGAAGAACGAGACAGTGACTCAGAGACACTTATTTCGGAAGCGACAGACAGAAGCACAACCGCCACCCCCACAGCCAGCAGAGTGACTCCCAGTGGCAACAGGCGCATCAGTAATGAGGTGCTGTTTGACTTACTTGGGTGGATACGATGTTTGCTTCTTACATTTTTTAAGTTGATGTCCTGACTACTGATTTGCGAAGCTGGTTTGACTATTTTTCTTTTCTTGGGTGGTTTTGAGGTTTCTGTTTGGTTAGGTGCAGGTTCTGCCGGAGTATGAGCAACTACTGGTTTTTGGGGTTCTACCTGGGCGTCATAAGTATTAATAGCGAGCTTTCCTGACAAAGCAACATCTGGAAGTTCGGTTGACTTGAATGAAGTCTGCTTCTTCTTGATGGTTTTAATTTTGAGTTTCTTTGCTAATGCTGGCTCAACTCGCAAATATTTTTTTGATTGAGAAGTAATGTTTTCACTAGAATCATCAGGCTCACGTTCATCAGTTGATTTACTGAGACTAGGCATGAGGTTCTCGGTATCTCGGTCATACGATATTGACTGATGATGCACCATTTTGGTGTCTGAATCAGCTGGTCCCCATTCAACACGAGCATTTTTGGTAACGAGTTTTACTGTTTTATTTTTGAGAGGAGCATCAACATTTATCCGATGTATCTTTACATTGCTAGCTGTATCAGCTGGGCGAGATTTTACCTTGAGGTCATCAGTAGTGGAAGGTTTTTGCTGAGCTCCTTCTTTATGTTCATGCAAAGAATCAGGGTTCACAAACCATGTTCGTCCGACTAGTCTAGCGTCTACTTTTTTGGCTCTACAGAGCTGCCCCAAATAGTCAGAAGTGTACCCAAACTCTTCAGCTAGGGTCGTGCTTTTTGTATACTGCACTCCATCAAGAACAACGGTTTTCATACCAACTATTCTACCAGAAATAATAAGAAAACTGCTAAGCACCTTGTGCACAGCAGTCTCTTTCAAACGAGATACTCTTATACGGCAAGCTTCTTTGCAATCTCGTCTCGCAGTGTTTGTGGGTTAGCTGCTCCTTTACTGAGCTTCATTCCTTGCCCGACCAAAAACTGAATTGAAGCCTCTTTACCAGCTAAGTATTGTTGCACCACTTCTGGATTATCAGCTATCAGTTGTTCGATTATTGACACAAGCTCAGACGCATCAGACATCTGCAAGAGGCCTTTTTCGGTAGCGATTGCTTCTGGAGTAGCAGTTGCTCCAAATAACTCTGGAAGCAGATCTTTGGCAACTCTGGAGCCAATTTTGTTCGTATCTACTAACTGCACCAGCTCAACAAAGTGCTCAACTTGCAAGGTTTCAATCGAATACGCATCATCATTTAACAATGACACGACATCGGAGGTCAGGTAATTAGCAGCTAACTTAGCAATCGTCGGGCTAGATGACACTTGAGTATAGACAGTCATGAAGTAATCATCGAGTCTACTATCTGCCAGTATCACTTCTATACTAGTACTCGTTAAGCCGAGATTACTGTATGATAGCCTTTTATTACTTGGTAATTCAGGCATTATATCGTCTAGCCGAGATGGCTCAAATGAAGGTTCTTTAGACACTTGAATCTTTGCAATATCTGGATCTGGGAAGTATCGGTAGTCCTTAGCTGTTTCTTTAGAGCGCTGGGAGAAGGTCTTAGATTTCTCAGCGTCCCAGCCTCTGGTCTCTTGAGAAACTTCTTCCCCGCTTTCGAGTAAATCTATCTGTCGTTTTATCTCGTACTCAATAGCTGACTCTACTGCTTTGAACGAGTTGATGTTTTTTACTTCTACCTTGGTACCGAACTCAGCAGTTTTGCTCACCGAAATATTTGCCTCTACTCGCATCTCTCCTTTCTCCATGTTGGCAGTTGAAATCTTGAGGGTTCGCAGCAGCAGTTGTAACTCTCGAGCGAAATTTCCCGCTGACTCTGCGTCATGAATAACTGGCTCAGTGACCAACTCCATCAGTGGAACTCCAGCTCGGTTGAAGTCAACTAAACTTTCACTTCCCTTGTCGTGCTGACTTCTCGCTGTGTCTTCTTCTAAGTGAACACGAGTGAGTTCAACTGACTGCAGTTTTCCTCCAGTCAAAAATGGATACGCGTACTGACTGATTTGATATGCCTTTGGAATGTCTGGATAAAAATAATTCTTTCTATCAAACTCTGAGAAGTCAGCTGGAGTTGCACCGACTGCTCTCCCAAACAACAAAACCATCTCAATAGCTTTTTTGTTTGGCACTGGAAGAGTTCCGGGGTGCGCCATACATACTGGACACACATTGGCATTTACTTCTGAGTCATGTGGTTCGTTTTTACACCCACAGAACATTTTGCTTTTGGTGTTCAGCTCAGCATGAACCTCTAAACCAATAGTTGATGTATAAGACATAGCGATATTTTCAATTATTGTGACTAAAGTATTAGCTATTGTACGTTTCTCGCAAATGACTTACAAGCGCATCGCGTAGTGTTTTGTAGGTTTCTTCATCTTCTGCACTGGTAACAAGCACACGATTCCCAGTTTTGGCAAGGTCTTCTTTCACTTTGTTAGTAAAAGACTGTTCTACAAGGTCATTTTTGGTAAGAA
>Ga0209309_10004414_pt1 | contig 11653 bp, 6 predicted proteins | sample COGITO_mtgs_1204_2_FD_184807 | JGI IMG/M metagenome (GOLD analysis project Ga0209309, IMG submission 184807) | Pelagic marine microbial communities from North Sea - COGITO_mtgs_120412 (SPAdes) (version 2) | ecosystem: Environmental > Aquatic > Marine > Epipelagic ...
GGAAGATGCATCATATGGAGCTGCATTTGATCCAAGTTTATTGGTATATCAATGGGATTCATTTGATCCTGATTCTCCAAATTATCAAACAGCTACCCCTTGGGTAAACGCAAAAAATAGCCCTGTTGAATTTTTTGAAACACCAATTACGCTAACCAACTCTATCGCATTAGACAATAGCTTTGAAGAAGGTTCTTATAGAATGGCCTACACTAAATTCGATCAAAAAGGCTTATTACCAAACAGTCAGATAGATAAACATAATTTCTCATTAAGCGGAGTCTTTAATGCAAGTGAAAAATTAACCGCCACAGGATATGCTAACTACATAAAAACCACAGGTTTAGGCCGTAATTCAACTGGTTACGGTGATAACCTAATTGGTAACTTCAAGCAATGGTGGCAAACTAATGTGGATATCGAACAACAAAAAGATATTTATTTTGCAACAGGTAGAAATGTTACTTGGAATCCTTCATCTTCTGATGCTGGAGCTGCCCCTATATTTTGGGACAATCCATATTGGACTAGATATGAAAACTATCAAAATGATTCAAGAAATAGATTCATCGGGAATTTCTCTTTGAATTATGAATTGACAGATTGGTTAGATATTACTGGTAGAATTGCTACAGATACGTATAGTGAGCAGCAAGAAGAAAGAAGAGCAGTTGGATCTGTTGCTACTAGCTTTGGGGTTACTAGAGGGAATGTAGATTCTGGTTATTTGAGGAGAGAAATTTCTAATACAGAAACCAATTACGACTTAATGGCTAATTTCAACAAGAATTTGTCAGATAAAATAAATGTGGCGGGAATTATTGGTACAAACATCAGAAGAAGTGAATACCAATCAATTCTTGCATCAACATCAGGTGGTTTAATTGTCCCAGGATTATATTCTTTACAAAATGGTCGTGGTCCACTTCCTAGACCAGTTGAAATTGCAGAAAAAATTGGAGTAGATGGTATTTACGCAAGTGGATCACTTGGTTATGACAATACATTTTTCTTAGATGCAACTATTAGACGTGACCATTCTTCTACTTTACCTGAAGATAACAGCACTTTTTACTATCCTTCTGTTTCTGGGAGTTTTGTGTTTAGTAATTTAATAGATGTGCCTGCAATTTCTTTCGCGAAATTTAGAGCAAATTATGCTGAAGTTGGTAATAGCGCATCTTTTGATTTTCTTTACGACACGTTTACAGTAAATCCAGATATAGGTACGTCAGTTTCTAATGTAAAAAACAATCCAGACCTTAAACCAGAACGCACCAATAGTTATGAACTTGGTTTAGAGATGAAATTTGCTAAAAATAGATTAGGTTTTGATGTAGCCTACTACCAAACAAATTCAGTAGATCAAATTGTTGCAGTTCCAGTGACTACAGCAACTGGTTATTCATCTAAAATATTAAATGCGGGTGAAATTGAAAACAGAGGTGTAGAATTATCTGTATTTGCTATTCCAGTTAAAACAGATGACTTTAGTTGGAATTTCAATGGAAACTTCACGAAAAATGAAAATGAAGTTATTTCTTTAGCTGAAGGAATCGATAATTTACAATTAGGTTCTTTTCAAGGTGGGGTAACGATCAATGCACAAGTTGGACAACCATATGGTGTGATTTTTGGTACAGATTATACTTATTTAAATGGAGAAAGAGTTGTAGATGATGCAACTGGTCAATATATAGCGACTGGTGATTCTGATAATGTAATTGGAGATACTAACCCAGATTGGTTAATGGGTCTTTCAAACACACTTACTTATAAGAATTTATCTTTTAGCTTTTTAATTGATATTCAAAAAGGTGGAAGTATATTTTCTTTAGATCAATATTATGGTCAGGCAACAGGTCTTTATGCTGAAACAGCATTTATTAACGACCTAGGAAACCCTGTAAGAAATACACTTGCAGACGGTGGTGGATTTATTAATCCAGGAGTAAATCCTGATGGAGCAGTGAACGAAACTAGAATTAGAGCAGATAGATTTGGAGCTTTTGGATATCGAAGAGGTTTGCCAAACTCAGCTTTTGTTTATGATGCTAGTTATGTTAAATTAAGAGAAGTGTCTTTATCTTACAATTTACCAAGTAGATTATTAGAAAACACCTTTCTAAATACTTTAACCTTTAGCGCAACGGGAGCTAACCTTTGGATTATAGATAAGAACTTGCCTCATGCAGATCCAGAATCTGGTTTAGGAGCCGGTAATTTACAAGGTTACTCTGTAGGTTCGTTACCTTCTACACGTGATTTTGGTTTTAACATTAAAGCACAATTTTAAAATGAAAAAGATGAAAAAATTAATTATATGTTTTATAGCGGTTATCACTGCTATATCATGTTCTGATAATCTCGAGGATTTAAATCAGAATATTAAGGATCCTGCCACAGTAAGTGGAGAGAGCCTATTTTCTGGAGCTCAAAAAAGTTTAACAGATCAAATAGTGACGCTGAATGTAAATGCTAATAACACTAAGCTTTGGTCTCAATTTCTTCAAGAAACTACATATACAGATGAAAGTAATTATGACCAAGTTGGAAGAAGCATTCCAGAAACTCATTGGAGTGTAATGTATAAAGATGTACTGAAAGATCTTGATGAAGCATCAAAAATAATAACAGAAACAACTTATACGACAGACGAGCTTAATGCGTTGAAGCAGAACAAACTAGCGATTATAGAGATTTTGAATGTTTATGCTTATGCAAATTTAGTTGAAACATTTGGAGATGTCCCTTATACCGAAGCTTTAGATATCAATAACTTAACTCCTAAGTATGATGATGGTTTAACTATCTACAAAGACTTAATTGTAAGGTTAGATGTCGCGATTGACAATTTGGAGCCAGATTTAGATAGTTTTGGTGCTAATGATCTTATATATGAAGGTAATGTATCTAACTGGGAAAAATTTGCAACTTCATTAAAGTTAAGAATGGGAATTCTTTTAGCAGATGTAGAACCAGAGCTCTCTCAAGCAACAGTACAATCTGCATATGCTGGTAATTTAATTATGAGTAATTCGGAAAATGCGGCTTATCAATATCGTTCAACCGATCCTAATACAAATCCAATATATGCGGATCTAGTATTAAGCGGAAGACAAGATTTTGTTGCTGCTATAACGGTAATAGACATCTTGGAAGAGAGAAATGATCCAAGATTATCCCTATATTTTGAACCAGTTGATGGTGAATTTGTTGGTGGAGAAATAGGAGCAGCTGCTCCTTATGCGACTACATCAAAACTTACAGAAAGGTTTAATACCCCAACCGAACCTGGGATTTTATTTGATTATAGTGAAGTAGAATTTTTATTAGCTGAAGCTGCAGCAAGAGGATATAGTGTTGGAGATGTGGAAACACATTACAATGCTGGAATTACCGCTTCTATTCTTTATTGGGGTGGAACGCAAGCTCAGGCAGATGAGTATCTTGCACAACCGAATGTAGCTTACGCAAGCGCAATCGCTGCTAGTGATGCAACGACTCCTTGGAAAGAAGTAATTGGAACTCAAAAATGGATTGCATTATTTAATAGAGGTTTGGAAGCATGGACATCTATTAGATTGTTAGACTATCCTAAAATGGCGGAACCTGCAGAGGCTCTTTCCGGGTATCCAAATAGATACACGTATCCTGTAGTAGAGCAATCTATTAATGCTGCTAGTAGAGAAGCAGCAGCAAGCGCTATAGGTGGAGATCAAACAGAGACAATGTTATTCTGGGATTTAAATTAAATAATAGTTATTATATTATTAATACCCACCTCTAACGAGGTGGGTTTTTTTATTGCATATTTTTTAATTATTCTATCTTTGCTGCTATGGAAGATACTACTACAATTTTTGGGATAAGAACCGTGATGGAAGCGATTCAAAGTGAAAAGAATATCGATAAAATCTATATCCAAAAAGGGCTTAATAATTCTCTATTTCAAGAGTTACTTTCTTTATTAAATAAAAAAGGATTTAATATATCTTATGTTCCAGTAGAAAAATTAGAGAAACTTACCAAAGGAAACCACCAAGGCGTTGTCGCTAAGATCTCTCCAATAGAATTTCCAGAAATGGAAGATGTAGTTCAAAAAATACTTGAAGATACTAGCACTACTCCACTATTTTTACTTTTAGATCAGATTACCGATGCAAGAAATTTTGGTGCAATTATAAGAACTGCAGAATGCACAGGTGTCCATGCTATTATAGTTCAAAATAAAGGAGGTGCGCCTGTTAATGCAGATACGGTAAAAACCTCTGCGGGAGCTGTTTTCAATATTCCTATCTGTAAAGTGAACCATATAAAAGATGCCATTTATTACCTACAGGGTTCTGGAGTAAACGTGGTTGCTGCAACAGAAAAAAGTGACACTAGTTTATATGAGACCAATTTAAATCAGCCTACAGCATTAGTTATGGGAAGTGAAGGAAGAGGAATTAATCCCTCAGTTTTAAAGATTGTAAACGATAAGGCTAAGTTGCCAATGTTTGGGACAATAGGTTCTTTAAATGTATCTGTGGCTTGTGGAGCTTTTTTATATGAAATAGTTAGGCAGCGCTCCTAAACTAGTCTTCTTTATTTTCTTTAAAGATATATTTATAATCCGATTCTAGAGGGTCCGGTTCTTCTTTGCGTTCTTCAATGAAATTACCATCTTCATCAAAATGGCTCATGAATAAATCATTCTCTACATTATATTCATCTTTTTCCCATTCATATTTAGGCTGTTTTACTATTTTCTAAAAAACCAAGGACAAAAGAAAACCTATTAATATACCAGATAAATATCCTTACCATGACATTTTTGGATCTACGAGAATTACAAACCGCTATAATCCTTCATAAAGAAAAACCATAACAAAAGAGAGTGCTACAAACCAATTATGTTTCGGGAATAATCCTTTTTTCTTTTAATTTTAATACGCTACTCTCAAAGTCAAAAAGTAACCTCCACATAAAAATTTATATTATAAACAATTCATTATCAGATTTTTATTGCTTATTATTCGTTTTTATTGTAATTTTAAAGTTAATTTATTTAGTTTTCCCCTCCATATTTCCCTCCAGTTAACATCCCCTCTTTAAACCCCTAGCGTTAACGCTTTTCTTTACTTTCAAAATAGTTTATCGTTGACGTTATTTTTAGAATTTTATACTGAAACTTTAAATAAATGTAAAATGGGAAAAAAATTACAATGCATTATCATAGTATTGTTTATGCTCTTTGGCTTAATTTCATTTGGCCAGAGTCAAACAATTAATGGTACTGTTACAGAAGAGGAGGGATTACCGCTTCCTGGTGTGAACGTTTTTATAAAAGGTTCAACCACTGGTACACAAACAGACTTTAATGGTGAGTACTCCATCAATGCAAACCAAGGCGATATATTGGTTTTTTCGTTTGTAGGAAAAGACACACAGGAAATTACTGTAGGTACTCAAACTACAATTGATGTAACCTTAGGTGAAGATTCATCTGAACTCGATGAGGTGGTTATTACTGCCCAGGGAATTCGGGCAAAGCCGCGTTCTTTGAGTTATGCCTTGGAAACAGTAGAAGCCGATGACGTTCAGAAATCCAGGGAAACCAATTTAGTTTCCGCATTAAGTTCTAAAGCTTCAGGTGTTCAGGTTACCACATCTTCGGGATCTGTAGGGGCTTCAGCAAACATTAGAATTCGTGGGAATACTTCTATTACAAGATCTAACTCCCCATTATTCGTAGTAGATGGTGTACCAATAGACAACTCTTCGTTTTCAGAAGATCCTACACAAACCAACAACAACTCTAGTTTAGGCGGAAGTGATTTTTCAAATAGAGCGATTGACATTAACTCGAATGATATTGCTTCGGTTTCGATATTAAAAGGAATTGCTGCACAAACCCTTTATGGACTTCGCGCGGCAAATGGTGTTGTATTAATCACTACCAAAAAAGGACAAGAAGGTAAAACTAAATTGACAATTAACTCCACGCTTTCTTTTGCAGAACACAGCCAAGTTCCAGATCTGCAGAAAGAATATGCTCAAGGGCGCCATTTTGAAGGAGCCTTACAATATAGAGGTCCGGAAACCTTTGAAGGTGACTCTTGGGGTCCTCTGATCTCTGATTTAGAATTTGATGGGGCTACCGACTATCCTTTCGATCGAAATGGACGCCTAGTTCCCGCCGGAACCGGAAACGGAATGCCGGCTATTGCTTATGATAATTACGATTTCTTTAAAACAGGGCAAACGACTGAGACTAGTGTAGGTATAAGTGGTGGTTCTCAAAAATTAAATTATAGAGCTTCTATTGGCAAATTAGACCAAGAAGGTATTTCTCCAACTGAAAAATTTGAGAGAAAAACATTTAGAATAGATTTAAGGGCAAATTTAGCAGACAATTTAGTACTTGATGCTGCTGGACAATACACCAATTCCGGTGGAACCCGGGTCCAAAGGGGATCTAACATATCTGGTGTAATGCTTGGATTACTTAGAAACACTCCAACTTTCGATATGGGGAACGGGAAAGTAGGATCTGCTGCAGCAAACGATCCAGCCACCTACTTTTATGATATACCTGGCTCTGAATTACCAGGCCAAAGAAGTTACAGGGATGGAATTTACAATAGTCCATATTTTGCAGTTGCAAGAAACAAAAACTTAGATGATGTAAACAGAACCATTGGTAGACTAGCTTTGACATACGATATCACAGATTGGTTAAGCTTCAAAACTTCAGGTTCTATTGACAGATATACTGATATTAGAAAAATTGGTTTTGATATAATTGATGCTTCCTTTGGAAATGGACGGGTTATAAATGATGTAATTTCCAACCAAGATGTAAACTGGAATGGAATTTTCAATATTATTTACAATGTCAATGAAAAATTTGGCATTGATACCAATATAGGATATGATGGTTATTATAACAAGACAAACCGCCAAACTGTTCTAGGTGACGGAATGACCATTCCCGGGTTTTTCAACCTCTCGAACGTAAGTACAACTCAGGCTCAAGAATTGTCTTCAAGAAGAGAACTTATTGGTGTATTTGCCACTACGACCTTGAGCTATGATAATTTTCTCTTTTTAACTCCTTCTTTTAGAAATGACTGGTCTTCTACTTTACCCGTTGGCGACAACACGTTCCAGTCTTACTCGATTGGAGGTAGTTTTGTGTTTTCCGAGCTTATGGACAGTGATTTCCTTAATTATGGAAAATTACGAGGCGCATGGGGTACAGCTGGTAATGATGCTCCAGTATATGCCACTATTACAAATTTTGGTGGAACATCTGTAAGTGGTGATGGATTTATTCAAAGCGTTACCTTCCCGGCTTATGATGCCACTTCCTTCGAGAGGTCCTCAAGAGCAGGAAACCCAACCTTAACTCCAGAGAAAACTACTGAATTTGAAGTAGGAATAGAGTTATCTATGCTAGACAGCAGATTGAAGTTCGATTTTGCTTACTATGATAAAGAAACTAAGGATCAAATTATTTTTGTTGATGCGGCTCCTTCTTCTGGATTTGTTGATAGGTTTGAAAATGTTGGAATTGTGTCTAACAAAGGATATGAGATTACCCTTAGCGGTACACCCATTAGAACGGAAGATTTTGAATGGAATATAAGCACAAATTGGACCACCTATGAAAATGTGGTTGAAGAACTAGTTGAAGGGGTAGAATCTGTCACACTAAATGGTTTCTCTGGCACCAGCTCAAGAGCAGTTGCCGGTGAATCATATGGAGCTATTTTCGGTTCTCGTTTCGCTAGAAATGATGCAGGAGAAGTATTAATAGATGATGATGGATATCCTCTGCAGGCTACTACAGATGGGGTTATTGGTGATCCAATACCAAATTGGTTAGCAGGTATCAGCAACCAGTTCCAGTATAAGAATATAGGTCTATCATTTTTGATAGATATCCGTCAGGGTGGAGACGTTTGGTGTGGTACCTGTGGGATATTAGATTACTTTGGGGTATCCGAAGTTACTTTATTAAGAGATCAAACTACCGTGTTTGAAGGAGTGGTAGAGTCTACAGGACAACCAAACTCACAAGTAGTTCCATATTCTGATCCAACCATTAGTGAAAACAATAACTACTGGAGACGATATGGTTTTGGAGGGCTTTCTGAAACTGCTATATATGACGGATCTTGGGTACGTTTGAGAGAAGTTACCTTAACGTATTCTCTTCCTGAGAAATGGTTAGACAATACTTTCATTAATGACTTAACTCTATCGGCTTTCGGAAGAAACCTTTGGGTAGAAACCGATTATCCAGGCGTCGACCCTGAAACAAATTTAACAGGAGATAGTAACGGTATGGGATTGGATTATTTTAACCAGCCAAACACAAAAAGTTACGGATTAAACGTTCAACTAAATTTTTAGGAAAATATGAAAACTTTAAAAATAATGATCTACATACTATTATTAGGTATTTCTGTTTCTTGTGAAATTACAGATGCTAATATAGACCCAGATAACCCCTCAGCAGAATTGGTAAATGCAGGTGCCATTTACCCAGGAATGATTGCTCAAACACACAGGAACTCTGTAGCCTTAGGTGGTAGAATTGCCGGAATAATAATACAGCATTTTGATGGCTTAGATGCTCAACAAATAGCTTATGACCAATATAACATTGGTGAAAGTGATATTGATGACCTATGGGACTTTGGACTATACGGAGCAGGTTCTATGAAAGATGCTTTTGTAATTATTCAAAATAATGAAGGAGAAATTAGTGCCTTGGCAAAATTATACATGGCAGCAAATTTAGGTGTGGCAACTAGTTCATGGGGCGACGTTCCTTATTCCGATGCTTTTGTAGGTGATCAGGGGAATCTAAATCCAACCTATGATTCTCAGGAATCTATTTATATGACAATTCAGACCTTGCTGACAGAATCTATTGAAGAAGGTGTTGCCTCCGGAATTGGAGCTTTTGCGGGAGCAGGTAGTGCAGATAATGTGAATTGGGAAGGAGTAGCGCATGCTTTAAAAGCTAGATACTATCTTCATTTAACATCTGTAAATGGAAATTCCGCAGCTCAAAGCGCGCTTATGGAAATTCAACAGGCATTTTCCAGTACAGCTGAACAGCCAGATTTTATTTACAGCACTCCCGCACAGAATGCGAATCCTTGGTTCTTATTCGATAACGACAGACCAAGTACTTTAGGAATATCTGAGGTGCTTTATAATGAAATGACTGACAACAACGATCCCAGACTCCCGTTTTACTCAACAGACGGTGTAGATTTTGCAGGAGTAGATGGTCTATTTTGGGGTCAGGCAGATTCTCCAACACCTTTAATTTCTTATTGGGAAGTCAAGTTTATAGAAGCTGAAGCAATAGTTAGAACAGGTGGAGCTGATGCAGCTGCATTGGAGGCCCTTAAGGAAGCAGTTTCTTCGAACATGCTTTATATAGGTGTGGAGCAAGGTGCGATAGCTACGTATGTTAACGGATTATCCTTATCAGGTTCTGAAGATGATAAAATCCAGACAATCATTAATGAGAAGTGGGTTGCTCTATATGGTAATGCCCCAATAGAATCTTGGGTAGATTTTAGAAGAACGGGCTATCCCGAATTAACACCAAGTCCTGATGCCGTTCCAAGTTTTAATCCTTCAGGTATAATCCCAAGAAGATTTTTATATCCTCTTTCTGAACGCCAGGCGAATTTAGAAAATTATGAGGCTGCAATTCAAGCTCAAGGAGGTCATTTATTAGATGATGATATTTGGGCCTTCCCAAGTAATTAGAATTGGCTAAAAAACAAGAAAACCACCTTCGGGTGGTTTTCTTGTTTTAGTAAAGTTTATTAATTATTGATTTAAATATTTTGAAGGGAAAATTAAATCATTCATCTTTATTATCTTTAAAAATATACTTGTAATCTGAATTCAGATCTTCAGGATCTTCTTTGATTCTTTCAATGAAATTACCATTCTCATCGAAATGGCTCATGAATTCATCATTTTCTGAATTATAACCCTCTTTCTCCCACTCATATTTGGGTTGTCTCACAATTTTTTGTTTGTAGACCAAAGCTAATAATAACCCTACCAACAATCCTGATAAATGTCCTTCCCATGAGATTTTTGGATCTACAGGAACAATAAACCAAAGTAACCCACCATATAGAAAAACCACTATAAAAGATAGAGCAATCAGCCTGTAATACTTTGAAAAAATTCCTTTAAAAAAGAGAAAAGAGGCTAATAAATAGATAATTCCGCTTGCCCCAATATGATTTGCCGGTCTTCCAATCCCCCAAGTCATTAAACCTGTCAAGAATAATCCCACCAAAATTACTTTCCAGCTTATGCTTCTGTAGAAATAAAACAAAGCCATACTTAATATGAAAAGCGGAATGGTATTATGAAAAAGGTGTTTTATGTCTGAATGTATAAAGGGTGATAAAAGAATTCCTCTTAAACCTTTTAAGGTTCTTGGCTGAATACCAAAATGATTAAAATCAAAATTGAAACGGATTTCAAACCAGAAAACAACCCATATTAAAAGTACGAATAATAAAGGATAGCCTATTACTCCAGTTGAAAAATTGAATGGTTGTTTTTGATTCCCCATTAAACAAATTTATAACATAAATTCATCAGAAAAATTTAAATTCAGAATACCTAATAGCAAAAGCTATGCATTTTTAAAAATATTGTCGTTTTAAGAAGCTTAAAGAGTTTGCATAACACTTATGGAGCCTGATGTAGCTTCCGAAAGCGTTAATAATTTTAAAAAATCACTCAATAATATGAATAAGTTGGGATGCTCCCAACATCTCACCACCCCATAATTAAATTGTTTCAACAAATTTTAAAAAGACCTTTTTATGCCGTTCAAGATCCAAATTAGGAGAAAGTGATGCCCGGACAATATAATCTTTGTCACCTTCTTTAGTTGTCCCTTGGGTAGATGTTGCAGGTATTGTCCAATAACATCCATTCAACTGTCCATAACTCACACAGAACTTACTTTCATTGGGGATTTCTGTAATCATTAAATTAATTAGCTTAAGATTTAATTCTCTTTTATATGTTTCTTTTTCTTCATCTGTATTCCCTTTAGTTGGAAGATCTAATGAAAAAACGGATGGTGTAAATCCTTGTTTAGCCAGATCTTCTGAAACAAAATTGATTTTCGCTTCTGGTAACGCATCATTGATAAAGTTCACAAATTCACGCGTATTCTTATAAGCATCTTTTATTCTTTGATTCATTGAAGGCAATTGTTTTGCTAGTATTTCATATTGAAGATCTGTAGCCTCATTATCGCAAAGATTTAGATGCATTTCTATGTTGTCCATCAAAGCTTCAGCTTTTTTATTTGCTACACAGTAACCAGCAGTACATTTTCCACCGCTTGGAAATTTCGAGCCACTAGCATACGAAATGGTCTTAACTGTTGAGAGTATTTCACCTTCCCCTAAAAAGTGGATATTAGGGCAAAATGTTTGATCTAAAATAAAAACTGGATCGATAGCAATTTCCCCAGTTGCGGTTTTACGTTCTTTACTTAAAGCCTCTTTCAACTTTATAAGATCTGGAACTTCAACTCTAGGGTTTGTTGGAATTTCAGCGATAATGTAAGGGATAGCATCTTCGTTAGCAATTT
>Ga0209309_10004422_pt1 | contig 11642 bp, 13 predicted proteins | sample COGITO_mtgs_1204_2_FD_184807 | JGI IMG/M metagenome (GOLD analysis project Ga0209309, IMG submission 184807) | Pelagic marine microbial communities from North Sea - COGITO_mtgs_120412 (SPAdes) (version 2) | ecosystem: Environmental > Aquatic > Marine > Epipelagic ...
GGCGGCATTGTCACAGCTTTACAGCGATATGGTCGTCGACGCCGCCGCTCATTTTGACCGCATGGCAATGGACGTGCTGGGACGTCGTCCGGCGCAAGTCATATTGCTTCACGAAAATGATCTGGCCGCATCCTTTACGGCGGACATGGTGGCGGCGTTGCGCGCGGAGGGTTGGACCATTATCGATCCGGACGAGGCGTTTGCCGATCCGATTGCGGCGCAGCTGCCAGAGACACTGTTTTCCGGCATGGGCCGGATTGCCGCGATTGCCCAGGATTCCGGCCGGTCGGGTGCGGACTATTTCGATCACTGGTCGGCGAGCCAAAGCGGGATTGAGGACCGCTTGGCAGCGGCAGAGGTCTTCAGCGACTAAAGCACGCCGCCATCAAGGCTCAGTTCCAGCGCATCGACCCGGTCTGAGACAGATTCCAGCGCCGGATATAAACGGTTCGCTTCGCGGTAGGCTTCCAGCGCATCTTCCTGTCGGCCGAGCCGTTCCAGCACATTGCCGAGCGTCCACAGCGCATAGAAGTGGCGCGGCTCCAGCGTGAGCGCCCGGACGGCTTCGCCCGCAGCCCGGGAAAAATCACGCTCTTCCAGCGCCAACCGTGATGAGCGCGCCCAGCCTTCCGCATAGTCCGGCTGCAAGGACGTGACATGATCATACATGACGCGGGCCAGCGTGTTGCCGCCGAGCGCTTGCGAGTCAGCACCGCGCCGCAGCAACAGATTGACCGAGGCACTGCCGCTATCGAGCCAAACCGCCCAGATCTCCTCGGCGATCAAATTGCCCGCTTCAGCGTCTTCCACATCTGACAGGCGCGCAAACATGTCGTCCAGCCGCGCCGCACGCTCCTCATTCGAGGACAAACGCGAATAGTCCGGGGCGTCCGCCGCTGGCGTCGGCGCTTCGGGAATGGATTGATCGGGCGGCGGCAAATCGGACGCGTCGGGCGGCAGCTCTGGCGCGGGCAATGAACCGTCCGGCGCCACCAATGGCGGGGTCGGCTCGATCGTAATCCGCGGAACGATGATACGGGGGCGATCCGGCTCGATAAGACTATCTGGGTCCGGGGCCTGATTGTCGCGCGTGTTCGCCTCCGGCGTTTCAGATGGCGGAGGCGTGTCTTGCGCCAAGGCCGGCGCGGCCAGCAGAGCGCAAAGCAGAATGGCGGATAATGTTTTCACCCGCGCAAAATGAAGCCCCTCGCCCGTCAAGGCAAGAGGCCGTGTCATAATAGACCTGTTGTCACGGCGCAAATACGCCGCCAATCACTTAGCCTTGGCGGGCCTTGAAACGGGGGTCAGTCTTGTTGATCACGTAAAGACGGCCCTTGCGACGCACAATCTGGCAATCGCGATGACGGTTCTTCAGAGATTTAAGCGAGCTGCGGACTTTCATGGCTCGATGTCCTTCATACAAATTTCTAGCGCATTTTCAGCGGAAGCGGGCATATATGTATCATGCCGCCCGCTGTCAATGGAGGGTGACAGGGATGTCAGCCGCTTTTGCTTACACACGATATCGTCATCATTCTGACACAAGCTTCATAACTCTTCTCTATCGGAACAGGATCGTGGCTGGTATTCTACTCTTATGCGTTACCTATTCCTCAGCCTGCCTTTTGCCATCGCCTTAAGCGGATGCGCGACCTCTGACATCGCCATAGAAGGCGGAGTCGGCGCCAGCGCGGCGGCCATCACGGCCGAGGCCAATGACGCGCCGACGGCTGTTTTGAACCGGATGGAAACATCGTCGCCCAACAGCCTACCCCCTGAACAACGGTTTGCGATCTGGCAACAGGATTTCACCCGCCGCGCGCTCGCAAAGGGGTATAGTCCGGCCTTGCTCGCTGACACAGTTGGCCGGGCCCGCATTAACGAAAAAGCGTTGGAACGCGACAGCGACCAACCCGAATTTACGCGTCCGGTCTGGGCCTATATCAAAAGCGCCGCCAATCCGACACGCATCAGCAATGGTCAGGCGAAGCTGGCGGAGCATACAACTGAATTTGACGAAATCGAACGCGTTTACGGCGTTCCGCGTCAATATCTGGCCGCGATCTGGGGGCTAGAAAGCGCTTATGGCGAAATTCTCGGCACGCACGACATTATTGACAGCCTGGCCACCTTTGCCTTTGAAGGCCGCCGCAAACAATTCGGCGAGCAACAGCTTTACGCCTCGCTCGACCTGATTCAATCTGGCGCGGTCCGTATTGACCAACTCAAAGGATCATGGGCAGGCGCAATGGGGATGACGCAATTCATCCCGACAACATTCCGCGACTATGCGGTCGATTTCGACCGCAATGGCAATACGGATCTCTGGACCTCCGAAGGCGATGCGCTGGCCAGTGCGGCCAACTATCTGACGCGGTCCGGCTGGAAAGTCGGGCAGCCTGTCATGTCCGAAGTGGTCCTGCCGAACGGGTTTGACTACGCATCGTCGGAAACGGTTCGCAAGCCTGTCTCTGAATGGGTGGCGTTGGGCGCCAAGCCTGCCAATGGCTTGATGTATAGCCCCGCCGCGACCGCACTGGAGGCGAAACTCCTGGCACCGGCCGGACATCGCGGCCCGAAATTTCTGACCTTCCGCAATTTCGATGCGATCAAGAAATATAATAATTCAACCAGCTATGTCATGGGCATTGCCAGCCTCGGCGATGCGTTGATGGGCGAAACAGCCATCCGCAATCCTTGGCCGGAAGGCGACCAGCCTATTTCGTTCGACAACAAGAAAGCGATGCAAGAACGGCTCACGGCGCTTGGATATGATACAAAAGGCATTGACGGCATGATTGGGCCCGCAACGCGCAAAGCGATCCGCGCCTGGCAGGCGGCGAATGGTTTACCGGCTGACGGCTATGTCGAGCAGGGTCTGTTTCGCCGGATCATGGGCCAGTAGGCAATTGATCCGGGGGATCAATTTGCAAGGAATACTTAGGTTGCGCTATAGATTGGTCGCAAATTCCTGACCCGACTCCGGCTACGATAGACCCTATCTTTTTTCTTTCAGAGGCATTGTTGCGGGCCTATCAAAAGGACATAAGAGCGCTGCATGCCGCCACCCAAGCCTCTCACTCGCACCCCAGCTCCGTCGCTTGATTTCTCCCGGCCCGGCACGCCTGCGGCTGAAGATTTTGGCGATATTTATTTTTCTGTCGATGGTGGTTTGGAGGAAACACGGGCCGTCTTCCTGGCTGGTTGCGGACTGCCGGAACGGTGGATGGGCCGCGATCTTTTCACCATTGCCGAGTTGGGATTTGGCTCCGGGCTCAATTTTCTCGCAACCCTGCAAGCGTGGCAAAAAAGCGGCGCAGGCGGGCGGCTCCATTATATCTCGGTTGAAGGCTTTCCGTTCGAGCGCAGTGATTTAAAGCGCGCGCTCGCTCACTTTCCTGATCTCTCAGAGTTTGCGGCGCCGCTCATAGAGAGCTGGCCCGGTCCGGTACGCGGCATTCACCGCCGCCATTTCGGCGCGGTCACCCTGACCCTGATTCATGACGATATTGTCCCGGCATTGGCCTCTCAGGCTTTCAAAGCCGATGCGTGGTTTCTGGACGGGTTTTCGCCTGCGAAAAATCCGCAGATGTGGAGCCCGGCGATCATGGCCGAGGTGGCGGGTCTGACGGCGCCAGGCGGGATGGCCGGAACATTTACGGTTGCGGGCGCGGTCCGGCGCGGCCTCAGTGAGGCCGGCTTTACCGTCGCGCGCAAGCCCGGTTTTGGCCGCAAACGCCAGCGTCTGGAAGCCGTCATGCCGGGCACGCCGGCGCGCCCGTCCCGTCCGCAGATACCGACGATTATTGGCGACGGAATTGCCGGCGCGTCCATCGCGCGGGCCTTTGCGCGGCGCGGCATCACTCCGCATATGATCGCCGATCCGGACCATATTGCCGCATCGGGAAATGGCGCGGCCCTGATTAAACCGCGCTTTGATTTGCAGGATAATCCGGCGTCGCGGTTTTTCCTCTCTAGCTTCCTTTATGCGCGGCATGCCTATGCGGGCGCGATCCGGCATGAGGGCGTGCATCACCTAGCAAAAGACGCGGCCGAGCAGGCCCGGTTTGCAAAGCTGATTGAGCAAGCCGCGCTAGGGCCAGGGCACATCGCGGAAATGAATGGCGGCGTCGATCTGAGCAGTTCGCTCGTGATCGATACAGAGGCGGCGCGGCAGTCATTCCTTGGCGGCGCGGACATCGACGCGCGCAAAATCGACGTCTTGGACGAGGTTGACGGTCCCGTCATCCTCGCCGCTGGCTATGGTGTGCGCACGCTGCTGCCGGACGGGACATTTCGATATGCACGTGGACAGCTCAGCTGGGCGGCTGGCGAGGTCCCGGCGCCCACCACCTATGGGGGCTATGCAATTCCAATCCGCGGAGACGTGCTGCTCGGCGCGACGCATGAGCGAATTTTGGATCATGACCAGGCGTTTGCAATCCGGCCTGAAGACGACGCGCAAAATTTGGCTCAGGCCCAAAATCGGGGACTGAATGTCAATCCAGAGGTCCGTTCCCACCGCACCAGTGTGCGCGTTAATTCGCCGGACACGCTGCCGCGGCTCCTGTCCTTCCGACACGAAAAAACCGAACAGGATGTGTGGGTCCTGTCCGGCTTGGGGTCGCGCGGTTTCGTGTTTGCCCCGATTTTGGGCGAAGCGCTGGTCAGCGCCTATTTGGGCGAACCCAGTCCGCTGAGCCGCGATTTCGCAGCGCGGATCAGTCGTCTCCCCGCGTAAAGTCGCTGGAGCCTGATGTCGACACGTCGACGCGGCCACTCACCGATTTGACGTAAACGTCGCTGGATCCCGAGGCCCGGACGACGGCGTCGCCCACGGCGGCGTCAATATCGACATCGCCCGAACCGCTATTGTTGACACGCAGGCTCGGCACGGTTCCGTCGTTTACCTCGACATCGCCGGCACCAGATTTATCGATCTCGAAATCACCGTCTATTTCACCGATTTCAATATCGCCAGAGCCTGACTTATCGATCGTCACAGGTCCGTCAACACGGTCGACCTCAATGTCGCCTGATCCGGACTGCTCGAGATTGAAGCGGGCCGTTCGGCCGAGCTCGACATCGCCAGAGCCTGACTTTTCAATGTCGACACTGTCTGCGCGGCCGATTTCGATGTCGCCTGAACCCGATTTGTCGAGCTTCAATGTCTCTGCCGAGTCAATTTTCATATCGAAACAGCCTTGGACGTCCAAGTCAGCATCTCCAAGGTGGGATTGCGAGTCGAGATAGAGCGCGCTGTCGCGAATGATCAAATTCGACCCGTTTGGAACGCTGATACGCAGTTCCGGATAGTCTTTTAGCCGCGTATCGCCTGTGTGGCGCTTTCCGTTCCAGTCGAGATCGAATGAAATTCCGTTCCCGTTACAGACTTTGTTGCGTTCTTTGCGGCTCAGACCGCCATCGATATGGATATTGCCGCGGCTGTCAGAGTAATCCAGTCCGCCTTTTGTCCCGGCGTCAAGGACGCTCACACCGTCATCGCCTTGAATAATATCAATTTGGCCGACAAAATTCTTGATCGTGATGTCGGCGGCGGCAGCGGGCATGACCATGGCACTGGTCAATAGGGCTGCCGCCATAGTTGTCTTAAATTTGATGGGAGTCATGATTAGAGCCTCACGCGGATTGGCGCGCCGGATTTCAGCTTGAGTTCGATTTCAAAGTCTGCGGTGTCGGCTGCTTGGGTTTCAATCCCGTCGCCGTTCACTTCAAAACCAATTCCGGCGGCGCTGATGGACAAGCCTTCAAATGGATTGCCGGGCAGAAGGTCGGTCAGCGACGTGGCACTTGTGACTGGCGCGGCAGAAAAAGCGGCGGCCATTATTGTTGTGACGAAAATATTCATGTTTCTCTCCCTTTAATATGTGTCGTCTTAAAATTGCGCCGGAGGCTTTCGTCTCCGGCTGGCAGTGTGGCGGCGGCCTAGCTTTCTAGATCGCGAAAGTCGCGGCGCAGTTTCCATTCACGCGAGGTCACGGAGCGTTCCAGGTCCTGAAGCCGTTCTTCGAGCGAGCGGAATTTGGACCGCACATCCGAATAATTGGTTGTGTCCCCGGGTGTTGGCTCAATCCGGCCGTGACGCTTGGCCTTGCGGCTGGCACGGCGGTGTTCCCGGTCCTCACGAATATATGGGGCACGCTTGTCCGACGGAATGAATATCCACATCAGGAAGTAGACCAAAGCGGGTAGTCCGGTGAAAATAATCGCGAGGACAAAGAAGATCCGCATCGGACCGTGGTCGATCCCGAGCCAGTCACCGAGACCGGCGCAGACGCCGCCCAGAATGCCGTCAATCTTGTTACGGCGGAGCTTGGGACTGCGAGGCGAGTCGCCCCAGTCCTTATCATAGTCGTAATCGTAATCGTTGTTACGGCGGGTCATGCTTTGTCCCTCCAGTTGGGGATTTCATCGTCAAGAATGCGTTCCAACACTTTGACGCGTTTGTCGAGAATGTCAGCGATACGCGACATTTGTTCGAGCTCTGCGCGGTGGGTGCCGTTTTCCGGCGTGCCGCCTCCGCCCATGCGCTCTTTATGTTCATAGTGGGTCTTCAGCATCGACGAGGCGATGCCCATGACGATCGCCACGATGGGGATCATGAAGACCAGAACTTCGGGCCTAAACATTATGGGTCTCTCTTTCGTTATAAGTTGATCGGTTATTTTGCGCCCGGGAGGGGGTGGTGGCCGGGGAAGGGTAATCCGGGCCGCCGTGGGAAGGATCTCCCGGGCGCATTATGGGTCTTGCCTAGTTTAGGCGAGACGTCATGGCGATCAACTGGCCTTTTTTGACGATTTTTCCGTCTTGTTGGCCGCTTTCTTTGGTTTGCTCATTCGAGCTTTCAGCGCGGATAGCTCGTCTTCGAGCGCATCGTCGGTTTCAAGCGCGGCGAACTGGGATTCAAGGCTGACGCCGTCGCCAAGGTCGAAGGCTTCGACATGGGCTTCCAGTTCATCAACTTTGCGCTCCATCCGCTCATAGCGGGACAGGGCGTCGTCAACGCGGGTGTCGACGATCTTGGTGCGCATCTTGACTTGGCTGCGGGCAACCGTGCTGCGCATTGTGAGCGCTTTATGCTTGGCCTTGGCTTCGTCGAGCTTGGTTTGCAGCTTGGACAGATCGCCGTCGGCTTTGCTGATGGCTTCATCAAGAACGTCGATTTCCTTGGCGACAACGTCGGCCATATCTTCGGCCTGACGTTTGGCGGTTAATGCACCGCGTGCCAGATCTTCGCGATCCTTGGTGATGGCGAGTTCCGCTTTTGCGGCCCAATCGTCGGCGCGCTTACGATAATCGTCTTCGCGGCGCGTCAGTTCTTTGCGCTCGGCAATATGGCGAGCCGCGTCTGTACGGACTTCCACCAATGTGTCTTCCATTTCCTGAATGATCAGGCGGGCAATCTTTTCAGGATCTTCCGCCGCTTCGATCATGGCGTTGAGGTTGGAATTGATGATGTCGCCCATGCGGGAAAAAATACCCATGTGTCTCGTCTCCTTTGAGAATGGTGAGGGTTGTAAGGGGGTCGTAATATCCTGACCGTTAGGTCAGGATGACGGCGATGAGAAAGCCTGCGGCGAAAAAGCCCCAGCATTCCTTGTCGCGGGTGGTGAGGTACTGGACGAAGCGGGCGCCTTTAACGCGCCAGCTGTCAGAGCCGTTATTGCTGCGGTGGTCCATTAAAGGATCTCCTCATATGTGTTGACTGAACCGTGCAATGTCATGGCCCCGTATGTGCCGATTGTCCGGACATTCATCGCGGCATAACCGCGACGAGCGCGGGCCCGGCGTACGGATCGGGACGGCGAAGCCGCTCCATTGATTGCATTCAGGTCGTTATCGATTGTCCGATAAGTCATTTTCGTCTCCTTTCGTCTCTCTCTTGCGGCCCGGTGGCTAGGGCCTTGGTTATGGCGGCGGTCTGTTGCCTCCGCTTCAGTGATTACAAGATGGCTAATCCCGACGGATTTGTCACGAACTTCTAAATCATTGATATATATGGAATTTTAATTTTCTTTATCGATAAACAGGAAACGCCTTGGTGATATTTACTAAGATTTGGCTAGATTTACTGCTCAATATTGGCTAAATGAACCAAATATGCCTCTTCGATCTCAACCTATTGGGTCCAGCCCGTCATTCATGGCGCTGATGGACCGCGTTTCCGACTATGCGTCCACGGACAAGCCCGTCCTTATCGCGGGCGAACGAGGGACCGGTAAGGAATTGATCGCCTCGCGCGTGCATTTTCTCTCCCCGCGCTGGGAGAAGGACTATGTACGCGTGAATTGCGCGGCTTTTACCGAGGCGGAGCTCGACCGCGAGCTATTCGGCAAGACCTTCATGGATGGCCGCGCGGATACGAATGGACGGTTTTTCGAAGCCGACGAAGGCACACTGTTCCTCGATGCCGTCGACACAATGCCGCCGCATCTTCAGGAAAAGCTGATGCACACGATTGAGCACGGACAAGTGCAGGCCACGGGCGAGCTTTATAATGAGAGCGTTGATGTGCGTGTGGTCGCCGCGACATCGACTGACCTGCCCGGCGCGGTCGCACGCGGGGTTTTTCGCGGTGATTTGCTCGATCGGCTGGCGTTTCATGTCATTACGCTGCCGCCCTTACGGTCCCGACCGGACGATATTCCCGCGCTGGTCGACCATTTTGGACGCGGTGTCGCGCGTGATCTCGGCGCGCCGCAATTTCCCGGCCTGACGGCGGAAGCGTATGAAGCGCTCCGCAATCATGGGTTTTCCGGCAATGTGCGCGAGTTAAAAAGTCTAGTCGCGCGCAGCACGGTTTTGGCCTTTCTAGAGGATGAGAGCCTCCCTGCGCCCATTGCCCGGCTTGATTTTGATCCCTTTGAGAGTCCCTACCGCTTGCAGGATGCCGCGCCGAAGGTTGCCGCCGCTGCGCCCAGCGCATTGACGCCTCAGATCCAGCCAACCGCCGCCGCCATTGATCCGCCCGCTGACGCTCAACCCGCGCCCGACAGTTTTTCGGACCGCGTCATGGCCTTTGAACGCCGCTTGATTGACGAGGCCATGACTGTGGCGAAGGGTCATCAGGGCAAGGCCGCAGACCAGCTGGACCTGACTTACCATCAGTTTCGCGGACTTTTACGCAAACATGGTCTGAAGAAGTAGCGGCAGGACACGCTCTGCCTAAAAGGGCGCCTGAAACCCGGCCTGCCGGGGGCGACAGGCCGGGTACGGAGTCTGTCGGCACCCACGGCCATCACCCCCATGACGACCGAACGCACCGAACTCCGTTGGCAAAATGGATGGCCCACAAACTCCATCCCTTAGCCAGACGAAAGGTGGCTGAACGCAAATGAACCCTGTCTGAACATAACCCATGTTACATAGGCCAGACCAATCATAGGCTTTGGAATGAACGATTGGACGGATGGAAACGCATACCCTAATGATATGTCAACCGCCGCAAGAGCGACTCACACCGACCATTCCAGAGAGAAAAGATAGAGAGGACAGATTATGAATGAGATGTCACCCCCCGTTGGAAAGTGCCCTGTCATGCATGGCAGCGCGACGACCGTTTCATCCGCCCGCAGCAATAAAGATTGGTGGCCCGAAGCCCTGAATGTCGAGATTCTGCACCAGCATGATGCCCGCTCCAATCCGATGGACCCGGACTTCGATTATCGCGAAGCCGTCAAGGCGCTCGATTTCGATGCGTTGAAAGCGGACATTCATTCATTACTGACCGATAGCCAGCCCTGGTGGCCGGCTGATTGGGGTCATTATGGCGGCCTGTTCATTCGCATGTCCTGGCACGCCGCCGGCACGTACCGCATTTCCGATGGTCGCGGCGGCGGTTCAACCGGCAACCAGCGTTTTGCGCCGCTCAATAGCTGGCCGGATAATGGCAACCTCGACAAGGCGCGCCGCCTGCTTTGGCCCATCAAGAAAAAATACGGCAACGCCCTGTCCTGGGCGGATCTGATGCTGCTGGCCGGGACGGTGGCCTATGAAAATATGGGTCTGAAGACATTCGGTTTCGGCTTTGGCCGCGAAGATATCTGGGCGCCTGAGATCGACATTAACTGGGGCGAAGAAGAAGAGTGGCTCGCCCCGTCCGAGCAACGTTACGGCAATCTCGAAGAGCCAGACACGCTCGGCCCCAATTACGCAGCCGTGCATATGGGCCTGATTTATGTGAACCCAGAAGGCGTAAACGGCAATCCCGATCCGGCCCGCACGGCGCAGCATATTCGCGTTACCTTTGCTCGCATGGCGATGAATGACGAAGAAACCGCTGCGCTGACAGCCGGTGGCCACACGGTCGGGAAAGCGCACGGCAATGGCGATGCAGGCGGCCTTGGCCGCGAGCCCGAAGGCGGCGAGATTCACGACCAAGGCTTTGGCTGGATGAATCCGGATTTTGACGGCACGACCAATACAATCGTCACCTCCGGCGTCGAAGGCGCATGGACAACTGAGCCTACTAAATTCGATATGGGCTATTTCGACATGCTATTTGGCCACGAATGGGAACTCACCGAGTCACCCGCTGGCGCCAAACAGTGGAAGCCAGTCAACATTGATGACGTCGATATGCCGGTTAATCCGAACGATGGTAGCACCCGCACCATGCCCGTCATGACTGACGCCGATATGGCGATGAAAGTTGATCCGATCTATAATGAGATCTGTCAGCGCTTCATGAAGGACGAAACCTATTTCCGCGATACATTCGCCCGCGCCTGGTTCAAACTGACCCACCGCGATATGGGGCCAAAGGTCAACTATATCGGCCCGGACGTGCCGGACGAGGATTTGATCTGGCAAGACCCAATCCCGGCGGGTTCGACGTCTTATGACATCAACGCCGTCAAGTCGAAGATTGCCGCGACGAACCTGACGCCTGTTGAAATGATTGCCACCGCTTGGGACAGCGCCCGCACCTTCCGCGGCTCTGATAAACGCGGCGGCGCCAATGGCGCGCGCATTCGATTCGAACCGCAACGCACATGGGAGGCCAATGAGCCAGAGCGGCTCGACCGCGTCCTGTCTGCGCTCGAACCCATCGCCGCAGAAACAGGGGCGTCTATTGCGGACATTATTGTTCTCGCTGGGAATGTCGGTGTCGAAGCAGCCGCAAAAGCGGGCGGTTTCAAAGTTGACGTGCCATTTGCGGCAGGTCGCGGCGATGCGACCGAGGCCATGACGGACGGCGAAAGCTTCGAACCTCTCGAGCCCCTCGCTGACGGTTTCCGTAACTTTGCCAAGGACCGTTTCACCGGGGCAGCGGACGAGATGTTCCTCGACCGCGCACAACTCATGGGCCTGACGGCGCCGGAAATGACAGTACTGCTGTACGTAAAATCTATGTTAAAGACGCACAAAAAGCAGTTAGCGGCATTTACCCGATAGGAACTTTAGTGGTTAAACACATGAAAAGTGATTCTATGGAAATGATTACCGCTATGGCAAAACGAGGCAACAACTTCGATGCAGCAAACAATGACTGGGAATACTTCGTCATTATGGCTGATGGTAAAATAGTTGTGGACAACGGTATGACCATGCGTGGGAGCACCGGCCTTATGAACGGAATGTGTGTAGGATGCCACTCTAAAGCTACAACAGATTACATA
>Ga0209309_10004433_pt1 | contig 11622 bp, 11 predicted proteins | sample COGITO_mtgs_1204_2_FD_184807 | JGI IMG/M metagenome (GOLD analysis project Ga0209309, IMG submission 184807) | Pelagic marine microbial communities from North Sea - COGITO_mtgs_120412 (SPAdes) (version 2) | ecosystem: Environmental > Aquatic > Marine > Epipelagic ...
TTTTAGAAGTGCACTAACAAGAGTTATTAATAAATATGCAAATGAACACAATCTTCTAAAAAAAAACAAATTAGCTATTTCAGGAGATGATATCAAAGAAGGACTTACTTGTGTAATATCTGCGAAAATTCCAGATCCAAAATTTTCATCTCAAACCAAAGATAAGTTAGTTTCTTCAGAGGTTAGAATGATTGTTGAAACAGTTGTGAATGAAAAACTATCTATATGGTTTGATCAAAATCCATCAGTTGCAAAAATAATTCTTGCAAAAGTTATTCAAGCGGCAATGGCAAGGGATGTGGCTCGAAAAGCTAGAGAAAATGTAAGAAGAAAAGGTGCTTTAGAATTAAGTGGTCTTCCCGGAAAACTTGCAGATTGTCAGATAGGAAAACAAGAAGGCACAGAATTGTTTATTGTAGAGGGTGATTCAGCAGGTGGCTCAGCTAAACAAGGCAGAAATAGAGCTAATCAAGCTGTCTTACCTTTAAGAGGTAAAATTTTAAACACTTATGTTGAAGATTTACACGTTAAAAAAAATGGAAATGGTGATAGTTCTGAGCAACAAAGAACTAAAGCTTTATCAAAAATGATTTCATCTAATGAAATAGTTACTTTAATCAATGCTTTAGGATTAGATCCAAAAGTACAAGAAATAGATTTAAAAGATCTAAGGTATGGAAAAATTATTATCATGACGGATGCTGATGTAGATGGATCACACATTAGAGCTCTTCTATTAACTTTTTTTAACAACAAGCCATTTAATAAATTAATTGAAAATGGACATGTTTATTTAGCTCAACCTCCTCTATTTAAAATAAATAAAGGAACCAAAGGAATATATATCAAAGATGAAAAAGAGTTAGAGGATTATATTGTTAATAACAATAAAGAATTAAAAAAATTAAAAAGAGGATCTAAAGAGTTTATTAAAGAACTAGATCTTGAAAAATCAAAAATGAATATTCAAAGATTTAAAGGTTTGGGTGAGATGAACCCAGAAGAATTGTGGAGTACAACTCTTGATCCAGAAACAAGAAATCTATTACAAGTACAGTATTCAAAAGATCTTAAAAAGGATCAAAGTCTAATACATACATTAATGGGTAACGATGTTGCTTTGAGAAAAGATTTTATAATTTCTAACGCAATTAATGTACAAAATCTTGATATCTAATAATGAAGTTCTTTGAAACTTCAAAATATCATTTCTTTAAAAAATCAACTTATATAAGTTTAAGATGGATTGGTATTATAGGACAATTAATTTCAGTTAACTTTGTCTATTTTTTATTAAATTTTGATTTTAATTTTATTATTTGCAATCTAGTTATTTTTTTAGGTGTTTTAAGTAATCTCTTTTTAATCTTTATATATAAAAAAACACAATTATCAGATAGATCAGCTTTTATTTTTTTAGTAATTGATATATTGCAATTAGGCGCTCTACTTTATCTAACAGGAGGAATTACCAATCCATTTGTAATTTTTCTACTAGTTCCTAGTATCTTTTCTTCTTCAAACTTAAGTTTAAGAACAAATACTTTATTGGTACTGTTAACAATAATTACGATATTATTTTTGACTTTTTATTATCACGACTTACCACTGCCTATTAAAAGTGATCTTCATAATAATCATTATTATTACTATTCAATTCCAACCGCATTAGTTATTGCTTTAATTTTCTTAAATTATTTAGCCATGTCATTTGGAACACAATCTAGAGTAAGAAGAGAGGCATTAGCAAAAATGGAAGAAGTCATGGCTTCTGAACATGAACTTTTATCTTTAGGTGGTCAAGCTGCAGCTGCAGCCCATTCACTTGGAACTCCTTTATCTACCATCAAGATTATTGCTCATGATCTCGAAAAACAATTTAAAAATCAAGATGATGTTAAAAAAGATATTCAGCTATTGTCCAGCCAGGTGGAAAGGTGTAATGAAATTCTAAAGCGATTAACTTTAAACCCTGTAGAAGAAGATGAGTTCATTGATAAAGATATTTCAATTAAAGACTATTTAAGTGAAATTATCACTTCATTTAAAGAGATCAGTCAAAAGAAGTTTATTTTTAATCACGATCAATTTTCAAACCAAAAGAAAATAACTAAATCTATAGAAATTGTATATGGCTTAAGAAACTTTATTGGAAATGCCAATAAATTTTCTAAAGATAAAATCCATATTACTTTAAAAAGTGATAGTGAAATCACTGAAATTACCATTGAAGATGATGGCAATGGTTATCCAAAAGATGTCTTGTCAAAAATTGGTGAACCTTATTTAAGAACAAAAGATCCTATTGATAAGTCGAAAACTGGTCTAGGATTAGGGTTATTTATTGGAAAAACACTATTAGAAAAAAATTTTGCTTCAATCAATTGTAGAAACTCAAAAACTAGAAGCGGAGCAGAAGTGATTATTAAATGGAATAATAAAGATTTATTTAATATTTAGTGAAATTTTCTTTTAGTTTCAAATAAAGAACTTAATTGAGATATCATAACATCCCCTAATTCATTTACATCTGTAATTTTAATTGCCTTATCGTAATATCTTGAAACATCATGACCAATACCAATTGCTAAAACTTCAATTTCAGTTTTTGTTTCTATGAATTTTACCATTTTCTTTAAATGTTTTTCTAAAAAATCACCTGAATTTACTGAAAGAGTAGAGTCATCCACTGGCGCACCATCAGAAATTACCATCATAATTTTTCTTTCTTCTTTTCTCTTCTTAATTCTATTGTAGGCCCAAGAAATAGCTTCTCCATCAATATTTTCTTTTAACAGGCCCTCTTTCAACATGAGTCCTAAATTATTTTTAGCTTGTCTCCAGTGAGTATCAGCACCTTTATAAATTATATGTCTTAAATCATTTAATCTTCCAGGAGTTTTAGGTTTAGAATTTTTATTCCAAAGTTCTCTACTTTGTCCACCTTTCCAATTTTTTGTTGTAAATCCTAAAATTTCAACTTTCACAGAACACCTTTCTAAAGTTCTAGATAAAATATCAGCACATATTGCAGCAATTGTGATAGGTCGTCCTCTCATTGATCCAGAATTATCAATTAATAAAGTAACGATTGTATCTTTAAAATCTAAATCCTTTTCTTTTTTAAATGACAATGAATTGTATGGATCCATAATAATTCTTGGTAACTTTGAGCTATCAAGTAAGCCTTCCTCTAAATCAAAATCCCATGCTCTATTTTGTTTTGCAAGTAACTGTCTTTGTAATTTGTTTGCAAGTTTAGTTATGACATCTTGAAATCCTACTAGTTGTTGATCCAATGTTTTACGTAGCTTTGCTGCCTCATCTGCATTCTCTAATTTCTCAGCTTTTGTTACTTCATCATATTGTGTTGTAAAAATTTTGTAATCTAAATTAATATTATCAAGATTTTTTTGAATAATTTGTTCTGAACTTTGTTCATCGGACTCGATATCTGAAAGCTGCTCATCGAGATTAAATTCATCAACGTTATAATCAGCATCTAAAGTGGCTTGTGTTTCTTGATCATTATTCTCATCTTTATTGTCCTCTTTGTCCTTGTCCTGGTCATCGTTTGAGGGATTGTCTTGTCCTTGATCTTGATTTTCATCTTTTTTTTCTTCGTCCTCTTCAGTTTGAAAAATATCCATTTCCTCTAAAATTTGGGAGAACCTTGAGCTGTAGTTTTCTTGATTTTCTAAATTTTCTTGTAAAAATTTTTTATGTTTTTCTACTGATTGTTCAAAATCTTTTTCCCAAAAATTCAACATTTTAGTTGTTAAAGGATTTAACTTTATTTGGTGAAAATTTTTAAGCATATAAAGCTCAAATGCTTCTGTTACAGGCACGTCTTCTTTTGTTTTTAATTGATCTTTTCTTTTTGTATTAATGATATGTGAGTAATTCTGTTGAAAATTTTTTTCAATTCCCTTAAGCATTTTACCACCTAGGGCCTCATATCTTATTTTTTCAGCAATATTATAAAGAGATCTTGATGAAGTATTAGAGGGAAGATTTTTTCTATAAACATCTTCATCAGAAAATTTTTTTTTTAAAGCAGATGAATCTGTTTCAGCACGTAGTTTAATAAAATCACTTGGTTTAGTTAAGTTATCAATTTCAATTGGGCTTAATTCTTTTTTTTTATCTTTTTCTGATGATTTATTTATTAACTCAAAATCATCTGAAATTACTTTTGCTGTTGAAGTTAAAGCGAGTCTGAATTTTTCTTTTAAACTATCTATTTTAGCACTCATTTAAATCTGAATATTCATCAATGATTCTGGAAGTTCCTCCCCAAAACATCTTTGATAATATTCTGCGATAGTATTTTTTTCAATTTCATCACATTTATTGAGAAAAGTTACTCTAAAAGCATAACCTGTATCTTTAAAAATTTCTGAATTTTCTGCCCAATGCAAAACTGTTCTAGGACTCATTACTGTCGATATATCACCTGCAATAAATCCTTTTCTAGTTAAAGAGGCTACTTTTATCATATTAGCAACTTTTTCTTTTCCTTTAGCGTTATTCAGATTTTTATTTTTTGCCAAAACAATATCTAATTCTCTATCAAGACTTAGGTAGTTTAGAGTAGTAACAATATTCCATCTATCCATTTGTCCTTGATTTATTTGTTGTGTTCCATGATAAAGACCAGTGGTATCTCCTAATCCAACAGTATTTGAAGTTGCAAACAATCTAAAAAATTTATTTTGTTTAATTACTTTGTTTTTATCTAGAAGAGTAAAATTACCCTCTGCCTCCAAAACTCTTTGAATTACAAACATTACATCCGGTCTACCAGCATCATACTCATCAAAAACTAGTGCTACCGGATTTTGTATTGACCAAGGTAAAATACCTTCATTAAATTGAGTGACTTGTTTTCCATCTTTAAGAACGATTGCATCTTTACCTATCAAATCTATTCTACTTACATGACTATCTAAATTTACTCGAATACATGGCCAGTTTAATCTGGCAGCGATTTGTTCTATATGGGTAGATTTTCCAGTACCATGATATCCTTGAACTAAGACTCGTTTGTTATGGGCAAAACCAGAAACTATTGCCATCGTAGTATCTCTATCGAATTTATAACTTTTGTCTATTTCAGGAACATATTCATTCTTCTCTGCAAAAGCATCCACTTCCATTTCTGAGTCGATTCCAAAAGTTTGTTTTAATGAAACTTTTATGTCAGGTTGAATATTAAGATTTGGAGTCAATTTTATCTCTATAAGTATTTTTAAGCTGAGTGTAAGCTAAAGTTATTAATTTTAGTTTTTCTTCATATTTTTTGTTTCCAGCATTTATATCTGGGTGATATTTTTTGACAAGTAATTTGAACTTATCTTGAACTTTTTCCCACTTCAATCCCACTGAAATTCCCAATATACCAAAGGCTTTGATATCTTTATGGTTAAATTTAAATTGACGCATATGATTGTAGTCACCATTAATTTTATCTTTGTCTAATTCATCTCTTAAAGTGTTATTCCACAGAACTTTGAAGAAATTATCAGAAGAGCTAAAGCTTTGAGTGGGTTTGTGCCAAATCATATCTGATTTTAAGAAATTCAAAACCTGATCATCATTCATTCCTGAGAAATAATTCCAATTTTTATTGAACTCTTTCACATGCTCTAGGCAAAGCATTCTATATTTTTTACTATTATCTTTTTCAACTGGTGCTCTGTAGTCACCAATTTCATTACAATTATTCCAGTCGCAAATATTTTTCATGATGTATAATAGATTTAGTTTATGGATATAAATGAGTTAATTGCAATTGTAAAAAAAAAACTTACTGACCAAATTGATATCGAAAGGATTGAAATTGAAGATAAATCATTTCTTCATAAAAATCATGCTGGTAATCAAGAAGGTAGATATCATTTAAAAATTATTATGAGCTCAATTGAATTAAAGTCTTTAAGTAGAATCGAAAGTAACAAAAGAGTCTATAAAATTTTAGACAAAGAAATGAAAGAATATATTCATTCAATACAAATTTTAATTTCTTAATTCACTTTTTAGAAAATCAGATAAATTATTTTTTTTATACTCTCTATTTATAATTGGATGTCCAATTTTTTTTAATAATACTAAATTAATATTATTTGAATTATTTTTTTTATCCTTAGCCATAAAAGATAATATTTTATTTAAATCTCGAATCTTAAAAAATTGTTTTATATTTGAGGGTAAACTTGCTTTTGAAATGTGCTTTAAGATTGAATAATAGTCATTTTTTTGAATTAAATTATTTTTTAAACTAAAACTTAATGCACTTTGCATGCCAAGTATTACGGCTTCTCCATGGTTAAGTTTTTTTGAATAGCCCAAAGAAGCCTCATAAGCATGTGCAAATGTGTGGCCAAAGTTTAATATTTTTCGTAAGCCTTTTTCATTTTCATCTTTTTCAACAACATTTTTTTTTATTTTACAGCTTTCGTATATAGCTTTTTCAATAAATGGAGATGAAAGTTTTAATATTTTATCACTATTTTTATCTAAAAATTTATAGAAACTTTTATTAGCAATTAAAGAATGTTTTAAAATTTCACCATAACCACAAATCAATTCTCTTTTTGGTAAAGTTTTTAAAAATTGAACATCTGATATAACTAAATTTGGTTGATAAAAACTTCCTATTAAATTTTTTCCAAATTTAGTATTTACTCCTGTTTTTCCTCCAATCGATGAGTCGACTTGAGATAAAAGAGTAGTTGGAATATTGATAAATTTTAATCCTCTTTTAAACAGACTAGCTGCAAAACCACTTATATCTCCAGTAATTCCTCCACCAATAGATATAACACAATCTTCTCTTGAAAAGTTTTTAGTTAGTAAAATATCCAAGATTTTGTCTACACTTGTAAAATTTTTGTTCATTTCATTAGCTCTAAAAAAATGAACATAAATTTTTTTCTTGTTAAGAGATTTTTTAATTTTTGAAATAAAATATTTGGAAATATTTTTATCGATAACAAGCAAACATTGTTTAAAATTTATAGAATTTTCTTTTAATATTTTTGATATATTGGATACTAAATTTGAACCAATAATAATTGAATATTTTTGAGTTTTAGTATTAATCTTTAACTTAATGGCTTTCATAATTATTTAAAACTTGTTTAACAATTTCACTTTTCGACAAATTATCACATTTAATTTCATATAGTGCTTTAGAATAAATGTTAGATCGTTTTTTTATTAAATCAATCAATTCATTTTCTGTTGAATTAAAGGCAAGGGGTCTTTTTTTACTATTTTTAATTCTATTTAATAACGTTTCATTATCCCAGTTTAACCAAAAAGAGATATGGTTTTTTAGAATTTCATTTCTTATAACCTTGTTCATAAATGCCCCTCCACCAAGTGACACTACAGTTGAATTAATTTTTAGTATTTTAAGAGTTATTTTTTGTTCAAATTTTCTAAAATAATTTTCACCTTTTGTTTCAAATATTTTGGATATAGATAAGCCTAATTCTTTTTCAATCTCTTTATCTACATCTATGAATTTAATCTTTAATTTTTTTGCAATTAGTGAACCAATAGAGCTCTTGCCTGATCCCATCATACCTAAAAACACAAGATTTTCTTTTGATTCCATAAGTTTCTTTATTGAAAAAACACAAATATGTCTTAATTTGAAATTAACTAAAGTTATATGCAATTCAATAAAAATACAAGTTCAGGCAGAACCAATATCATTGCAATAATTATAAAATCTTTGATTGGTCTTATAGTTATATTGGGACTTGTTTTTTTTATAAATAAAGTTGATTTCCCAGCTCCCAAAAAAGAAATAGAAAAAATTATTCCAAATGAAAATTTTAAAATTGTTAAATAAGAAAAATTTATCAATTGTAATTTTTTCTTTATTTTCTTTCTCATCGTTTGCAGAAGATAAGCCTGTAGATATCTGGAATATAGAAAAACAAGAAACAGAAAATATTTCTGAAGAAAATTTATCAACAGAAAATGAACAAGTAGTATCTGAAAGTAGTGTTTATAAAATGCAATCAGATAAAAATGAAGACTCTATAAAATTAGACCAAGAACTTACGTCAAAAACAATTAAAATTGCAGGATTATATGATCCACAAGAATATGGTTTGGATATAAATATGTGGTCAAATTCTGATGGTTCAACAATAAAAAAACTTTTTAACAATATAGATAAATACGAACTTTCAAAAGATGCCTCTGAAATTCTTAATATTTCATTATTGACGAATGCTTATTATCCAAATCAAAATATTACCGATCAAGAATTTCTAAAATTTAAAACAAAATGGCTTATTAAAAACTCAAACTTAGATTTAATAGAAGAGTATCTTATTAAGAATCAAGTTACCAACCTTCATCCAGAGCTAATGCGATATATGGTTGATAGATATTTGTCTCAATCTGATGTTAAAAAATCATGTGAAATATTTTCTAAGATCAAAGAACCTCTGGAAGATGAATATTTATCAAAATTTAATTTATATTGCTTAATTAATTATGGAAAAAATGAGGAAGCTCAATTAATTTTAGATTTAAAAAAAGAGTTAGGTTTTTCAGATGAGTATTTCGAAAATAAAATAAATTACCTATTAGGATATATAGATGAGGTAAACAAAGAAATTTCTGAAAATTCAATTCTAGATTTTCATTTAGCCCATAGAACTAATCCCGAATTCACATTTGAGCCAAATAAAGACACACCAAAATTAATTTGGAAGTATTTATCATCTTCAAATTTATTATATAAAATTCAAGATGTAGAGATTTCAGATATAGAAAAGATTTCAACTATTGAAAAAGCAACTCATGATAAAATTTACTCAGAAGAAGAGTTGTTTGAGTTTTACAAGCGATTTCAATTTAATATAAATCAGCTATTAAATACCAAAGAGTCTTATAAATCTCTATCATCCATTGAAGGTAAAGCTTTAGTTTACCAAAGATTACTTTTGACAGAGGAGCCAAAATTAAAACTTGAATTAATGAAAATTCTAAAAGATATCTTTAAATCTGAAGGTATCGAGGATGCCTTTGATGAAGAACTTAGAAAATATTTAAAGCAAATTGATGAAATAGATGTGCCATCTAATTTTACTACTTTTTATAATCAATATATAAAAAGTGATGAAATCATTAATAAAAGAATAAAATATAACAATAAGATATTACACCAATCCAAATTGGTAAATTATTTTAACGGAGATTATGCAAAATCAAAAATTGAAGAAGATCTTGATAAATTTTTAAAAAAAATAAAAAAAGATAAAGAATATTTTTTATCTAAAAAGGATATAATTTTTCTGGAAGCTTTAAAGTCTGATGGAATTGAAATTTCGAAAAAATATGAAAATCTTTATAAAGTTAACAAATCAGAGATGCCTTCAGATATTCAGAAAATGCTTGATAATAAAGAAATTGGAGCTGCATTACTTAGAGTTATAGAGGTTATTGGGCCTGAGAAAATTGAGGATATAGATGATGATACAGTTTATTTTATAATAAATACACTCAACCAATTAAATACTGACTCGATTAGGAATAAACTTTTATTAAAAGTTCTTCCTTTAAAAGTTTAGAAATTATAATAAAATAATTCTTAATGGCTGTTAAAACTATAATCACTGAACCAAATAAATTGCTTAGACAGATCTCAAAGCCTGTTGAAAGTGTTGGTAAAGAAGAACAACAACTCATGAATGATATGTTGGATACAATGTATGATGCTAATGGCATAGGTCTTGCAGCAATTCAAATCGGTATCCCAAAAAGAATTATAGTAATGGATATTGCCAAAGATGGAAAAAAAGAACCTAGATATTTTGTAAATCCAGTTATTTTGAATAAAGATCCAATTAAAAATACACATGAAGAAGGTTGTTTGTCAGTGCCTGAACAATTTGCTGAAATAGATAGACCAAGTAAATGTGATGTAGAATACTTAGATTATAATGGAAAAAAACAATTATTAAAAGCAGAGGGTTTGCTTGCCACATGTATTCAACATGAAATGGATCATTTAGAGGGAATATTATTTATTGATTACCTTTCAAAATTAAAAAAATCCATGATCATAAAAAAACTATCTAAATTAAAATCAAATACTGCAGTCCTTTAATTGATGGCAAAAAAGATTGTTTTTATGGGCACACCAATGTTTGCTGTACCTATTTTAAAATCACTTTATCAAAATGGTTATCCAATATCAGATGTCTATACACAACCTCCTCAGAAATCACAAAGAGGTCAAAAAATTAATAAATCTCCTATTCAAGGGATTGCTGAAACACTAAATTTAGATTTTAGAACTCCAAAAAATTTAAAAGATAACAATGAGGAATTCGAATATTTTAAAAGCATAGAGGCTGAGCTTGCAATTGTTGTTGCATACGGACAAATCATTCCAAAAGAATTTTTAAATTTAACTAAAAAGGGATTTATTAATATACATGCTTCTCTTTTGCCAAAATGGAGAGGTGCTGCACCTATACAAAGGTCAATAATGAACCTTGATAAAGAAATAGGGATTAGTGTTATGAAAATAGCTGAACAGCTTGATACAGGTCCAGTATGTAATACTTATAAAATTGATTTAACAAATAATTTAAATGCTATCGAGGTATCAGAGAAATTATCATTAATAGCAGCTGAGAAAATATTAGATAATGTTGATGATATAATGGAAGATAAAGCAAAATTCATTGAGCAAGATCATTCAAAAGCAACATATGCATCTAAAATTCAAAAGGCTGAGGGTGAAATTAATTGGAATGATGAAGCAAAAATTATTATTGGAAAAATAAATGGTTTATATCCTGCACCAGGTGCATTCTTCATATACAAGGGTGAAAGATATAAAATTTTAAAAGCAGAAATTGGCAATGGAATTGGAAAGCCAGGAGAAATTGTTTCTGATTACCTAGAGATTGTTTGTGGGGATAAACAAACAATTAAGATTAAGGAAATCCAAAGACAAGGAAAAAAGCCCCAAAATATTGGCGAATTTATGCTTGGTTCACAAATAAAAAAGGGTGCTGTTATCTAAATGGCCAGGTATCAATTGCTTATTGAGTATGTGGGAACAGATTTTAGAGGGTGGCAAATCCAAAAAAAGGGATCAACTATTCAAGGACTTATTCAAGAAAAACTCACAAAACTTTTAAAAGAAAAAATTATTTTAAATGGTTCGGGCAGAACTGATACAGGTGTTCATGCAATTGAGCAGTCTGGTCATTTTGATAGCAAAAATGAAATCATAGATTTAACAAAGTTTTTAAAATCAATTAATCATTTTTTAAATGATAAAGGTGTGGCAATTAAAAAAATCAGAAAAAGAAGCAATAAATTTCACTCAAGATTTTCTGCAAAACAAAGAGTTTATAAATATATAATTTTTAATCAGATTAGTGCTCCTGTGATTGAAAAAAAAAGAGGGTGGCATGTAAGAAAACCCTTAGATCTAGATTTAATTAAAAGAGGAGCAAAAAAGTTAGTTGGCACTCATGATTATTCTACTTTCAGATCTTCAAGTTGCCATGCAAAAAGTCCAATTAAAACAATTAAATCAGTTAAGATTAAATCATCTAAAAATAAAATTGAAAT
>Ga0209309_10004434_pt1 | contig 11622 bp, 13 predicted proteins | sample COGITO_mtgs_1204_2_FD_184807 | JGI IMG/M metagenome (GOLD analysis project Ga0209309, IMG submission 184807) | Pelagic marine microbial communities from North Sea - COGITO_mtgs_120412 (SPAdes) (version 2) | ecosystem: Environmental > Aquatic > Marine > Epipelagic ...
AGGAGTGGAACGACTTATTTATATTGTAAAAGACCTCGATATGATCACCAAACTTGAAGTAGGTGACCTTAACCTGAACAAAGAACGTTTCAATATCATCGAACTAATTCAAGGCGTGTTTGATTTGTTTGAAATGAAAGCCACAAAATACAACATTACCTTAACCTTCGATAAAGACTATAAGGAAAGCATTTTTGTTGAAGCAGATCGGGAGCGTATACAACAGGTGTTGACCAATTTGGTAGTAAACTCTATTAAATACGGAAAAAAAGACGGCACGACCGAAGTAAGCATCGAAGACCTAATTAAAAATAAAGTAATCGTTCGGGTGACTGATAATGGCGAAGGAATCCCGAAAGATAAAATACCGCGGTTATTTGAACGGTTTTTTAGGGTCGATAAAAGCGGTTCGCGTAAAGAAGGAGGCAGTGGTTTGGGACTTTCTATTGTAAAGCATATTCTTGAAGCCCATGACGAAAAAATCTACTTGGAAAGTCAGTACGGGGTAGGTTCAGAGTTTTCATTCACGCTCGAAAAAGCGAAATAATTTTTTAAAATCAGGCTTACTATTAAAGTCATTTAGACCTTTAAATAAGTCAATCTCGTTCAATTTATTTTCTTCAAACTCATTTTGTTTGCAACTGGGTACGATGCCTGCTTTTTTAAGTTGTTTAGCCAAATATTCTTGTTCAAACTGTCCTGGCGTAGGAATAAAAAAAGCTTTCTTTTCCATAGCTGCTAAATCCATTAGCGTTGTGTAACCCGATCGGGAAATCACACATTCACTTTCATTAATGGCTTGTTCTAATGCTACGCTTTGTAAAAAATTTACAACCCTAATGTTTCCTATTTGGTGTTCTTTTTTTTCGTCTTCCACCAAGCCTTGAACGATTAAAATATCCTTTTCTGAATTTTTAAAAACTGAAAGTAATTTTTTCTCTAAAGTCGTTCGTTGTGGCTCAGGGCCGGATAACAAACACAAAATATCATAAACAATAGGAACTTTCTTTTTTTGCATTCGAGATAATAAACCAATATAAGTAACCGGAAAGGGAGCAGCTAATAGATTTTTAAAATGTCCTAACATTCCACTCAGATTTATAGAGCCTTCCAAATCAGGTACCCAACAGGCATCAAATTTTTTAATAAGATTTTGATGCATTTTACTACTTATATATGAAGTACTTCCCGATAATACGTTTAATTGATGGGTGATAAGTACTGAAGGAACTTTTTCACTTCGCACGCCCCAACGATTGTCACTTATTATTCCGTGGATTTTTTCTTCAGCAACTAGTTTTTCAATCACTTTTTTTTCTGAAGCCACTATTTTTTGAATATAGGGAGCTTTCAGTATAAGTTTCAGTTTTAAAAACGCGCCTTTTTTAGGGTAGGTTATATTGTAAGAAGGTAAAGTAACATAGGATAGCTTGGGAAATTCTTTCCGAAGTAATAACAAAGCACCTCCATCTGAAGCTAAAAGAACATTATAATCGGTTGCAAGCAACGCGCGTACAATAGGAATACAACGTGTAGCGTGCCCCAAACCCCAATGTAATGGGGCGACCAAAATCGTTTTTCTGCTGTTCACAAAAACAAAGGTACACAATGTAGGCACTTGTTACTATTTCCTTAATTTTACCAAATAATCAACAATACTAAGAAATAGGTAACAGTGGGCAGTAAAAACAAACTAAAACGATTTAAGCAAAACGAAACATTTGAAAACGTAATTCAACCAACTCGCGAGGAAGTTTTCTCGAATAGCTTAAACTTAAAAGGAAACTGGAAAAAAAACTTCTTTAAAAATGATAAACCGCTAGTCTTAGAGTTAGGGTGTGGTAAAGGAGAGTATTCGGTTAATTTAGCCCAAAAATATCCTGATACTAATTTCTTAGGCATTGATATTAAAGGAGCTCGTTTTTGGCGTGGTGCTAAAACGGCTTTGGAAGAAAATTTAGATAACGTTGGTTTTCTTCGTACGCAAATAGAGCTAATAGATCTTCTTTTTGAAGAAAATGAAGTGGATGAAATCTGGATTACCTTCCCCGATCCACAGATAAAATATAAGCGCACAAAACACCGCCTTACCAATGAAGATTTTTTAAATAAATACCGTAAAATTTTAAAACCTGACGGATTTGTACATTTAAAAACCGATAGTGAATTTATGCACGGCTATACCTTGGGGTTGCTACATGGTTTGGACGAAAAAATTGATTATGCCCACCACGATGTATATGGAAATAGTCAAGCTCCTAAAGAGGTAACGAGTATTCAAACCTTTTATGAGCAACAGTATTTAGAAGAGAATAAGAAGATAACCTACATCAGGTTTAAATTCAGGTAGATAATTTTGTTTATATTCACAACAGAAACAGGGCTTTTATGACTGTACTTATAAATTTTGCCATCGGCTTTATAGCAGCTTTTGTTGGGGTAGTTCCTCCTGGTTTGCTAAACTTGTACGCGGCAAAAGTAAGTATGAAAGAAGGTCGAAAAAAAGGCCTATTATTCTCTACCGGCGTTTGCATTACCGTGATTCTGCAAACCCTTGTCGCTTTATTTTTCGCTCGTTTTTTAGATCAGCATCCCGAGTATGTTTCTATGCTTCAAAAAGTAGCACTGGGTATTTTTATTTGTATCACTATTTATTTTTTCTTTATAGCAAAGGATACACGTAGGCAATTGCCGGACGATGTTAACCATTCCAAGACCAACCGGTTATTTTCAGGAATGCTATTAGCCTTGGTAAACTTATTGCCTTTGCCGTATTGGGTGTATATAAGCATTACTTTCGCAGGTTTTGGTTGGTTTAGTTTCTCACAAGCGGGACTTTGGAGTGCAGTAGTGGGTTCAGGTTTGGGTACTTTTGTAGTATTGGCGATGTATGTTTGGTTTTTTAGGCCAAAAGATGATCAGAATAAACTGAATGTGAATATGAATGTTATCATTGGGATTATCACGGCAGTCATTTCAGTTATTACCTTACTTAAAATCATGCAAGAAATTTAAAATGGCTTCGGAAGGTTTTTTTGAAAAAGTATACCAAGTCGCAAAACAAATTCCCTACGGAAGAGTGACAAGCTATGGTGCTATTGCTCGCTACTTAGGTTCTGCCGGAAGTGCCCGTATGGTAGGTTGGGCGATGAACGGAAGTGGTAAAGATCCAGATGTTCCCGCACATCGCGTAGTAAACAAAAAGGGGCTACTCACCGGAAAGCATCATTTTAAAGGCACCAATTTAATGCAACAATTACTGGAAAGTGAAGGAGTGGAGGTTGTTGAAAATCAAATTCAAAATTTGGAAAAATTGTTCTGGGATCCAATGAAAGAGCTTTAATTTCTCTCTATTATTACAACCTCCAGCTTCTAGCACCTGTCATGTCGAGTGATTTTGATTGGCCAATAAGGACAAACAAAATTATATCGAGACGCAGCTTCCAATTTCATCTATCTACCCATAAATCATTTCAATCCATCTCCTTTAAAATCCAAACTAATACCGTTATATTTGTACTTTAGAATCAGTCTAAATATTGTGAAAAAGAATTTATGAAATTGAACAAAACAGATATACTTAAAGTATTAGAAACCATAACTGTAGCCGGAGAAGGTAAAAATATGGTCGAGAGTGGTGCTGTAACAAATGTCGTAACATTTGCCGATGAGGTAATTGTTGATATTACACTTTCCACTCCTGCTTTACACATTAAAAAAAGAGCCGAAGCGGATATTATAAAAACCATTCAGGAAAAGATTGATACCGATGCTAAAGTTCAGGTTAATATAAAAGTTGAAGCCCCAACAAAAAAGGAAAACCCAAATTTGATTAAAGGAAAAACGATTCCGGGAATCCAGAATATTGTAGCGGTCGCTTCTGGTAAAGGAGGCGTTGGAAAATCTACCGTAACAGCAAACTTGGCGGTAACACTTTCAAAAATGGGCTTTAAAGTAGGGATTTTAGATGCCGATATCTACGGACCATCGATTCCTATTATGTTCGATGTGGCCATGGAAAAACCACTATCCGTAAAAGTGGATGGAAAAAGCAAGATGAAACCTGTAGAGAATTATGGTATTAAAATATTATCAATTGGCTTTTTTACGAAACCTGATCAAGCCGTAATTTGGCGAGGCCCTATGGCGTCGAAAGCGTTAAATCAGCTGATTTTTGATGCTGATTGGGGCGAATTAGATTTCTTACTAGTAGATCTACCTCCAGGAACCGGCGATATTCATTTGAGTATTATGCAATCCTTGCCGTTAACAGGTTCTGTAGTGGTAAGCACGCCTCAAAATGTTGCCTTGGCCGATGCCCGTAAAGGAGTCGCCATGTTTCAGCAAGAAAACATACAAGTGCCAGTATTAGGAATAATAGAAAATATGGCTTATTTTACTCCTGAAGAATTACCGGAGAATAAATATTATATCTTCGGAAAAGAAGGAGCAAAAAATTTAGCTGAAGATTTAGATATCCCATTTTTAGGAAGTGTGCCATTGGTACAAAGCATTCGGGAATCTGGTGATGTAGGTCGCCCGGCAGCTTTGCAAACAGCGACGCCTACCGAAGAGGCTTTTGAAGAAGTAACAAAAAATGTGGTGGAGCAAACGGTACGTCGTAACGAAAACCTCCCCCCAACCGAAGCCATTAAAATAACAACAATGGCAGGTTGTAGTGCCGTTAAAAAATAATATGGAAGAGCAAGAATTAAAATTAAAAGTAGAAGATGCGTTGGAAGAAATACGTCCATTTCTTCAGAGCGATGGAGGAGACATTTCCCTTATTTCCATAGATGATGGTAAAACAGTGGTGGTGCGTTTAGAAGGTGCATGCGTAGGCTGTACCGTAAACCAAATGACCCTTAAAAGTGGTGTGGAAATGACCATTAAAAAACACGCTCCTCAAATTGAACAAGTGGTAAATGTAGAATAAGCTGATTTTACTCAGTTTCTGAAACTAAAATCAACATTACTTTTACAGTTTTAAAGACGAAATTAGATTCATGATAAAAACAGATATATTGATAATTGGTGCGGGTCCTACGGGACTTTTTACCGTTTTTGAAGCAGGATTATTAAAGCTGAAATGTCATTTAATTGATGCCCTACCGCAACCCGGCGGTCAGTGTTCCGAAATATATCCTAAAAAGCCTATTTATGATATTCCAGCCTTTCCGGAAGTACTAGCTGGAGATTTGGTGAATAATTTAATGAAACAAATTGAACCGTTTCAACCCGGTTTCACCTTAGGCGAAAGAGCACAGAACATCGATAAGCAAGATGATGGAACTTTTATTGTAACAACCAATAAAGGAACAAAACACCATGCGCCAATTGTAGCTATTGCTGGTGGATTGGGAAGTTTTGAGCCTCGTAAACCACCTATCACAGGTATTTCAGAATATGAAGATAAAGGAGTGGAATACATTATTCGGGATCCAGAAGTATATCGCGATAAAAATGTAGTAATCGCTGGCGGAGGTGATTCGGCCTTAGATTGGAGTATTTTCTTGACTGATGTAGCTTCGAGTGTTACGCTTATTCATCGTCGGAATGAATTTCGCGGCGCGTTAGATAGTGTTGAAAAGGTTCAGGAGCTTAAAAACTTGGGCAAAATAGAATTAATCACTCCGGCTGAAGTGGTTGATGTGTATGGAGAAGAATCTATTGGAGGTGTTTCCATTAAACGCGGTGCCGATGTATTTAATAGAGATTGCGATCATTTTATTCCGCTATTTGGATTGGCTCCAAAATTAGGTCCTATTGCCGATTGGGGATTGGAAATTGAAAAAAATGCGATTAAAGTTGACAACTCATTAGATTACCAAACCAATATTCCTGGTATTTACGCCATTGGCGATGTAAATACTTATCCTGGAAAATTAAAATTAATTTTATGTGGCTTCCACGAAGCAACATTAATGTGTCAAAGTGCCTATCATCGTATCTTTCCAGATAAGCGGTATGTTATGAAATATACTACCGTAGGTGGTGTACAAGGATTTGATGGCAGTAAAAAACAAGCGCCCAAGGCTGTTGTAAAAGCAATAAATTAAATTCTTAGGATAGACCTCACAGGTTTTCAAAACCTGTGAGGTCTTTTTACAAAAAAGTATGGTACAGGACATCAAAATAACCATAATCGACCGCGAAGGCAAAACCCACAAAGTTGACGCTCCAACCGATATGAATATGAATTTAATGGAAGTCGTGCGCTCTTATGAACTCGCTCCTGAAGGAACCATTGGTGTCTGTGGCGGAATGGCAATGTGTGCATCTTGTCAATGTTATGTACAAAGTGACCACGAACTCCCTGAAATGAGTTACGATGAAGATTTAATGCTTGCTGAAGCGTTTCACGTTAAAGAAAACAGCCGCTTGGGCTGTCAAATACACATAAATCCTGAAATGGACGGCTTACAAGTTGAATTGGCTCCAGAGAGTTAACCCCAGTCATCTCGACCGGAGGGAGAGATCGCATCCTAATTATAACGTCCTACTTGTCATTTCGAATGTAAGGAGAAATCCCACCATACTTATCATTCGCTATTGATCAATCCAGCTAGTCAAGCTTTTTTACAATCAATACTTTTTATTAATAAACCGGCAGCGCTCACTCATATGAGATTCCTCGTCGTTCCTCCTTCGGAATGACAGCATTTACTTTAAAATATCACTTGCCTTTACAGACAATAGTTTCACAAACTGGCTATACGCTTCTTTTGAAGGATGTAATCCATCAGAAGCTACTAGGTTTTTTTGTTCTAACCCTTTTCGTGTAATGGGAGTTATATTCTCAAAAGAAACACCTTTTGCATCAGCTATTTTCTTTGCATAAGCGTCGTATTGTTCTAATTCTTTAGAAATTTTACTAGGATCACTCTTCGTTTGACCAAATGGGGTAAACGCATAATCAGGGATAGAAACCACCATCACATGATCTTTATTGCCACCAGCAAATTTAATGGCCTTGTCCAATAGTATAGGAAACTCTTTTTCGTATGTAGAAAAAGGCTGTCCTTGGTATTGGTTATTAACACCAATTAATAAAGTTACAAGATCATAATCACTTGCCGGCTTTTCATTTGCGATACCCTTTAATAAGTCGTTTGTAGTCCATCCAGTTTTGGCAATTATTTTTAAATCACCTTGCTGATTTAAACGCTGGTTTAAATTTTCTTTTAACTGTTCAGGGAATCTACAGGTTTCACAAACACTTTCACCAATGGTATAACTATCGCCAAGGGCTAAGTATTTATAATCTGAAGTTGAATCTTTATCAACGGTTCTTTTTTGAACGGAACAATTTAGAAAGAAGAAAAAACTTGTGAGTAGCGTAAATAATGTGATTGTCTTTTTCATAATATGCTTTTTTTATAAACTTTTAATTTTTTGTGATTTGGAATTTGTGATTTGAAATTTTCACTTTTGGTTATTCAGTTTTATAATCGATTAATTTTTGTGGTCCTTCCAGAAGCAGACGAATGACTTTTAAGGTGCCGTCTTCGGTAGTGGAGATGTTCCATTTTACCAGTGAAATTTCGCCGTTTTCTATTTCTAGTCCGGTAATGCTTCGTGGATGTACGCAACTACCGTCGTTAAAATAGGCAATTTCTCCCGATTCAGGAAAGCGAGGGCGGTGGGTGTGTCCGGTGATGGTAAAGATATTGTCGTTATCGACAATCCATTTTTTGGTACGGCATTCTACTTTTATGAGTTCTTTGTAATTTCGGGCTGGACTCGTGGGGTCACCGATGCCAAAAACCTGTAAAGGCCGCCAAAGAGCACGTACTAAAAAACGGTTAAATTTCCATCCGTGGTAGTTCATCCAATCGGCTTGATGGCCGTGGAGCATAAAAATTTCTTGCTGTGTTTCTTCATGTTCTAAAATCAATCCTTCGGTAAAGGTTATTTCAGGAAAAAGTGGGTCGTCTTTTCCCGTTACTTTATTGAAATAACTAAAGAGATTTTTCTCAACATACTTTTCATTTTTATACACCATATCGTGGTTGCCATATAAACGATACAATCTGTTTTCCACATAAAATTTCCGAAGTAATTCAAATACATTTTGATGTGCTTCAAAAACCGACTGGAAGGTGAGGTTTTCCCATAGTTCGTCTCCATCGCCCAATTCGCAATAGATAAAGTCTTTTTTGTAATAATATTCTAACGCGTGAAAGTAGATGTTGCGGTTGTTGGCAAACTCATCGGCAAAACTGTTATCGCCCCGATGGCAATCGCTAAAAATGATAAATTTTGAATGGTCATTAAAAGAAATACGCCGCGCGGTGTTGTAGGCGTTCGTAATTCTTTTTTGTGAGGACATAATTTGTTTCTTTTTTTAAAGATACAATTTGCCTCGAATGCTATGCAAGTTTGTCGTTTAAAATTTCAGAAAGTACGCCTTCCCATAACTGTTCTCTTGCTTGTAGAGACTGTACGATGGTTCGTTCGGCTTCGCGCCATTTTTTTCCGTCATCGCCACAAAGATTCTTCACCATTTGCAATGCCATTGGGCCGTGTTCGTCTTCATCTAATTCAATGTGGCGGTCAAAATAGTATTTAAACTCCGTTAGATCTTCTTTCGGAAAGTTTTGCTGAATTTTTTTAACGATTTCTGAAAACATCTCTGGAATTAAATCTTCTCTTCCAAAGGTAAATGCAGCAGCTATTTTATGGGGCTTGTTTTCTTTAATAACCGTGAATGTATATTTTAAAAATTTTTGAACTGCTTCGGGTAAATCAGATTGCTCAATCGCTTCGGAAATGGGGGTATTTTTTAAACGCTCTAAAAAATCATTAATTGGAGCGGTGTTAGCTTTCGCCTTTTTCATGGCGTCGAGGTACATTTCAAAATGACTTTGACGTTCGCCTTGAAGGTTTATGTCGGTCTCTTCGGCTAATACTATTTCGTTAATTAAATACCGGGTTTCTGGATCGCCTTGAGGAATCCACGGAACAGTTGTACACGTTAAATTGTTTTGTAATGATTTAAGCAACGACATAAAATCCCACACAGCAAACACGTGATACTCCATAAAAGTCTGGAGGTGTTCAGGGGTTTTAATTTCGCTATATAATGGATGATGCAGCAGGGTATCGCGGTACGGTTTTATTCTTTTGTTGATTTGGGCAATCATAGCTTCCTTTTTCAACAAAACTAAAAAGGCGCCACAATTATTGTAGCGCCTTTATCAAAACTTTAATAGCCTTTTCTATTTAAAAGCATTTTCACCGGTGATATCCAATCCGGTAATTAACAAATGAATATCGTGCGTTCCTTCGTAGGTGATTACACTTTCTAAATTCATCATATGGCGCATAATGCTGTATTCGCCAGTGATCCCCATTCCACCTAATATTTGTCTGGCTTCACGCGCAATTTTCAACGCCATGTCTACATTGTTTCGTTTTGCCATGGATATTTGTGCTGAGCTGGCTTTCCCTTCATTTTTTAATTGTCCTAATCGAAATGCTAATAATTGTGCTTTGGTGATTTCGGTTATCATTTCAGCTAATTTTTTCTGCTGTAATTGAAATCCAGCAATCGGTCTCCCGAACTGAACACGTTCCTTTGCATAGCGCAAAGCCGTATCGTAACAATCCATTGCAGCTCCAATAACGCCCCAAGAAATTCCGTAACGAGCAGAATCAAGGCATCCTAATGGTGCGCCCAATCCACTTTTGTTGGGTAATAAGTTTTCTTTAGGGACTTTTACATCCTGAAATATCAACTCTCCAGTTGCACTAGCACGTAATGACCATTTATTGTGTGTTTCCGGAGTCGTAAAACCTTCCATGTCACGTTCTACAACAAGGCCGTGAATGCGTCCTTCTTCATTTTTTGCCCAAACAACAGCAACATCACAAAAAGGAGAATTTGAAATCCACAATTTGGCTCCGTTTAATAAATAGTGATCGCCTTTATCTTTAAAATTGGTAACCATCCCAGCTGGATTACTACCGTGATCGGGTTCGGTCAATCCAAAAGAGCCCATCCATTCGCCAGAAGCTAATTTTGGTAAGTACTTTTTACGCTGTTCTTCATTTCCGTATTTCCAAATAGGATACATTACTAATGAAGATTGCACGGAAGCTGTAGAGCGTACGCCACTATCGCCACGTTCAATTTCTTGCATGATGAGTCCGTAGCTTATTTGGTCTAAACCTGCTCCGCCATATTCTTCAGGAATATACGGGCCAAAAGCACCAATTTCAGCAAGCCCGGGAATAATCGATTTTGGAAATTTAGCGTTTTGAGCTGCTTCTTCAATTATTGGAGATACATCGCGTTTTACCCAATCGCGAGCAGCATCGCGGATAAGCTTATGCTCTTCGGTTAGTAAATCGTCGATATTATAATAATCTGGAGCTTCAAAAAGGTCTGGTTTCATGGTTTCATGGTTTTAAGGAATACAAATGTAGAAATCACGACCTTAACCTCCTACATTTTCAAGTAAAAATCACGCACCAAGTTTTTATAGGCTTCAGTATAGTTGTGGCGACTTATTTCAATAGTTAAATTTTCAATTGTCGGGGGAGTTTCAGAAAATGAAAATTCCAAAAGGCTTCTTTTTTCTTCGGAAGTTTCAGTACCTCGAACCCTGCAAATCCGATTGACAAAAAGTCCTTTAGCTGAAGCCAAATGGATAAACTTTTCTTCTTCTTTCTTCGGAATAATGGTGGAAAAAACGCCAGTTTCAGACAATAAAACGGAAACACTTGCCACTAAATGATCAAAAGGCAGTGCTTCGGTAAAGCGTGCCGTATCTCTAGCAGAGTTTCCGGAGCTATAATCTTCGCTATAAAACGGTGGATTTGATACAATTAAATCATACGTCTCATCATCCATTTCGGCAGCAAATTCATTTAGTGCTGCGTGATAACAAAACAAACGATCGCCCCAAGGGGAAGCTTCAAAATTTTCGACACATTGTTCGTACGCGTTTTCGTCAATCTCAATGGCATCTATTAGTTCGGCTGTGCTTCGTTGTGCAAGTTGTAGGGCTATGATTCCAGTTCCGGTGCCAATATCTAAAATGGAGGATGGGTTGTGTTCTAATGAAGTCGAAGCGCCTAACAAAACGCCGTCGGTGCCAATTTTCATTTCACAACGATCTTGCTCTACGGTAAATTGCTTAAAGTGGAAAGGTTTGTTCATTGGATGGTATCAATAATTGAAAGTTTGAGCCGTAATTAAAGTTTCAGAATTTTAAAGAATCGTATTTTTAAAATAGTTATTAAGAAGTATTTTCTCAGTAACTAATAACTTAATAACCAATAACTTTTTTTACAGATACAATTCAATCAGCCCTTCCGGTGCAGTAATCCGAATGTCTTTATTTTCGCGATCTACTTTTTTAATTAAATCGTCGCTAATAGGAATCAAGACTTCTTTTCCGTCGTGATCAATTTCAAATAAAGCTTGTGCAGTTGTATCATTAACGCCTGTAATAGTTCCAACAACTCCAAAATTAGTGTCAGTAACGGTAAAACCAGTTACTTCGTGAAAGTAAAACTTATTGCCGCTAAGTTTGGGTAGCATGTTTAACGGTAGATACAATTCATCTCCCAATAAGTTGTTAGCGTCGGCTTCGTTTTTTACCCCTTCAAATT
>Ga0209309_10004436_pt1 | contig 11618 bp, 9 predicted proteins | sample COGITO_mtgs_1204_2_FD_184807 | JGI IMG/M metagenome (GOLD analysis project Ga0209309, IMG submission 184807) | Pelagic marine microbial communities from North Sea - COGITO_mtgs_120412 (SPAdes) (version 2) | ecosystem: Environmental > Aquatic > Marine > Epipelagic ...
ATCAACCAGTGGCTCAGACAGTACAATCACATCCGCCCACATCAGGCCCTCAACATGCGCCCTCCTGTTCCAGAAACTCTAATCAGGAATGGCCCAGAACTTGGGGGCTAGACACCAACCACAACGGAACCGTGGTTCGTCTGAATGACGATGGATCGATTCCCGCGGACAACCCGTTTGTTGGGCAGGCGGATGTGCCTCCGTCGACATATTCTTTTGGACACCGGAACCCTCAGGGGATGGCGGTCCACCCGGTCCGCGGGGAGGTCTGGGTCAATGAGCACGGCCCGCAAGGTGGTGATGAAATCAATCTCGTGAAGTCTGGTGCCAACTATGGCTGGCCCCTTGTGACCTTCGGGCGCAGCTATGCCGGTTTTGCGATTGGCGAGGGCACAAGTGCACCGGGTCTGGAGCCGCCCCTGCATCACTGGACACCGTCTATCGCGCCGTCGGGTATGGCTTTTTACACTGGCGCGGCATTCCCGGGCTGGGAAGGCAATCTGTTTGTTGGCTCACTCAAGTTTCAGTATCTTGCCCGTGTCGTGTTGGATGGGACGCGCGTGGTTTCCGAAGAACGCCTGCTCGAAGATCAGTTCGGACGTGTTCGTGATGTGCGTCAGGGGCCGGATGGATTTCTCTATTTGCTAACCGATGAAGGTGACGGCCGCCTTGTTCGTCTCCAGCCGACTGCCAATTGAGGTGACCGGGTGCTCTGTGAGCTTCGGCAGGCCGGTTGGTGCGGGGATATACTGTTTGTTCGGCAAGATGGTATGTCATCCAAGCTATGCGAATCCGGTGCGCAATGAGAGCGTGAAAGGCAAAATTTATGATACGTAAGCTTCTTCTGGGCGTCGGCGCGATTGTCGTCATCGTTGTTGCTGCAGCGGCGTGGATTCTGGTTTCTCCGTTGTTTATTGACGAAGTCGTGGACGAAAAGTTCCCGGGTGTGTCGACACCGCAGGCGCTGTCTACTGTGACCGGCGATACAAAACCGATGCTGGGTAAAGATGAACAATTCCCGGGCGTGCCGACGTCTCAAGCATTGTCCGCCATGCCCAATGACAAGAAACGGGAAATGGCCGCAGACGTAATGGCTGCTGCCCGCAGTATGCCGGACAAGGTCATGGCTGAGGTCAAAGAACCCCTGGCCAGATCGGGGGAGCCGGTCGTTTTGCGCACCGGGGTGTTCCGGGATGCCGACCGTGTCCATAAGGGAAGTGGTGATGCCATTCTGTATCGGCTGGCAAATGGTGAAAACGTTCTGCGTTTTGAGAACCTGAAGGTCACCAATGGCCCGGATCTTCATGTTTATCTGGTCAGGCACCCCGGACCCAAAGAATCATCAGATGTTACAGCAGATAATTACATCGATCTTGGCCCACTCAAGGGAAATATCGGGAACCAGAACTACGCGATTCCTGCCGGTGCGGATGTAGGACCGGTTGGTAGCGTGGTCGTCTGGTGTCAGGCCTTCGGTGTGCTCTTTTCGGCTGCCGCGCTGTCTTCGGCGGGCAGTTAACCGGCTGACCAAGGTCGCGCGGGCTTCGACGCCGGATATCATTCATTTGGGACGACCGAACGGTCTATCGGGGAGAACAGGCCATGCGCCTTTGCAGATTTGACGATGACAAAGTCGGATTGATCCGCGGGGATCAGGTCTTTGACGCCACCGCGGCCCTTGTGCATTTGCCCGCACTAAACTGGCCGGTGCCGTTGGGTGATCATCTGATTGCCAATCTGGATGCGATGCGCCCCGCGCTGGAAACAGCTGCGGATGAGTCCCGGCCGGTTTCCATTGAGTCTGTTGCCCTCATGAGTCCTGTGGCCAATCCGGGCAAGATCATTGGCGCGCCGGTCAATTATCACAAACACCATGAAGAAGCGGTCGCCGATAGCGAGATCAACCTCGGGCGCGAAATCAAGACCATCGACACCTATGGCCTGTTCATGAAGGCCAACAGCTCGCTCGTGGGGCCATCGGAAGGCGTCGCGCTACGTTTTACCGACCGGCGAAATGACCATGAGGTCGAGCTTGCGATGGTGATTGGGCAGGGTGGGTCTGACATTTCACGTGCCGACGCCATGGATCATGTGGCGGCCTATGCAATTGGCCTTGATATGACTGTTCGTGGCACCGAGGACCGCAGTCTGAGAAAGGGTGTCGACTCCTACTCGGTACTCGGTCCGTGGCTGGTGACGGCGGATGAAATCGCCAATCCGGATAATCTTGATCTCGAAATTCTGGTGAACGAAGAAACGCGCCAGAAGTCCAACACCCGGAACATGATTTTCGATTGTGCCCGACTGATCGAATACGCTTCGGCGTTTATGACGCTGTATCCCGGCGACATCATTATGACCGGGACCCCTGAAGGGGTTGGGCCGGTGGTACCCGGCGACACCATGCATGCCTGGGTCGAGGGTGTTGGGAGAATGTCCGTTCCGGTTCGCGCCCACAAATCGTGAGTACGCCTTGACCTTCCAGTTACTGGAGGGTCTATCTGTGTCCTGACACAAGGATACAGATGATGAATATCAGTCAGGCTGCAAAGCGCACGGAACTGCCACCCAAAACAATCCGTTATTACGAAGAGATCGGGCTCGTGGCACCAGCGCGCCGGCTCGACAATGGCTATCGCGACTATTCCGAGCGGGAGATTCACACGCTGCGATTTGTCGCGCGGGCGCGCAGTCTGGGCTTTCCGGTCGAGGAGTGTCGGGCGCTGGTGGCCTTGTATGGGGACACAACGCGGAAAAGCGGTGATGTCAAGGATATCGCACTTCGGCGTATTGCCGAGATCGATGGCAAAATCCGGGAGCTGGAAAGCATGCGTGCGACACTCGGTCATCTGGCTGAGAAATGTCATGGCGATGATCGCCCGGACTGCCCGATCCTCAATGAATTCGCAGATGGGCCGGAGGCCTGATATGGCGACGATGACTGTGACGGATCCCGTATGCGGGATGGATGTAGACCCGCAGACAACACAACATCACCATGAACATGCCGGGGAAACCTATCACTTCTGCGGGGGGCGGTGTCGGGAGCGATTTGCCGAGCGACCGGATGACTGGTTGTCGGGCAAGGCTCAGCAGGAAATTGCCGACAGCGCGCCAGCGGGTGCTCAATACACCTGCCCCATGCACCCGGAAATTGTGCAGGAGGGGCCGGGTGCCTGCCCGAAATGTGGCATGGCGCTCGAGCCGATGACCTTTTCGGCAGAGAAGGAGCCCAATCACGAGTTGATCGATTTCACGCGGCGATTCTGGGTGGGCTGCGTTTTTGCCGTGCCGCTGCTTTTGATGGCCATGGGCGACATGCTGCCATTTCTGTCATTTCACGCATGGTTGGGGGCCGGGTTTGGTTGGACCCAGTTGGTTTTGACAACGCCCGTGGTGCTGTGGGCGGGTTGGCCGTTCTTCCAGCGCGGCTGGCAGTCGATCGGCAATCGTAGTCCCAACATGTTCACGCTGATCGCATTGGGAACCGGGGCAGCCTATCTCTACAGCTTCGTGGCTGTCGTTTTGCCAGACATGGTGCCCGATGCGTTCAAGGGCCCCAATGGCGCGGTCGCGCTCTATTTTGAATCTGCGGGTGTTATCATCGTGCTGGTGCTGCTCGGGCAGATGCTGGAGTTGCGTGCGCGGGACCGCACCGGTGACGCGCTTCGTGCGCTCCTCGATTTGTCTCCCGATACCGCACTTCGCATCGGTGCTAACGGAGATGCGACCGAGGTCTCCCTCGAAGATATCGTGGCTGGTGACCTGCTGCGTGTGCGCCCTGGGGACCGGGTGCCGGTCGATGGCACGGTGAGCGATGGTGCGAGCGCGGTGGATGAATCGATGATCACGGGCGAGCCCATGCCGGTCTCGAAATCAGAAGGTGAGACCGTCATTGGCGGGACCGTTAACGGGACGGGAAGTTTCGTGATGCGTGCGGACAAAGTCGGTGCGGACACCATGCTGGCGCGGATCGTCGATATGGTGGCGCAGGCCCAGCGGTCCCGTGCGCCCATCCAGCGTCTCGTGGACCGTGTCGCGGAATGGTTCGTGCCCATCGTGGTGGCCGTCGCCGTTCTGGCATTTGCGGTCTGGGCGATCTGGGGTCCGCCCCCCGCGCTGGCATTTGCGGTGGTGGCGGCGGTCTCCGTGTTGATCATTGCCTGCCCCTGCGCGCTTGGCCTCGCCACACCCATGTCCGTGATGGTGGCCACGGGACGTGGGGCGAGTGCGGGTGTGCTGGTCCGTGACGCGGCCGCTCTGGAAGCCCTGGCGAAGGTTGATCTGCTGATCGTCGACAAGACCGGCACCCTGACGGCGGGCCGGCCCAGCCTGACAAACGTCATTCTGGTGGACGGTTTTGATGAGGATACGGTGTTGGGGGTGGCGGGCAGTCTGGAGACAGGCAGCGAGCATCCTTTGGGTGCGGCAATCCTGGCGGCCGCGCCTGAGCGTGATTTGCCGCTCGGCGAGGTTTCGGGCTTTGAGTCCAGAACCGGCAAGGGCGTTGTCGGCAAGATCAACGGCAAGACCGTTGGCCTTGGGAATCTAGCGCTGATGTCCGAACTCGAGGTCGGCACTGACCTGCTGCAGGCGCAGGTCGAGGACTTGCGCCGTGAAGGTGCGACCGCCGTTTTTGTGTCGGTTGCCGGAGAACTGGCCGGTGTGCTGGCGGTGTCTGACCCAATCAAGGAGACCACCCCCGAAGCGCTCGCGGCCCTGCGTGACGAAGGCATGGAGATCGTCATGGTCACCGGCGACAATCGGACCACGGCTGAAGCTGTTGCTGGAAAGCTTGGCATCGATCGCGTGGAAGCCGATGTTCTGCCCGAGGACAAGGAAACGATTGTCCGTCGTTATCAGGAGCGGGGGCGTCGGGTCGCCATGGCGGGAGATGGGATCAATGATGCGCCCGCGCTCGCGCGTGCTGATGTCGGCATTGCAATGGGGACCGGCACGGATGTGGCCATGGAGAGCGCCGGGATCACCCTGATCAAGGGCGATCTGACCGCGCTTGTGCGCGCACGGCATCTCTCAACAGCCACCATGCGCAACATCCGCCAGAACCTGTTCTTTGCATTTTTCTACAATGCCGCAGGTGTGCCGTTGGCCGCGGGCATCCTGTTCCCGTTCCTGGGCATCCTGCTCAACCCAATGATCGCCGCAGCAGCCATGAGCCTGAGCTCGGTCTCGGTGATCGGCAACGCGCTCCGGCTGCGGAACGCAAAGCTGTAGCCGTTTAGGCGTTACCGCGGTTCTCGCGCCACAGGCCGAGAGTCTGCTGGACCGGGCGGTCGGAGAAGCTGAACAGGACGGCGTCCTCATTGGCGATGTGCTTCTGGGGCGCCCAGCAGGGCACCACGAAGTGATCGCGCTTGGACCATTCGAAGGTCTCGTCGCCGATGATCGACTTGCCTGAACCTTCGACGACACTGAAGACGGTCGCATCCGTGCTCTGATAGGTCGCGGTCTCGAAACCCTTGGGCAGAAGCTGCATGAAGGTGCCCAGCGTCGGCATGGCCGACTGGCCGTTGTCGGGGTTCACATAGCGCAGTTTCAGGCCGTGGCATGGGTCCCATTCCTCGGCCTTGCGCATAGTTTCCAGGGCTTCCCGGGTCCGGCTATAGGGATAGTTGAAGATCGGTGAGTTCGCGGTCTGCGGCTGGTGATCCACAGGGGCGAGGCCCATGCCGTAGCGCGCGAGGGTATCGCCGGCGGGGCGGGACGTCGGATGGGTGGGCTCAGGATAGGGTTCGGCAAAAGTCGTATCGAGGGTTTCGACCAGGGGTACGTCCAGTCCGTCGAGCCAGACCATCGGGGTGTCGGTTTCGTTGCCATGGTCGTGCCATGTCCAGGATGGGGTGATGACGAAGTCACCCTCTTCCATGATGGTCTTCTCACCATCAACAGCCGTGTAGGCACCTGACCCCTCCACAATGAAGCGCAGGGCGGCCTGAGTGTGGCGATGGGCCGGGGCGATTTCACCCGGCATGATGAGCTGCAGACCGGCAAACAGGGACGTTGTGACGCGATAGCGCCCGCGCATACCCGGGTTTTCAAGGATCAGCACACGGCGCTCGGCCTGCTCAGCTGTGATCAGGTCGGCGGACTTCATCAGCGTGTCGCGGATCTCGTTATAGTGCCAGATATAGGGCTGACAGTCGCTCTTCGGGGTCTTTCGCGCGAAGGTGTGGAGGACTTCCCACAAAGGTGCGAGATTCTTCGGATCGCAATCATCTTTGTAGTAGGGCATCAGGTCGGGGCGGACGTCTGCAACAATGGTCATGTCTGTATCTCCAGTGGTCGGGCCGCATTTGTGATGCGTGGCTCCGGATATCATCTGGTACTTTTATACACCATTCTCAAGAGTATGGTGTTCGCGTTCCGGACGGCGCTATCAGGCCAGCAATCGCGGCAGGATCAGTGTAATCGTCGGGAATGCGATCAGGACCCCAACCCGGATGATGTCCGAGGCAAAGAAGGGAATAACGCCCTTGAAGGTCTCGATCATCGGCACGTCCTTGGCCATCGAATTGATGATGAAGACATTCAATCCGACCGGCGGGGTGATCAGGCCCATCTCCACAACGATCAGCGCGATGATGCCGAACCACAACTTGGCTTCGTCAGGCGACATCCCGAAGTCCAGCGCGGCGATGATCGGCCAGAAGATCGGGATTGTCAGGAAGATCATCGACAGGGAATCCATGACGAACCCGAGAACAATAAAGAGCGCGATCATCCCGAACAGGATCGTGTAGGGGGACAAGCCGGAGTTCCCGAAAAAGTCTGCTGCTGTGATGGGCAATTGGGAAAACCCCAGAAACGCATTGAAGATCGCCGCACCGAGCAGGATCAGGAAAATCATGGCGGTGGTCTGGGCGGTCCCCAACAAGGCTTCAATAAACCCGTTCACACGCATCCCGCCGCGGGTGATCGCGATCAGAAATGTGCCGAAGGCCCCGACGCCCGCACCTTCGGTCGGGGTGAATATCCCGAAATAAATCCCGCCCATCACGAGAACGAAAATGATAAGGACCGGCCAGATTTCCAGCAGCGCGGCCCATTTTTGGGCGCGCGTGGCCCGCTCTCCCGCAGGACCCGCCTCGGGATTGACCCGCACGACGATGGCGATCACGGCAATATAACCGAGCGCGGCCAGTATGCCGGGGATGAAGGCGGCCTGAAACAATGTCGCAACATTGGCTTCGACCATCACCGCGTAGATGATCAGAACGACCGATGGCGGGATGAGAATACCCAGGGTGCCGCCGGCTGCGAGTGATCCGGTGGCCAGTGCCCCTGAATAGTTGAAGCGTTTGAGTTCGGGCAGCGCGACCTGCCCCATCGTGGCGGATGTGGCCAGTGAAGATCCACTGATCGCGCCGAAGCCCGCGCAACCACCGATTGCCGCCATGGCAATACCGCCGCGATGATGTCCCAACCATGTATAGGCCGCTGCGAACAGGGCCTGACTGAGGCCCGCCTTGGCAGCGAACTGGCCCATCAGCAGGAAAAGAGGGACCACGGAGAGGGTTTCTGCGGTGAACCGCCAATAGGTTTCTGTTTTGAGGTAGCTGAAGAGGGCATTCTCTCCGGCGATAGTGACATAGCCGGCCATGCCGACAGTCAGCATTGCCACGCCGATCGGGATGCGCAGCGCGAGCAGCACCAGCATGACACCAAACCCGGTCAGTCCGATTTCGAGACCGCTCATGCAGGTGTGTCCGGTTTATCCAGGTAACGTCCTGCGCGCATTTCCGCGATGCTGCGTCCGATCGTATAGGCAATCACGATGGTCAGGAATCCAAGCATCGCGATGGAAATCGGAAAGGTCGTCCAGCGCGGAAAATTGATGGTCATGGAGAGCTCGTTGTAATAGTACATGTCGAGCCCGCCGAAAATCATGCGCCAGGTCAGAAGTGCGGCGATTGCCAGGTACAGGATGCCACCAACCACATCGCCGAAAATGCGCGCCCGGACAGGGGCCGTGGACATAAAGAAATCGACCAGCACATTGCCGCGCACGATCTGGCACCACGGAAGAAAAGCGAAAACGGAAATTCCGGTTCCAATGGCAACCAGTTCGAAGTCGCCTGGCACAGGTTGCTGCAGAACCGAACGCCCGAAAACACTGACCGATGTCAGGATGGCCATTGCGCTCAGCACAACGCCTCCAAAAATCGCGAGCCATTTGGAGACCTGATAGAGAACCCGGCCCACCGGATCGGTGGGCCGGGTGTGTTCTGTGGACATTTCACTCATGGGGTTGCCGGACCTGTCTCAAGTGTCAGGTCCATGCCGTCCTCAGGAGTTGCCGGCGTATTTCGCGATCATCTCGCGTGCGTCACGAACCATGGCCGGTCCGTCGAGGCCCGACTTGGAGACTTCGTTGTACCAGCGTGTGAAGACAGGCTCCGAGGCTGCACGCATCCGGTTCACTTCGGCTTCGGGGATCACATAGAACTGGTTTTTGGCCTTGGCTTCGACAGCCTTGCGACCCGGAACCTCGACATCAACCCAGTTCTGCCCGGCGGCCCGTGCAATATTGCGACCGGAATTGTCGTCGATCACCTTCTGCAGGTCTGCGGGCAGCTTGTCGTAGCTGTCCTTGTTCATCAGGAAGGTGAAGACGTTTGTGCCCAGACGCGGCTGCGGTCCGGCCAGACTGGAGAAATAGTTTACCAGTTCCGGTGTTTTGACGGCGGGTGCGATCTCATAGGGCAGGGTCACACCGTTGATAACGCCTTTCGACAAGGCTGCAGGGATCTGCGGGAGCGGCAAGCCAACGCCGGTTGCGCCAAGCGATTCAAGAAGCCAGACACCCGCGCGCGATGCGGCACGAATTTTCATGCCTTTTAGGTCTTCCATCTTGCGGACCGGATCCTTGGTCTGGAACAGGAAGCCCTGATGGGAGTGCAGCAGCAGCGGCTTGTAAGGCGCCAATGCTTTTCCGAGATGCTTGTCCTGGTAATCCTGAAGGGCCAGCGCGGTGGACAATGCGTCTCGATGCACGAAGGGAAGCTCGAAGGGCTCAACTTCGGGCATGCGACCCGGGGAGAAGCCGGGCAGGGTCCACACGATATCGACAACACCGTCGCGAACCTGATCAAGCAACTGAGGTGCCTTGCCGCCGAGCTGCATGGCCCAGAACGGCTGGATTTTCAGGCGACCATTGGAATCCGCTTCGATTTTCTTGGCCCAGGGGGCGAGGAAAGTCTTGCCGGGGTTTGCGACCGGCGGAATGAAGGTGTGCATGCGCAGGGTGATTTCCTGCGACATGGCAGAACCGGCGCTCATCGTGAGTGCCGCGACGGCGGCACCCGCAAGCGCGGCGGATTTGAGTGCATTTTTGACCATACTGTTTCTCCCTGATTTCTCGGGAAGCGACCTTAAAGAGGCGTGCTTCATCATGACTGGATGGCGTCAGGGCTTTATCCCTGATCGCGGATTGCCGTTAGTCTAGCGTATCTTTTGCCGTTTGCATCGGCCAAAAGTTTGATGACTATCGGGCGCTACATCAAACCCCGTCGGATCAGGTTCAGTCCCGCAATCACGATGACCGCGATCAGGAGGTGTTCGAAAACAGCCTGCGAAAATCGTGACCGGAGCCATGTGCCGACGGCCATACCGGCAATCACCGGGAGAGAGGCCAATGCGGAAAGAATCAGGATATCGGAAGTGGTCACACCCTGCAGGATCAGATTGCCATGCAAAGGCACCGCGCCAACGAGAAACACCATCGCAATCACAACGATGAAGGTGTCTTTGTTCGTGCCGCGCATAGAGAGATAGGTGAACACGGGCGGCCCAAACAGGTTGGAGACGCTGCCAATCACACCGGATGTGATGCCCACGATCGGGTTTAGCCATCTTTCGTGGCGATCGGGAATGCCAACGGGCAGGCGGACAAGGCGCATCAGGCCGACGGCGGTGATGACGCCCCCGATGATCGTGAGCAGAATCTCGTTGTTGACGGCGACGATGAGGCTGGATGCCAGAACTGCTGTGACCGCGACAGCCACGATCATGGTCCAGTAGCGGCGTAGAACGACGAAAAACAATCCGCCGTGAAAAACCTGAAAGATGTTGGTGGAGATGACCGGGATCGCAAGCATCGCGATCGCCTGGAGCGGTGGCATCAGTACGGCCAGGAAAGGCAGTGAGACCAGAGGCAATCCAATCCCCACAATACCCTTGCTCAGACCGCCGCCGAAAAAGGCGAGTGCGATCAGTACGAATGTTTCGACCGGGATCGTTTCCAGGGTCGGCATGATCTGGCGACTCCGAAGGCGCGTAAGGATTCCGTATGACCACGGCATTATAGGCTGGCGTTCGAGACTCTGTCTGTCCCAGAACACTGGAAATTCATGACGTCACTTCCCATTTCCCGTCCAGCGTAATGTTTCTGACCCTTCCTGACGCACGGGTATTTCATCTTCCCCTCAAGATTTTGGAGTTCTGTTCATGCGGTTAGCCCGTTTGCTGGCAGGCACAGCCATGGGGACTGTTCTCGCTGGTTGTGCAGTTCTCACTCCCTTGCCCGAGCCTTTGACCACCACCGAGCGGCTTGCCGCCTTTCCGATTGATGGCGCGCCAGTTTCGGCGCCGGTCGAGATTTACTGGAACGATCAGCAGGTGCCGTTTGTCGAGGCGCAGACCGACTCTGATTTGGCGGTCACGCTTGGCATGGTGCACGCACATCTGCGGCTCGGGCAGATGGAGTTGGCCCGACACCTTGTTCGTGGACGAATCTCGGAATTGGGCGGTCCGCTTGCCGGTGACCTCGACAAGTCCCTGCGTGTCCTGAATTTCGGACGCGGGGCGGAAGCCACTCTGGAAATGATGCCGGCTGACACGCGGGACTGGCTGGATTCGTTTGTGTCGGGGGTGAACCACTATATCGCGAATGTTGAAACCCTTCCTCATGAGCACAGGGTGCTCGGCATCAAACGTGAAACCTGGACCGCCGAAGATGTGATTGCCATTGGCCGTCTGGGGTCCACGGATGTGAACTGGCTGATCTGGTTCGGGATGCTGGATCTTCGTGACCGCCCGGATTGGCCCGAGCTGTGGGCGCGGATCACCGATATCGGGGGAGACTCGATCCCCAGTATTGGAGCCGAAGCCCGGGATCAGGAATCTGTTTTTCACGAGCTTTTGCTCGGATTTGCCAAGGCGGGCTCCAACGCGGTCGCGGTGTCGGGTGAACGCACCGGTACGGGTTCGGCCATGATTGCCAGCGATCCGCATCTGGGGGTGTTTTTGCCCAACCTCTGGGTTCTCGCGGGCTACAAGTCGCCATCCTATCATGCGGTGGGCATGATGATTCCCGGCGTTCCCTTTATCGCGCTCGGACGCAACGAACAGATCGCATGGGGGGGCACCAATATGCGGGCGCTTTCGACCGATCTGGTGGATGTCAGCGATCTGCCCGAGAGCGATTTCACCCACCGCACCGAGGAAATTGGTGTGCGGTGGTGGTTCGACACCGAGATGACCATTCGCGAGACCCCCTATGGTCCCGTGATCTCTGATGCACCTCTGGTGCCGTCTGCCGGGGAAGGGGTGGAAATCGCCCTGCGCTGGATGGGGCATCAGCCCAGTGATGAAATCAC
>Ga0209309_10004442_pt1 | contig 11607 bp, 9 predicted proteins | sample COGITO_mtgs_1204_2_FD_184807 | JGI IMG/M metagenome (GOLD analysis project Ga0209309, IMG submission 184807) | Pelagic marine microbial communities from North Sea - COGITO_mtgs_120412 (SPAdes) (version 2) | ecosystem: Environmental > Aquatic > Marine > Epipelagic ...
TCAGTGTCGTAAATCTGAGGAGTGATGACTTCGTCATAGCCATGCTTCTGATACTTTTCTCTCATGTAGTCTATCAAAGAATTGTAAACAAAAGTTCCGCGAGGTGTAAAAAATGGCGAACCAGGCGCATAGTCGGGAATCATTGTAAAAAGATCTAAGTCTTTACCTAGTTTTCTATGGTCTCGCTTTTTAGCTTCTTCTAAAAGCCTCATGTGTTCAGCTAAGGCTTCTTTAGATTCAAAAGCCGTACCATAGATGCGTTGCAAGCCTTCACGTTTTTCATCACCTCTCCAGTAAGAGCCTGCAAGGGATAAAAGCTTAAAGGCTTTGATCTGACCTGTTTTTTGAATATGTGGACCACGGCATAAGTCAAACCAATCACCGCTTCTTTCATTGCCTTGATGGTACAACGAAATCTCTTCAGTTTCAGGAAGATCTTCAATAAGTTCGACTTTAAAATTCTCACCAAGTTTTTTAAAAATATCGATAGCCTCTGAACGGGGAACAACTTTTTTGATGAGGTCTAAGTTTTGTTTGATGATGTGGTTCATCTTTTTTTCTAAGGCTTTTAAATCATCAGGCGTAAAAGCTTCTTCTCTGTAAAAATCATAATAGAAACCGTCTTTAGTGACAGGGCCAATTGTGACCTGCGTTCCAGGATAGAGTTCTTGAGCAGCTTGAGCTAGGACGTGGGCAGTAGAGTGGCGAACAACGTCTCTTCCCTCTTCAGATTTTGCAGTTATAATTTCAAGCTTGGTGCCGTCTTCTAATGGAAGTCTTAAATCGATGATCTTTTTAGAACCGTTGATTTTTGCACCAACTGTATCCTTTGCTAATTTTGAACCAATAGATTCAGCGACTTCTAGAGCCGTTGGCTTATGTTCAAATTCTTTAATGGAGTTGTCAGGCAGTCGTATTTTAATCACGAGATTAACTAGAAAAAGAGAATGTAGAGTGGTTTGTTGTTAGTTTAAAATAGCTTTTTATCATCGCCATAAAGGAGACACTATTTTCCGCATTTCTGTCAAGAAATCTGGGGTTTAGCGCCTTTGGGGGTTAATTTGAAGCCCCCTCGGCCAGAATGTCCTAAAAAACAGTCAAAGCTTAATCTTTCTTAAGTTAAGGTCTTATAAAGAGAACATTGATGAACAGCTGTCCTGTCATAAGATTAACAGACCCATCCACTGAAAAAACTTTACTAAAACCAATTTTAGTGGCTTTTTGACCTGACCACGTTGCTAACGCTGACTGCTCTTCAGTCATGCCAGCTGCGATGTTTGAATTGTAGCTGTTTAAATTGTCTCCATCTACCCAAGTGCCCGATATGCTACGTATGTTTTCAATTCCGAAATGTTCAATCATTTCATCATACACCTTAGAACCAGAGATGGAGCTTCTAAACCCCTCATTAGGAAAACTAAGTTGGGCTGATATGCTTAGATTCCCCGTGATTAAATTCAAGTGCCCTGCAAACTCAACCTGTGAATTGTTTAAGTCCCTAATCACAAATTTTTTAGAAGAAACATCTCGGTCTAAATCTGCTAATCTTACGCTTAGAGTCTCTGAACTCTGTCCTAAAACATTTGAGCATTGTATGGCATGAGCTGACGAAAAAGCTGTAGCGACAAAAAAGGTCACGGCCAGCCATCTCAAATTTGCTAAAACTGTTTTAAAAAATCTCATATCTTGATAGAGCACAGGTCGTGCCATCTTAATTTAAATTCTAGTGGAAAATCCGTTAGCTGAACCATGCCTCCATATCAAATCTAGTTCCTTAGACCAGCACGATTGCAACAAACAAAGCGCCAAAACCAAGGAGTCAAATTTGTTCAATTCATTAAAATATGCTAAAATCCTAGAAGATTCGGGCCTACCACGCAATCAAGCGGAGGCTCACATGCAGATCATTACAGCTGTGGTGGAGGAAGATATGACAACAAAAGCCGATTTAAAGGAGTACAGCTTAGAAATTAAATCTGAAATGAGCGAGCTTAGATCTGATGTCAAATCTGAAATGAACGAGCTCAGATCAGAAGTCAAAAACTTTAAGAATGAGATCATCATAAAGTTAGGCCTTCTAATCACTGTTGTTCTTCCAATAACTCTGGCTCTGTTACAGCTTCTGCAAAAAAGCTAGTGAGCCAATTATTTTTAAACTGGCTAAAACAGCAAACCTTTTGAATTTTGGTTTACAACTATCGACCCAAAAATCAGGGTTTCCATTATAAAAAACACCAGCAGCATCAAAGGAACAGATTTTAATGTTTCCCTAAGTGCCTGCTTAAAATCTTTGCCTTTTTTAATTTCAACAAGCGTAATGATGATCGGCATATAAATAAAAACAGGCCATGCACTCAAATACTGACTTAAAAGATCTGCAATCAAACCAAAACCTCTTTTGGAAACGCATGAAGGTTGTAAGCGCTCGCCATAGACATTCCGTAAGCACCGGCATCTAAAATAGCTAACCAGTCACCTTCTTCAGGAGTCACCAGGTTTCTATCGTAACCCAAAACATCAGAAGACTCACAAATCGGTCCTACAACATCATAGGTTTTAACGGCAGCGTCTCTTATTTTTAGAGGCACAATTTTATGATAAGCACTATAAAGAGACGGTCTTAAAAGATGGTGCATCCCGGTGTTCACGACAACAAAATCCTTAAAGCCGTTGGTTTTTATATATTCAACTTTGGTTAAAAGCACCCCCGCTCTTGCTATAAGCGACCTTCCCGGCTCAAACAAAACCGTACCTTTGAAATCTTTTAAAAGTGGCGTAATGCGCTCACCAAAAGTCGCAATATTTTTTAAGTCTTTTGACTCATCATCGGATTGGTAGTCGACACCTAAACCTCCACCTAAATCCAAATACTCAACTTTATGCCCAAGTAACTTTAACTCAGAATTCACTCGGAGCACGGACTCCAATGCCTTGACCAGAGGGTTCACGTCCATAATTTGAGAACCAATGTGACAAGACACACCTTGAAGCTTGAGCGCTCCAGCACTTTCTAAGATGAGTTTAGAGACTTGTGGAAGTTGGTCTAAAGAGATCCCAAACTTATTCTCTCTAAAGCCGGTGGCTATATAGGGATGCGTGTCTACAGGAATATCAGGGTTGATCCTGATGCCAAGGGCTGTGCTTTTACCAAGTTCAAGTGAGACTTCACCCACACGCTTAATTTCAGAAAGTGACTCGCAGTTGATTTGAAAAACTTTTTTTTCCAAAGCCTCTTTAATTTCAGCTCTGGATTTTCCAACACCTGAAAAAATAATTTCATTTGGCAAGAAACCAGCTTTTAAAGCCTGATTGAATTCACCAATTGAAACAACATCTGCACCAAGCCCTTCGGCTTTGACCACTTTTAAGACTTCAAGGTTTGCGTTTGCTTTTGTTGCAAAGTGAATGTGATTTTTAAAACCTGAAAAGGCTTTTTTATAAGCTGAGATTCTTTTTTTTAAAGTTTCAGAGTTGTAGAGATACACTGGTCGCTCAGTCAGATCTGCTAGTGAAGACAAAGTCTTCACCTTGCCACCTACACTGGTGCACAGCTCATTATTTTTATAAAAAAAACTTTCTCTAGAAAAACTCATTATATTTAAGCCTTGTCGTTGCTTTTATTATTGTTCTTAGCATCAAGACCAAATTCAGAGTGAAGAGCTCTTACAGCAGCTTCAACTTGCTCACGTGGCAGGACACCACTCATTTTAATATCACTAGTTGTGACAAGTTTAAGATCAATTCCAGCTTCTTTAAAAGCTTTAAAAAATCTTGCGGCCACTCCAGGGTGAGTTTTCATACCCACTCCCACTATAGAAACTTTTGCAACATTAGGAACTGTTTTCACCTCAACACTTGAATCGAACAAAGACTTTAGAATTTTAACACCACTTTCTACATCTTCATCTGCAATTGAAAATGCAATGCGCTGACCTTTAGCACCTTGCGCCTGTGAGATGATGTCAACGACAACTTCTTCCTCTGCAAGTTTTGAAAACAAATTTGCTAGAAGCTCAACGCCCTCAGGAGCAGGCTCTGCTGCTAAGATAGTGATTCTTGGATCATGAGTAATTGCTGACACCACTGGTGCTTCCATAGGATTCTCCCGTTTTGATATCCATGTGCCTTCATCAAGCACAAAGGTTGATCTAACATGAATTGGTATATTGTATTTTGCTGCGATCTCGACACATCTAAAGTGCAGGACCTTAGAGCCAAGGGCTGCCATCTCCATCATCTCTTCGTAATTTAAATGCTCAATTTTTGAAGCCTTTGGCTCCACTCTTGGATCTGCAGAGTAAACACCGTCTACATCGGTAAAGATCTCACATGCATCTGCACCTAAAGCTGCTGCAAGTGCAACACCAGTGGTGTCAGACCCGCCTCTGCCTAAAGTGGTCACGCGGTCTTTGCTGTCTATACCCTGAAAACCAGCAACAACAGGAATCACACCTTCTTCAAGCATGCCATTTAAAACTGTAGTGTCGATATTTTGAATTCTAGCTTTTGAGTAGATGGAGTCTGTTTTGATGCCTAATTGAAACGCCAACATTGGAGAGGCTTTCAAGCCTCTTTTTTGAAGTGCTAAAGACAAAAGTGATATTGATACCTGCTCACCAGAGGCTAAGAGCAGATCATAGGCATCACCGCCACGTGAACTAGGGTTTACATCATGAGCAAGTTGAACCAAACGGTTTGTCTCTCCTGACATAGCCGAGGCCACAACGACAAAGCGCTCACCCTCAGCATAAGATGCTGCCAAACGGTCAGCAACTTTTTCAATTCTCTCTATAGAGCCTACAGAGGTTCCACCGAACTTCTTGACCAAAACTGTTTTCATAGTGTTCTCTTTTAAAGAAAAGGATCAATCAATGCAAAGCTTTATTTTTGGAAAATCATCATTGGAACTCCCCGTTTTCGGATTCGACTTTGAACATGAGACAAATGAAAAATCTAAGCATGTTCTCATCATTGGAGGTGTGCATGGAGACGAGATCGAAGGCGTCACTCTATGTCGCGCTCTGATTGGAAAACTTACAAAAGAACCTATAAAAAATTTGAAAATCACATTGGTTCCTGAGTTCAACATCGAAGGGGTCTTGCTTAAAACCAGACAAAATTATTTCGGAGTCGATCTCAACCGCAACTTGCCGACTAAGGACTGGTCTCAAGATTACACAAAAATCAGGTACTTCCCTGGAAAAGCCGCTGCTTCAGAAAATGAAAACAAAGCGCTTGTCGAATATCTAAAAAACAACAGCGTGGACTTTATCATATCCCTGCACTCTTGGAAACCGATGCTCAATGTGAATGGTGACTGCTCTCCGATTGCTGATCATATCAATAAGAAAACTGAATACATCATCAAAGAAGACATTGGATACCCGACTCCAGGTTCTTTAGGCACATACACTGGCCTAGAGCAAAAAACTCCAACTCTAACCTACGAGCTTCAAAAAGGCATTGATATGGAAGAGATCTTGAGAGTTCACCTGGGGCCGATGTATGAAAGCTTAGAGATCTACAGTAAATAGAAAAAAGAAGAAAAGGTACCAGGTCGAACTTCAAAAGGCACCAGGCGGAATTTCAAAAATTTAAAAGGATTTAAAAAAATGAGCACAAAAGAACTACAAGCAAAAATTGAAAAATACTATGAAGAAGCCCAAGGCTCTGCAAAATTTGATTCTTTTCCGCAAGAGATGATTGATTCAGTTAAAATGGCTATTCATATGCTTGATGACGGCAAAATCCGCACAGCAGATTATGATGTGTCTTTAGATTCATGGAAAGCCAATGAATGGGTTAAAAAAGCTGTGCTTCTCTATTTTAAAATCAAAAAAATGAGAGTCTTTGAATCAGGTGATTTTAAATTTTTTGATAAAATACCGTTAAAACAATGGACTGGTGCAGAAGGCGTAAGAGTTGTTCCACAAGCCCTGGTAAGACGTGGCGCCTACATTGAAGCAGGTGCAGTTCTAATGCCATCTTATGTGAATATAGGAGCTTATGTTGGATCAGGATCTATGGTCGACACTTGGGCAACAGTGGGTTCGTGTGCTCAGATTGGAAAGAATGTTCACCTATCTGGAGGTGTTGGAATAGGCGGCGTTCTAGAACCTCTCCAAGCCACTCCAGTGATCATTGAGGATGACGCATTTATCGGAAGCAGATCTATTGTAGTTGAAGGAGCTGTTGTTAAAAAAGGTGCTGTCTTAGGTGCGGGAGTCACTATCACAGCTTCTACCAAAATCATTGATGTGACTGGGACTGAAGAAATTGTTTACAAAGGGCTTGTACCTGAAAACTCTGTAGTGATTCCAGGAACTGTTCAAAAGAAATTTGCAGCAGGCACCTATGGCACACCTGTGGCTCTGATCATTGGAAAAAGAAAAGAGTCTACTGACAAAAAAACATCCCTAAACAATGTGCTTAGAGATTTTGAAATCAGTCTTTAGTAAAAGGCGCTAGGTCGAACTTGGGTTTAGAGGCTGGTTAATGAAACCTGTGTGCCCACCGAATCACATTTGATCAGGTCAAAGGGCACAACATGCTTCTGACCTTTAAAATCAGCCGTCTTAACGTAGAGTGTGTTGTCAAAAAAAAGGCCTTGCTTAGAGTTAAAAAGCATCTGCCTTGCAGACTCAAGATCTGTCGCCACAAAGTATAAGTTCTGAACCAGCTTATTTGGCAAGGGGATTTCACATTTGATCACTCTTTTTTCAATGCCAGCTTGAAAGTTTATAGAGTTCATTTGCTTTGCTTGAAACAGGACTACAACGGTCATAATCATAAACATCACGACCGAGTAAAAGGCTAGGTTGGCTTTGTTCACTTTAAATTTCATATCCACTTCCTTATAGTTCACAAGTGGAAATGCAAAGGTAAGACCAACTGTAAGTGGCACAAATTGGACTTGAGTCCATAAATACTGTATAAAGACGTTAATTGTCCCTGATCAGAACGAATACGTCGAATTGCTTCATATGAAATGGCTGAAATGGCACCCAAGTGGTATTTTGATTCGAACAGTTCAGGTCTACTGGATTAGCTTTTTACTCTTCAGTAGCTAAAGACCTCTCTCCATCAAAGGGGAAGTTTTTAAGATAATATCTTTTCTTAAAAGATTCAAATTTAGAGAACTTACTTTCATTTTTAACAAGTTTTTTAACATCTTTTATAAACTTTTGCTCAAGAGTTTTCATACGTGCAATACTTTCATCAAGAAATTGAGCATTGATATTTTCACGCATGCTTCTTAAATCTTTGATAAGATTGGTCTCTTTTGAAATAAAAGTCACAATGGTCTCGTCAGATAAAATCAAATCTTCAACAAAAAAAGTGTCTAAGCTTAAAAACCACTCTTCTCTATACTCTTTTGAAAGCTCATTTTCTACATAATTAGTTGTATACAAAACACGATCAGTGTAAGTCGCCAAATACTCGTCTCTTTTGGGAGGGACAAAAGTTTTTAGTTTATTTCTATCTTCTTCAAATTTTAGCACACGTTCTTTACTTGCCTCAATGCTATTCTTAGCAATTTGTTGAGCTTTTTCTTTAACTGACTTAGAAATATATGGAGAAAGCATGAGAGCAAAAAGACCAAGGGCAGCGAATGCAGCCGTCCTTTTGAAGAGCTTCTTTTTCTTTTCTTTAAGGGCAGGATCAAACTTCATCAATGACTGAATCTCAAGCTCCTCGTCAGGGTTTTGCTCATTGATGATTGCTTTAGCAAAGTTCTTGAGCTTCTCTCTGGCCGCGCTGCTTTCTTCCTGATCAAAAGAATTTTTGAAAATCTCTTGCGCTTTGAAAACAATAGCCGTGCTCCACGACTCTGCGTAATCAGATCTGTAGATATCTAAAATTCTCTTTTTCTCTTCAATTTCTTTTTCTATGACTCTCGTGCCAGAAACTTTGAGCTCCGCCAGTTGTCTTTCAAGGCTCTTTTTAGCTCGTGAAGAATTCTCTTTTATCTCTGTTTCTAATTTTTGCTTTTCTAAGGCTTTGTAGTCTTGAAATGCAGACATTTTTGCATTGTAGTCGCTCTCAGCATTTTCAAATTTTTCTTTTGCTTCTTTTAAGAAAACCTCTTTCTCGTTGTATGCAGCCTCTAAAATGCGTTCTTTAGCACTTAAGGCTTCTGATTTAAGTGCTTTAACCTCTTTTAAAATCTCTTCTTTTTCAGCTGTAACACCGCTTAAAATGTTTTTTTTCTCAAGCTCAGCAGCCTCTATAATTTGTTTTTTACTTTCAGCAGCCTCGTTATAGAGTTTTTCCCTGCTTTCTATTAGATCTTTTTCAGTTTCAGTTGCACGCCTTACAATCATGTCTGCTTTTACCGTTGCATCACTTAAAATTGTTTTAGCGTCTTTTAAAAGCTCTTCATTCTTTATCTCTGATTCAGACACAATAAGGTCAGCTTTTCTTTGAGCTTCAGTTGTAACTTTTCTAGCTCCAATTTCAACTTGTTCTTTGTACTCATGTAAGCGCAGCTCTTCAGCCTCTCTAGTTTGCACAATTGAGTCTTCTAGCTCGTCTCGTTGGTGAAGAAGTTTTTCAACTTCTATCTTAAGATCATCAAATTCAATTTTTTTATGTTTGTAACGAATATTCAGCTCTTCAACTTGCTCGCTCAAATCTTCGTTTTCTATGCTAATTTTAGAGTGATCATCGCTCAACTGTTCAAGACTTTTACTCATTATTTCAGATTGATCAATTAAGCTGGCTAGCTTATTTTTTTGCGCGAGTTTTTCTTTTTCATTTTCCCGTTGAATATCTTCTAAGTAAGATTTATTTTTTTCAATTTCTTTTTTTACAAAAGCCAATTCTGATTCAAGAGCATTGGATTTTATAAGATGGGCTTCATCAATAGTTGCAAGTTTAACTTCTATTTCTTTAAACTCTTGTCTTGCAGAGTTCTTTTTTTCCAAAAGATCTTTTATTTCATCATTCAACTTAGTTTTTTTATGAATCAAGAGCTCTGCTTCGGATTTTGCACCGTTGACCAAAGCCTCGGCTTCACGCATGTCTTTTTTTATCTGTCCTTTAGCCACAGAAACTTCAGCCTCTAGGTTGGCGTGCCTATCAGCTAAAACTTTTTCGAGATTTATTTTTTGTTCATGAACATCTCTAAGTATCTGCGACTGTTTTACAGACATTTCATCTTCTAACTCAGAAAGCATTTTGTTTTTTTCAACCTGTGCTTTTGCTTTAATTATGTCCGCTTCTTTTCTAGCCTCATTGGTGATGTCTTTAGCCTGAATTCTAGCTTTTTGAATTCCTTTTCTTATCGAGGCTTCTGCTTCAGAGATTCTTTTTTTAATGAGCTTGCCAGCTTGATCCATATGAACTTGAGCTTGCTTTTGATTTCTTTTTTCATTTGGATCCTGAGATTTTTTTGATTTTCCAAAAAGAATTTCTATAATACCTGTGTCTTCACTGGATTTTCTGATTTGTGTATCTGTAGGCATTTTTTTTTGAGCGTATGAAACCTCTTCCCTAACATTAACAGGGTTCTCAATTTTTACGTCGGGAGCTACAAGTTCAATCCTTACAAAACAACCAGCCTGCCCAAGGCTGACTCTTGTTCCGCTCTCATATGAAATCTCTCTATGCGGCTCAACTCGAACGCCTTTGATGTATGTTCCGTTTGTTGAGCCTAAATCTTTGAGCATAACATTGCCATTTCGAACATAGATGTTTAAATGAGATCTAGAAACGCCACTCGCCATCACAGGAAGATCAGCAGAAATATTTCTGCCCAACTCAATACTCTCACCAGTGACCAGTTCTTCAAACTGGCCTTTTGAGGTGTGGAGTGTGATTTTGAAACGATTTGCGTCCATCTAAAAGAATACCTCGGGTCTACTGTCAAAAAATGACATCAAAATAAAAAAGCTCCCTTTAAAATCGGAGCTTTGAAGCTATTTGTTGAAGTATTCTGTTTTTGAGACGCCTTTGTTTAAAAGACGTCCAGGCAGTTTGCCTAGACCTTTTAAGCAGCCTTCTTTATTTGCTTCTCAATGGCTTGCTCTGCAAGAGCCTCCACAGGGTCTCTGTTCTCGTCAAAGTCTTTACCTGCTTTAGAGATGTCATTGTCACCAGAAATGTTCCAGAGGGTGTATAAGGCAACCTCCATCCTCTCAACAGCATCTACAAAAGCCTTGCCTGGTGAAAAGAATGCATTTACAAAGCCCATGATCACAGAAAGTACGATACCCATTAATGATGTGCTCATTGAAAATGAGATTTTTAACAGAAACTGGTCCATAACAAGTTTTGTTCCCTCGATATCAGCTAAGTCCATATTACCAAGGTCCGGCAATGCTTTCATAATACCTAAAAAGGTTCCCAGGATACCTAATACAATAAAAATACCAGGGATCATGTTTAAAACCTCAGTGCATATAGAAGCCGGAAGAAATCCAAAAACTTTATTGAAACACGGATTTCTTTGGAATGTGCTCCTAGAAATCTGAAAAATTTTGGGGTGACTTTGATTTTCGTACGGTAAAAATTTAAGCTGCTTTAAAATATCTTTAACAAACCATGCTGTCCCTTGCTGAATCAAGAAAAAGCGATCAGAAAAACTCATAATAAAATCAGGGTTTCTTCTTTTTAGAAAGGACCTGACTTCAAAAAGTTCGTAATATGTTTTTTCAAGCATTTTTTTAGTTATTGCATAGAATGAATATGATTTGTGTTTGAAGTCTTCTGATTCAACAAAAGCATCAACTCTTTTTTGCACCTCTCTTGAAAACCATTCTTGTCTTTTGACTGTGTAAAAAACAAGAATACGCATCACTATTGCACTCACAAAAATTAAACACATAAAGGGAATGAGTAAGTCTGTTGCAAAGGCAACCAAACCATCAATTATCCCGTTTACTATTCCTGACATCTTCTACTCCCTGTCTCTTCATCAAACTTTATAAACAAGTTTGAAAAATAATTTTTAATTTCCTAAATCAAATTTAATAATAACTTTTTGCGCCTTTTTACAATCATACTTAGAGCAGTACTCTTTTTGCGTCATCTTGCTCGCAATATTTCTATCTGCACCTTCGGCAAAGTATGAACGGCCTACAACTTTAACTAGAGGCAGAAGGTCTTTTTGATACTGGTATTTCATTTTATCTTTGTTAAATATATGCTCATAGATAGCTCTGGCTCTGTAGTATGAAAGATCCAAGTTGTAGCCGGCAGCTTTTCTATCCCCTGCCTTTAAACTTACAGGGTCAACGTATTTGCCTTGGTATGTAGGAGATGCAAAACCTACAACTTCAACTGATTTGATTTTTTTAGCTGTTTCTTTATCAGAAAGTAAACTCTTAGAGTAAACCGGCATAAATTTTTCAAGCATCTCTCTCATATTTGGCTTTAAGTTTGCTTTACCCGTATCAAAGTATTCCTGGCCAAAGGCTAGAACAACGTCACCCGTTTTTTGATTAACAGAAGCTTTTAAACCAGCTTTGTTCAGGTTGTCTGCAATTTTTTTGATTAGTTTTTTCTTAGCATTTATGATCTCTTTTGCTTTTTTAAGATCTTTACCGAGTGAGTTTGCTTTAGCTTTGGCAAGACTTGCAGCGTTTTTAGCTGATGCAGCCTCAC
>Ga0209309_10004451_pt1 | contig 11590 bp, 11 predicted proteins | sample COGITO_mtgs_1204_2_FD_184807 | JGI IMG/M metagenome (GOLD analysis project Ga0209309, IMG submission 184807) | Pelagic marine microbial communities from North Sea - COGITO_mtgs_120412 (SPAdes) (version 2) | ecosystem: Environmental > Aquatic > Marine > Epipelagic ...
GTTATTTGTCCAGGTTTTGCGTCGGATTGTGTTGAAACATTAGAAGAGATTGACATTCAAGGCAGAGAGAGCTTTTTAAGTAATGGAGGGGAAAACTTTGATTTAATTCCATGTCTTAATGATAATTCTGATCATATTAATTTATTTGAGAATCTTGTAAAAAAATATATTTAAATGAATTTTTATCTTTTATTTAAGTCTTTACATTTGATAGCCATAATATCTTGGATGGCAGGTTTATTATATTTACCGAGAATATTTGTTTATCATGCAGAAGCATCTCACGAATCGCAGAAACAAGTTTTCAAAACGATGGAAAGAAAGCTTTATAATTATATTATGATGCCAGCAATGTTGCTATCCTGGTTATTTGGAGTTTTGTTAATTCACAGTCTGGGATTTAATATTTTTCAAGAGCTTTGGATGCAAATAAAAATAATTTTAGTTTCAATTTTAACTTATTATCATTTTGCACTTGGTAAATACTTAAATGACTTTGCGGCAGACAATAATCATAAGTCATCAAAATTTTATAGAATCATTAACGAAGTACCCACAATTATACTCATTGTTGTTGTATTTGTTGTGGTTTTTAAGCCTTTAATATAGGGCTTGAATTTTGTAAAAAAAACCATATATTTTTAATACTTTCCTATTAATCAATAAATCCCATGAATTTACAAGAATTAAAGCAAAAGAATCCTGCAGAGCTTATAAGCGAAGCCGAAAAACTTGGCATTGAAAATCCAAGCACCTTGAGAAAACAAGAGATACTTTTTGCTATATTAAAAAAATTAGCTGAAAGGAACGAGCAAATTACAGCAACGGGTGTGTTGGAAGTGCTTCAGGACGGTTTTGGCTTTCTAAGAGCAATTGAGTCTAATTACTTACCGGGACCAGATGATATTTATGTCAGTCCGAGTCAAATTAGAAGATTTGGCTTAAGAACGGGAGATTCCGTAGAGGGAGAAATTAGAGGACCAAAAGATGCAGAAAGATATTTTGCCCTTTTGAAAGTAAACAAAATTAATTTTGACGAACCTGAAAAGGGAAAAAACAAAATAGCATTTGACAACTTAACCCCTCTTTATCCAAACGAAAGAATTAAATTAGAAGTTGAGACAACTAAGATTGAAAAAAAACCCGACAATACGGCCAGACTAATCGATTTAGTTAGTCCTATTGGAAAAGGCCAAAGATCACTTATTGTGTCGCCACCTAGAGCAGGAAAAACAATTATCCTTCAAAACATTGCACAATCGATTACAGCAAATCATCCCGAGTGCTACTTAATGGTTTTACTAATTGATGAGAGACCAGAAGAAGTTACAGATATGCAAAGATCCGTTAAAGGTGAGGTAGTAGCCTCAACATTTGATGAACCAGCTTCGAGACATGTTGCAGTAGCGGAAATGGTCATAGAAAAAGCCAAGCGTTTGGTGGAGCATAAAAAAGATGTTGTTATTTTATTAGACTCCATAACAAGATTAGGTAGAGCCTACAACGCTGTGATACCTAGTTCTGGAAAAGTTTTAACAGGCGGTGTTGATGCAAATGCACTTCAAAGGCCAAAAAGATTTTTTGGTGCAGCGCGTAACGTAGAAGAAGGCGGCTCTTTAACTATAATTTCGACGGCCTTGATTGATACAGGTAGCAGGATGGATGAAGTCATCTTCGAAGAATTTAAAGGAACAGGTAATTCGGAGCTAATCCTTGATAGAAAAGTTGCAGATAAAAGAATTTATCCTGCATTAGATATCACTAGATCTGGAACCAGAAGAGAGGAATTACTATTCGAAAAAGACGATCTTTCTAAAATGAATGTTTTAAGAAGAATTATAAGTCCTATGGGAACAATGGATGGAATTGAGTTTTTAATTTCTAAACTTAAAAACACAAAAAATAATGCAGACTTCTTCGACTCAATGAACAAAACAGCTAATTAACTTTACTGAACAGTTTGATTGTTAAAACTATTTTCATGCAAATAAAAACTAATTATACTATCAAGAGTATTAACTTTATTTTCTAAAGAAACTGTTTCTAAAAGCTTTTGTTTTTCCTCGTTAGTAATTGGAGCAATCATTGCTAAAGTGTTTATTCTTTGTGCTGGATCCAATTTTTCAAATTCTTTCCAATTAAGTAATAGACCATTTCTTTTAAAGAAGACCTTAGCATTTTTCATTAAATCATTAGAGTCAATTTTGCTATTTGTGTTATAAATATCCTCACTAAAATTATCGTAATTAACTTGAAATTCTCGATATAATTTTTTGTTAGACACCTCTTTTAAAATTTTAAATCTTGAAATACCCGTTAAATTTATCAGGACTCTTCCGTCCTTACTTTTTTGATAATCACTAATCTTCCCAAGACAGCCAATTTCATAAACAGCACCATCATTTTTTTTTGACTGCACCATTCCCATTAATTTATCTTTGTTATAGGCATCATTAATTAAATCTAAATATCTCTGTTCAAAAATATTTAATGGCAGGTTTGTTTTGGGAAAATATATCACTCCACTTAAAGGAAAAATCGGAATTATGTCAGGAAACTTTTTCATAAATAATACTATACAAAAAAAATTAACTTCCCGGTAGGGGCATTTTATAAAGGTTGACCATTGATAAGACTGTGTACTATACTTATTTAATTGCGGGCATAGCTCAGTGGTAGAGCGTCTCGTTGCCAACGAGAAGGTCGAGGGTTCGAATCCCTTTGCCCGCTCCAAAAAATGGATGATTTATCTAAAAAAAAATGTATTGACTGTGATGGAACAGTTCCAGCATTTGACACAAGTGAAATACATAAATACTTAAAAAAAGTAGATGGCTGGGATGTCAAAACTAATGAAGATAAAAATTATTATTTAATTAAAAATTTTAAATTTAGAAATTTTAAAGAAAGCCAAAATTTTGTAAATAAAGTTAGCAATATAGCTGAAGAAGAAAACCATCACCCGGATATTTTTTTTGGGTGGGGTTATTGTAAAATTAAAATCTTTACTCATGCAATTAAAGGTCTCGCAGAAAGTGATTTTATTTTAGCCGCAAAGATTGATAAAATTTAATTTAATGCTTGAAATGTCTTATATCAGTAAATAGCATTTTTACCTTTGCATTGTCGGCGGCATCAATAACCTCCTGATCTCTGATAGAACCACCTGGTTGAATAATTGTTTTTACACCTGCTTTTATTAAAGTTTTAATACCATCCGCAAATGGAAAAAAAGCATCTGAAGCAGCTATAGAATTTTTAATTTTTGATGATTGAAATTGTTTTGCTTTTTGTACTGCAATTTTGCAACTATCTAATCTGCTCGGTTGTCCAGCACCAATACCAATTGTTGAGAAATTATTACATAAAACAATTGCGTTCGATTTAACATGTTTGCAAATATTAAAAGTAAATTGAATTTCAGCCAATTCTTTTTTGCTGGGCCTTAATTTGGTTACACACTTTAATTTTTTCTTGTCTATAACAATTTTATTCTTACTCTGTAATAAAAAAGAACCATCAAATAATTTAATAGATGATATATTTTTAGTTTTAAAATTAGAAATATCAATTAAGCGTAAATTTTTTTTTCTTTTTAATATTTTTAAAGATTCTTTATCAAAACCTTTTGCCAGTATAACTTCTAAAAATTTTTTATTTATTTCATGGGCTATTTTATTGTTCATTTTATAATTACAAGCAACAACTCCACCAAAAGCACTAATTGGATCAGAAGCATAAGCATTTTTAAAGGAAATTAATGGAGCTTTATTTTCAGAGACACCACACGGATTCGCGTGTTTTATAATTACAGTACCAGAATTTTTCTTTAATGATTTTAAGATTTCTAAAGATGCAAACATATCATTATAATTGTTATAACTAAGTTCTTTTCCATGAATTTGACTAAGCCCTAATTTTTTATCATCATAGTCACTTACATATAAAGAGCTTTGTTGATGAGGATTTTCTCCGTATCTTAATTGTTGTAATTTTCTTCCAAAGATTGTTTTTCTTTCAGGAAATTCAATTTTAAGTTTTTTATTAAACCAATTTGCAATCATCGAATCATAATAAGCCGTTAAACCAAATGCTTTTGACGACATTAACTCTCTAAATTTTAAGGTTGTCTCACCTTTGTTTTGATCTAGTTCATTAATTAAGAAACCATAATCTCTCTTATTTGTAATAATTGTTACATTTTTAAAGTTTTTAGCTGCGGCTCTAACCATAGTAGGCCCACCTATATCTATATTCTCGATAATATTTTTTGGACTTTTTGAGCTTAGTACAATTTTTTGAAAAGGATAAAAATTAACTATTATAAGATCAATCGGTGGAAAATTCTGCTTAGTCATTTCATCTTTATGTTTTTTATTTTTTCTATCGTGAAGAATTCCAGCATGTATTTTTGGATGAAGGGTTTTTATTCTGCCATCAAGCATTTCTTTAAAACCTGTATACTTCGATAATTCGGTACACTCATAACCAAGTTTTTTAATAGAAGCATAAGTTCCCCCAGAGCTTATAATTTTGATATTAAACTTTTTTAAATTTTCTAATATTGAAGTAAGATTTTCTTTGTCAGAAACAGATATTAGAGCGTTTTTTACTTTTAAATTCATTGTTAAATATTTCTTCTTATCTCCCAAATAAATGACTTATTTTTATTAACTAGATTACCAGCGATTGTTATACAAGTACTATCTAAAATTTTTTTTTCTCCTAAAAATATACTTTTTTCAATTTCTATTTTTTCATCCTTTATTATAAATAAAAGTGATTTGTTTTTGGAGATTTGAATTAAAGCCCCGTTCCCGCCCATGGTTTTAACGGCCGTAAGCTGAGGGTTTATGTGAAACCTAAAACAATATCTTACAGGATATCCATCCTTTTTTTTAAAAATATGATCCGTGCCTTTCAAACAATCTTCAACTTTGTTAATGTAAATCTCTCTTCTATGAGTACACCCAAATTTTTTTTCATAACCATCGTTAGTTGTTGAGCAACCAATTAATGTATTTTCATTTTTAGTTTCAAGATCGTAAAATTTAAAACTATCTTGAATTGAATTACCAAAAACTCTGTTTATTAATTCATTTTTTTCAAATCTAGTTACCGATGTGTCATTTAAAGTTAACGTAGACTGACACGCTGTTAATCTACTAAGGGTTTCTGCTTTTTTTGAAATATTTACTCCAAAACCAGAATTTGAAATAATTTTAAGCCCATCTAAAAAATATTCAAATGATAAAGGACCAGATTGATAACATTTGGATAAATTTTTTTGAGGTGGATTTTCAATGTCAATAAATACTTGATGTGCTTTATATTTTGCTTTGAACAGGCCACCTATATGTTTATTCAATTTTTTTTTTTGTTTAGTATTTGCTAAATATTTATCAATTTGATTTAAATTTGTAACCGTTGAACCATTAAACAGTGGTAATTGGTTGTTAGGGGTTTTAATATAATTTAAGCAAACTATATTCTTTTCAATAATATCCTCTAAAAATTCTGGAACATATTTTTGACTATCGCTAATTACTTCTTTGCACAAAATTAAATATTTTGTAAAAAAAAATAAATCTTTGGGATTTCTAGATAAAGGAAAACCCTCATTATCAAAAAAACTTTTTACTAGCGATTCTAGCTCGCCTATTCCTAGTTTATAGTTATCCTCGTATTCTTTAAAAACTAAGCCTGATAATATTATTGAAGTTAGAATCTCTAGTTTTATAGTATAATCTTTCTCAAATCTTATATTTCTTTTTAAATGATTTGTTTGTGTAATTATGCAGCCGAGAAAGTTTCTTCTAAAATCGAATGTGCTGTTATTTAAAATAATATCGATATTTAAAATCCAGCTTATAACTCTTCTGCTTAAAGTCGATGCATTCCATGTTTCTTTCTTATATTTAGAATTTTTTAACATCCAAATATAAATAATTTTTTTTAATTTTTTGTGATCTGTTTTTCTATCTATTAAATTAAGCCAAAAAAAACTATGTATTTCTTTAAAATCTTTTTTTTTATCTTCAATCCAAAAAAAATTTGGGTCTATTTCACTAATTTTAAATAATTTTTTATTATATGTTGTTATGATTGATAACAAAAATGGATTTGGATTATAGTAGACTTGTTGTGGTGCAATAGACTTAAGTGATTTATTGTAATTTTTAGATGAAAAGTATAATTTTTTTAAAGTTTTAACTAAAATTATCTGACATGCGATCAAATAAAAATAGACACTTTTCAGGCCAAACATTTATTAATTGTTTCTGAGGATTTCTATATTTTTTTTAAGGTCGCCCTTATTTTCTTTAAAAACAGTTGATCCTGAAACAAGTATGTTTGCACCAGCGCTTTTGGCTTTTGAACAATTTTCAAAATTAATTCCACCGTCTATTTCAATATCTACTTTTAGGCTTTGTTCATTTATTAATTTTCTTACAGTTTTCGTTTTATCTAAAACCTCTGGCATAAATTTTTGGCCTCCAAAGCCGGGTTCAACACTCATGATTAAAACCAAATCTATTTCTTTTAAATAATCTTTTATCAAACTTATTTCTGATTTAGGTTTAAGGGAAATTCCCACTTTTTTATTTTGATCTTTAATTAATCTAATAGTTTTTGATACGTCAGATGTTGCTTCTGGGTGAAATGTTATAATGTCAGCGCCAGCGTCAGCAAAATCTTTTATAAAATTGTCTACCGGTGAAATCATTAAATGCACATCAAATGTTTTTGTAGTCAAAGGTCTTAGTTTTTTTATAACTTCAGGCCCTATAGTTAAGTTTGGTACAAAATGACCATCCATAACGTCAATATGAATATAATCAGCGCCAGCCTTTTCTAATGAAATTACTTCATTACCTAACTTACTAAAATCCGCAGATAAAATTGATGGAGAAATTTTAATTAAATTACTCATATTTTGTTTATATTTTAAAGTATAACTTTGTCAAAAAAATTTAAAAAATTAATTGAATAATTGATAAAGTTGTCTTGAAAAATCACTCTCAAGTGGAAAAGCTAACATCCCCCATACATCATAACCTAATAAGTAAGGCATAGCATAAAATCTAAATAAGTAAAAAAACCAAGCCACATAGAGAGCTATAAATGGACCAAATAGAAAACTTGGTGTAATAAATTTAAACAAGTTGATAATCGGATTGGTGTATTTAACAAATACTCTCATAAAAAAGAACGTAGAGTCTTCTCTCTGAAAAATATTCATAAATGCCCGACCAATTAAGGTCCACATAATCATTCCTAGAATATAATCTAAAACTATTGCCCAAGTAGGTATCATTTTTTTAAGATATCATGATTTAGTTAAAAAAAAGGGGCGAAAAAATCGCCCCTTTTAATTTTAAATAATTAATTGTTACTACTGTTTACCAAGGATTGGTTTACCCGTTGGTATTCTAGTGTCATCAACCATCTTTTGAATAGTTGGGCTTGGCTCTTTAGTCATTAAACTAACGACAACCATTACCACTAAACAAATTGGTGCACCGATTAAACCAAATCTTAAGTGATCGATACCTAAGAATGGAGTATTTGTTACACCCCAGATAGCATTTGAGAATTTAGGGAATACCCATAATAGGTAAAATAACCCTGAACCAATTCCCGCGATGATACCGGCAATAGCACCTTGTCTAGTAGCTCTCTTCCACCATACACCAAGTACAAGTGGGAAGAATAAGCCTGACATAGCAAAGTCAAATGCCCAAGCAACCGAACCTAAGATACTTGTTAGCCTGAAAGAGGCTATGTAAGCACCAGCAGCTCCGATTATTACTAACAGCACACGCGCAACTAAAAGTCTCTTACGAGTATCCGCTTTTGGATCAATGATTTTGTAGTAAATATCATGTGATAAAGCGTTTGAAATCGCAAGTACAAGACCATCAGCAGTTGACATAGCAGCAGCCATACCACCAGCAAACACAAGTCCTGAGATTACGAACGGTAGTCCCGCTACTTCTGGAGTAGCTAATACTACAACGTCACCTCTCATAAACCATTCGTTTAACTGAAGTATACCGTCACCATTAAAGTCTGCGATAAATACTTGTTTAACTTCAGACCATCTTTGTACCCATTCTAATGACTGAACTTCAGAAATTGATTTTCCGATAATTCCAGTCGGTAGATTTGGATCCATTAATGACAACTTAGACAATGTTGCTAACATAGGCGCTGAAGAGTAAAGCAAGAAGATAAAGAATAGTGACCAAGCCACTGATTTTCTTGCTGATCTCACAGTAGGAGTAGTAAAGTATCTCATAAGAATATGAGGTAACGATGCAGTTCCCACCATCATACAAATCGCTAACGATAAGTATTTCCAGACAGCCATTCCACCTTCAGGTACTCCAGAGTGAGAGCCAGAGATATATTTCAATCCTCCTGGTACTCCCGCTGCTTTAATATCTGCGGCGCTGTTTTTAACTAGTCCAAATTGTTGTTCAAGTTCACCAAGTCTTGCAACTTCATCACCTAACATTAAGTGAGGGAATACTCCGCCACCAACTTTACTACTAATCCAGAATACTGGTAGTAGGTAAGCAATGATTAATACAATGTATTGAGCAACCTGAGTCCAAGTTACAGCTCTCATTCCACCTAGCATTGAACAGATAAGAATACTTATTAATCCTACCCATACACCTAGTTCAAATGGAATTCCAAGAGCTCTAGAAGCAATTGTACCCGTAGCGTTAATTTGTGCAGTTACGTAAGTAAATGATGCTATGAAAAGCACGAATACTGCGCAAGCTCTTACGAGATTACCACCGTATCGTGTTCCGATAAAATCAGGAACAGTGTAACATCCAAATTTTCTTAGGTACGGAGCCATTAAAGTTGCAACAAGTACATATCCACCTGTCCAACCTACTAAGAAGGCCATATAAGTATAACCACCAAAGTAAACACCGCCCGCTAAGGCTACGAATGAAGCACCTGACATCCAGTCAGCTGCTGTCGCCATACCGTTAAACACGGTTGGCACCTGTCTTCCTGCAACATAGTAGGCATCTACTTGTATGGTTCTAGATAAATAACCAATTAAGGCATAAATCAAAACCGTGAAAGCCACGAACATCACTCCGATGTTTTTAGCTGACACACCTGCTTGCTCCGCAATAGCCATCAAGATGATGAATACTAAGAAGCCTCCAGTGTAGGTCCCGTATATTTTAGGAAGGTTTTTTACAAAATCTCCTTTAAACATTAGTCGTCCTCTCTTTCTGAGAATCCATGCTCTTCGTCGATTTTCTCTTGCTTGTTAGCAGTCCAAAACAAAATTATTACGAACGCAAGAAGTGATCCTTGTGCCGTCATATAATATGCTAATGGGTACCCAAGAAAAGACATCGTGTTTAGTTCAGAACCAAACATGAAGATTACTAATGAAAAGAAAAACCAAAGAACCAATGTAACGATCATATGGTTCTTAGTCTTATTCCAATAAGCGTCTTTGTTAGACATATTTCCCCCTATTATTTTTAACTTTTTACGTAAAAAGTACTTTATTGTTGCGAAGCATACTCATTATGAGTTGAATTAAAAGCGAAAAAAACCCCACAAAACCAGTTTGAAATGCTATATCAGCACAATATAAAGGATTTAAATACAACGTGAAATTGAAAATCAAAGAAATTGCAAATACGCTTAGAGCCATGAGGGAATATCTTTTCCCAGTTGAGAAGCTTACAAGCTATTTTAAAAGTATTAATTCTAAAGAAGATCTTCAAAAATTTATTCAACAAAGATCAGCTCACATAACTCAAAACACTCTGTATGGTTATTTAAAAACTCGAATGGGACATAAATTTACAATTATGGTTGATGATGAAGTTTTTTCTAATTCAATAAATTTAGCCAAGTGGAATATATATATGATTGCTCTGGCGGACTGTGCATTTTACACTTTCTCATACTTAATTAATGAAAAAGATCTAAAAGAAAATAATTGTAAGGAGGTTTATCTTAATATCATAAGCAGTGAAAAAGAAAACGGTCTTAGCAATGAAATTTTTGAAAAGGCAAAAAAAGAATTTTTACAAAGATATGAAAGAGTTGATTTTAAAACCTATTATTTAGAAAATCCTTTTCAGGAAAGTTGTTTAGCACTTTACAACTGGTCGCCTGTAGCTGATGAATTAAAAATATTAGATGAAAAAATCGTTTTAAATTCAATGAGTTTAAAATGGAACTTAATCGTTAATGAATTTAAAAAATTAACAAAAAATTTAAAAATTAATTAATTTCTATTTTGTCTGTTCTCGACCAATGATGCAACAACACTTGGATCAGCCAAAGTAGTAGTATCACCTAAATTATCAGAATCGTTTTCAGCAATTTTTCTTAAAATTCTTCTCATAATTTTTCCTGATCTTGTTTTAGGTAGTCCCGGAGAAAATTGAATTATATCTGGATAACAATGGGCTCCCACAATTTTTTTAACATATTGTTTCAGCTCTCTTTCTAAATCTCCAGATGGATTTTCTCCTGATATTAAAGTTACATAGCAATAGAGACCGTTACCCTTTATGCTATGAGGAAATCCAACTACTGCTGCTTCAGCTACTTTAGGATGAGCGACAAATGCACTCTCTATCTCTGCAGTTCCTATGTTATGCCCAGAAACAATAATTACATCGTCGACTCGACCGGTAATCCAGTAATATCCTTCCTTATCTCTTCTACAGCCATCTCCAGTAAAATATTTTCCATCATGCTGAGAAAAATAAGTATCTATAAATCTTTGATGGTCGCCGTACACAGTTCTCATTTGTCCTGGCCACGAACCAGCCATACAAAGTCTTCCCTGGCCTTCACCTTTTATTATTTTTCCGTCTTTATCTACTATTACAGGTTTAATTCCATAAAATGGTTTTGTTGCTGATCCTGGTTTTAAATCGATCGCACCTGGTTGTGGAGCAATTAGAATTCCGCCAGTTTCCGTTTGCCACCAAGTGTCAACAATTGGACACTTTGAGTCACCCACAGTTTTATAGTACCACATCCAAGCTTCAGGATTTATTGGTTCACCAACAGTTCCAAGCAATTTAAGAGATTTTCTACTAGTTTTTTTAACTGGCGCATCACCCTCTCTCATTAAAGCTCGAATAGCTGTGGGAGCAGTATAAAATGTGTTTACTTTATATTTATCTACAATCTGCCACCATCTTGAGTGGTCGGGATAATTTGGGATTCCCTCAAACATAACTGTAGTTGCCCCATTGGCTAAAGGACCATAAATAATATAACTATGGCCGGTTACCCAACCAATATCAGCAGTGCACCAATAAATATCATTTGGCTTGTAATCAAATATGTATTGATGAGTCATTGAAGCGTAAACTAAATAACCACCAGTTGTATGTAAAACTCCTTTTGGTTTACCAGTTGAGCCCGAAGTATACAGAATAAATAATGGATCTTCTGCTCCCATTTCCTCAGGTTCACATTTTGTTAGAGCAGATGAAATTAGTTTTTTATAAGAGACATCTCTCTCATCATTCCAATTTACCTGATTTCCGGTCCTTTCTATTACAATGCATTTTTT
>Ga0209309_10004452_pt1 | contig 11589 bp, 12 predicted proteins | sample COGITO_mtgs_1204_2_FD_184807 | JGI IMG/M metagenome (GOLD analysis project Ga0209309, IMG submission 184807) | Pelagic marine microbial communities from North Sea - COGITO_mtgs_120412 (SPAdes) (version 2) | ecosystem: Environmental > Aquatic > Marine > Epipelagic ...
ATGGGCGCGAGAGGAGAAAAAGTGTAGGTGGAATGATAGGACGATTAATATGGCCGCATATCAAGGTAATCTGGAAATGGTCAAGTATTGCGTTGCAAATGAGTGTCCTGTCGATGAGGACGCGTGTGCATATGCTGCCGAAAACGGTCATCTCGAGTGCATCAAATACTTACACGAAGAAGTGAAAGCGTCTTGGGATTGGGATACTGCCGCTTGGGCGGCTCAAAATGGTCATCTCCACATACTCGAATATCTTGTCGAGCGTGAGTTTGATCAATATGACGAACGAGCGTGTATGTGGGCGGCCGAAAACGGCCACTTAGACTGTTTGAAGCACTTGCACGAAACCGCCAAAGCGCCTTGGGACAGTGACGCCGTACGCTACGCTCACAAGAATAACCACACCGAGTGTTTACAATACCTCCTCGACAATAACTGTCCTCTACCACCCGGTTGGCGATACGAAGATGGAGAGTTATACGACTCGGAAGAAGACTCGGAAGAATAATCGCCGAATATTTTGCGTCCCATTTAGGGTCACAGTTATGGATGACGTGTCTCCAAGCGCTCATTCCGTCTTCACTTTAACGCGCGCGATACATACACGCAAAGTACATATAAACATTTAAAAACGAAAATGTTTGCGAGCGCGTTACACTCCTCTCGCGCTTTGACCTCTTTCTCCACCTCTTCCTCTTCCTCCTCTTCGTTAAAAAGATCATCCAATAACAGTAAAATCCGATTCCAATCACCGAAAATGATTAAAGCGATGGGCGTCGTCGACGACGTGATGCAAGCCATCGAACAGAACAAAAAAGACGTCTCCCGTCGCGAACGCATGAAATACGCGTCCCCACCAGGCGTGCCCCAACCGCCAATCGTCCCTGTGATCGAACCCGGGAAGTTTGGGTTCGTGGATAACGCGGAAACGATGAACTCTCGAGCGTCGATGATTGGTTGGTGGAGTCTTCTGTTGGTGGAACTCGTGGCTGGGAAAGGCTTGTTGGAACTCCTCGGGTTTACCGTCGGGAAAGGGATTAACTTTACTTTTTAATTGTAATGATAATACGAATAACTTTACGCGTCATGAAATCATCATTCTATCGTTATCATCATCATCGTTATCATTCAGAGGAGTGGAGGAGGGAAAGAAACGAAGTACGGTGCGACGCGTATTTTGTGAAATGATTAGTAGTGTTTTATAGTCTTCTTTGTGTGATGGATAAAACGCTCTCGCTAACACGCGACGCGCGGAAAATGAAATGTAGGTGTCCTCTTCTCTCTCTCTCTCTCTCTTTCTATATATATATATATATATATCTCGGTCCGAGAGGTTCACTTTGTTGCTGTCTGTACTTCTCACAGGTTCGTGTCTCTTTCTTTTCTTGTTGTGTAATATATGCGCTCTGTTATTTCTCTCTCGTCGACTCTCAAATAGAACAATACTGTAGCCCGTAGTCTCTCTCTCTTCCCTTCGTAAGCTCTTTCTTAAAACTCTCTTCCTTTCCTTTACTGATAAAAAAGAAGTTTAATACGAAGGGTGGTGGTAATATTCGCCGCTCGCGCGTCTCCCGGCGGCGAACGAGGAACGTTCCTCTCGCTTTGATTCCGCGAAACCTTTCGCCAATCGCATTTTGACCAACGTCTTTACCGCGACCACTTTTTCTGTCGTTCCAGAAACCGTCAGGAGCATGGATTTGTTCTTCACCTGCTCTTCGCCGATTGGTCTTTGCGTGACTTTACACTTGGTCTCCTCGGCGGCGAGTTCGATGATACCTTTCGCGCGTTTTTTAGAAGCAGAGTCGAGCGCGTTTTTGATCTCAAAGACGCAAAAGGTTCTCGTAACGATGCCCGGCGCGATGCGCGACTCAGGTTCTGTATCGTCTAAACCTTCAAAGTTGGAGATGTTGAATAAACCACACACGTCGCTCGAGTCTGGGAACTGTTCCGCGTACGCTCCTCCGTGAGCGTGCACCATCGGCGCTTGGGAGGAGGAATACATCCCAGGACTTTGCGGGCTGTCCGAAGACGATATATCCGAACTTCCCGGCGAGACTTTTTGCGCGTAATAACTACCGACATCTGGACTGGTCGCGTCGAAAAAGGTTGGCGAAATCGGCGGTTTTTGTTTTTGTTGGTGTTGTTGTTGTTGTTGTTGTTGCTGCTGCTGCTGCTGCTGTGTCGTCGTCGTCGTCGTCTCCACGGAGGTTAAAATACCGCCTTCGTTGACGATGCCGGAAGCCGCGCGTCTGATAGCTTCAGAGCTCGCGCGGTCGCAGTGAACCTTCGTGCCTCCGGGTAACTCGTGCGCGCGGACCGGCGGGTCCAATCGTAATTGTGTCGTGATCATAGCCAACGCCGAAGCGACGTTTTCCATCGACTCGGCGCTTATTTGTAAAACCTCGTCGTTTCGTTTCGCGCATCTGGGCGTTTCCGAAGACGGTAAAACGCGAACGTGCGATCCAGATCCTACGCGGATGCGTTCGATGACGTTTCCGAATCTGCCAATAACGTTGCGGATTTGCGAGGACGGTAAGAGTAAACGTATGACAATGTGGCCGTTGTTTTCCTCGGCGGCGCCGATAGTGGTGTTTCTTTCCGCGTCTAATACGATCGTTTCGACTATTCTCAAAAGAGCGATTTGCGACGGCGCCCACACCGTCGGGTCGTCCACGTCTTGCGCTTCGATCGCAATGACTCTCTCGGCAATCGTGCTATCCACCGGCGGTTCGACTTTAATCTTCGCCCCAGAGTCTCGCTGAAGCTGCTTTACTTTTTCACCGTTCTTGCCAATCACCGATCCGGCTCGAGCGTTTGGGCAAAGAAGGCGATACAGAAGCGTTCGAGTCGCGCCGTGGTTTTCCGGCATTCTGTACGGTTGCGAAAAAGGAAGCGTCTGCGATTGGTGCGTCGACTGTTGTTGTTGCACGCGTTGTTCCAGCTGTGCTTTTAAGTGTGGATCGTCTGTCGTGTCGCGATGCGTCGGCGCGTACGAACGTCGCTGCTCTCCTTGCGCTTCGTCCACGAAATCGTACGAAATCTGCTCTCTTCCCTCGGAAGCAGAGTTTCTTCTTCTAATCTGAGCCCAAACTGGTGGAAGTATGGGCGAATCGAGCGAGTCATCTCCGATTGCGGCGGACATCAAATCGCGCGGTAAGTTCACGTCGTTTTCGTCGATATCTTGATTGTTGTTGTTGTTGTTCTTCTTCTTCATCGTCGTCGTCGTTTCGTCTTCATTATTCGAAACGCGCACCGAGAGTCGTCCGACTTTCTCGTTCATCGAAGCTTCTTCCGATTTTAAATCGTCTTCTTCTGTTCTCGTCTGTCGAATCTCGCCTTCTTCGTACGTTTTTCCTTCTCCTTCTCCTTTGTTGTTGTTATTGTTCGTGGTATTATTATTTTCGTTCTTCGTATCGTCCGCACTCTTCTCCTCCTCGTCCTCGTCGTTCTCCAACGAGGGAAAGTATCGACTGTCTCCAATTTTCTTGGACTTTACGACAACTCTCCCTCCTTCCTCGCTCGACGACGAGTCGTTGTTTTCGTTCTTCGACATCTGCCCACCCTCGCCGATCAGCGCGCTCTCCAACTCGTGCGGCACCGACGATCGTCGTAAACTCGTCATCTCCTCTTTCTCTTCCTCCTCTGTTTTTCCAAAACCTTCTTTTTTCGCCTCCTGATCTTTTTCCTCCCGATCCGAAAAAGATGCGCCTCCTCCTCCCATATTCGTCTCTCTTTTGCTCGTTAAGTTCCCGATGATCGCTGTTCTAGTATATACAGATGTATCTGTTTCTTTTCTCGTCGCGTGTTTTTGAATACTTTTCGGTGAAGTGTGTCGCGCAAAGATATATAGTATTTTATTAATGGAGAGAATTGCACGCATGTCACGCATGCACGCTTCGCGAGTATTTTTCGTCCGTTCGTTCGGATCGACAGAACAAAAAAACAAAACAAACAAAAAGAAGAAATTTTTTTTTGGTCTCGCGAGAAAAAGAGAGAGAAATGCCAGCTGGAAGAGAGATCAAAATTTGAACGAAACTCGTGGTTCGACCACACCACAGGAGACAGATATTAACATTTTTAAGCTCTTTCCCGATGATGATTAAAGATGATGATTTATTCGCGGAAAACGCCACTTTTAACGCACCCTCGTGTTCCCAAACACATTTCACTCACACATTTATAAAATATGTCTGCATTTGCTCAACAACAATCCATCGCGTTCCGCGCGAACGTCGTCGCGAAATCTGTTTCGTCGAAGAAACAATCGAAGAAAATTCAACGATGCAGTTTACGCGTCGAGGCCGCGAAGAAATCGGTCGGGGATTTAAGCAAAAGTGACTTGGAAGGTACGCTTAATAACGCGTACGCCGTTGCGTTCTTCGTTTTTTCATCTCTCTTCTTGTATTTTTGCACGGAGAAATGCGATGGGCGTTTGGTTTTGCGTCTTTTCTTTTCCGTTTCCGTTCGCATCACGCGTGTATTCTTTTATTTAAACGCGCGCACATTTGCCCGCATTAATCATCATCGTCTGTTATGGGGGGGAGGTCATATCCGAAATGACACGATGATATATCCGAGTTTAAGAGTCTTCTCTCGAGAAGTGTTCACGCGTCATGTTCACAATAATAATACCTTCATCGTCGTCCTATTCGAGAGATGATGATGATGATGAATGCGGTACAAAAAGCATCACGAGAGCGGCGGAAAGAAGCGCGCGATGGATGTGTTTTTATTGATTTTGGATCAGAGATGAGGTGGCAAATGATATCTTCGAGAGGAGGGAAAAGGACCACCTGGAACAACGACAATAATATAATTATTTTGTACTGACGCGAAAATGCTTCTTCTTCTAAAACAACAACAATTATAACAACAGGTAAGACTGTCCTCGTCAGATGCGATTTCAACGTCCCGCTCGACGGCGACATGAACATCACCGACGACACGCGCATCCGCGCCGCCGTCCCGACCATCGAATACTTGGTCAAGAACGGCGCCAAGGTGTTGGCGTGCTCTCACTTTGGCAGACCGAAGTCTGGCCCGGAAGACAAGTTCCGCTTGACCCCGGTTGGCGCGAGATTGTCCGAATTGCTCTCCTGCCCGGTCACCAAGATCGACGACTGCGTCGGCCCGGAAGTTGAGAAGGCTGTCGCCGGCATGTCCAACGGCTCCGTGTGCTTGTTGGAAAACACTCGATTCTACAAGGAAGAAGAAGCCAACGACGCCGGGTTCTCCAAGAAGTTGGCTGGCTCCGCCGAAATCTTCGTCAACGATGCTTTCGGTACCGCGCACAGAGCGCACGCCTCCACCGCTGGTGTCACTGGCACCTGCAAGACGAACGTTGCCGGTTTCTTGCTCCAAAAGGAGTTGGACTACCTCGACGGCGCCGTCAAGAACCCGGAGAGACCGTTTTGCGCCATCGTCGGCGGCTCCAAGGTCTCCTCCAAGATTGGCGTCATCGAGTCCCTCTTGGCCAAGTCTGACAAGGTCATCTTGGGCGGTGGTATGATCTTCACCTTCTACAAGGCGTTGGGCAAATCCGTCGGTGCCTCTTTGGTTGAAGACGACAAGGTTGAACTCGCCAAGACTTTGATGGCGGAAGCGGAAAAGAAGGGCGTCAAGTTGCTCTTGCCGACTGACGTCGTCGTCGCGGACAAGTTCGCCGCGGATGCAAACACGAAGGTTGTCTCCGTCGACGCGATCCCGGATGGCTGGATGGGTTTGGACATCGGACCGGACTCCGTCGCGTCCTTCCAAAAGGAATTGAACGAGTGCAAGTCTGTCATCTGGAACGGTCCGATGGGCGTGTTTGAAATGGACGCCTTCGCCAAGGGTACCTTTGCGATCGCGGACACTTTGGCCAACTTGAACGGTATCACCATCATCGGTGGTGGCGACTCCGTCGCCGCCGTCGAAAAGGCTGGCTTGGCGGACAAGATGTCCCACATCTCCACCGGCGGTGGCGCGTCCTTGGAGCTCTTGGAAGGCAAGGTGCTCCCGGGCGTCGCCGCGTTGGACGACAAGTAAAATAATATATAATAATACTACCTATCGTACAAAGCCCGCGCAGTAAGAGAGAGAGAGAGAGAGAAGAGAGAGAGAGAGAGAGAGAGTATAATTAACATAAATGATAAAAATAAGTGTGTAATTTAAGAGAGAGAAGAATTTCACTCGAACGAAACATCAACACATATCCAGCGCGCTCGTTCTTCTTTTGCTCCATTCTTCTTTTCCAAAAGTCGTTACAACACATCTCCAATTGCATTTTTAAGAAAAGAGAATAATGTCCACCTCCGCCTTAACACCAACAGAAGACGGAGATCTTAAAGAACAAGATCCTTCTCTGTCCGAGGACAAAGTCGTCGTCCTGTTCAAACCGACCGGCGGCGATACGCCTCTGTTGAAACAAACCAAAGTGAAAGTCTTACGCTCGGCGAAGTTCGTGGACGTGGTCTCGCACCTCTCGAGACAAGTGAAACGCGCGCACGTGTTCGTGTACTTAAACGACGCGTTCACGCCTTCGTACGACGAACAAGTTGGAAGGTTGTTCGATTGGTTCGGGTCAGGTTCGGGAGGAGAAGGAGAGTTTGAGACGAATGGAGGAAGTGCGAGAAAGAAGAAGCAAATGTTGGTGGTGAACTACAGCGCGCAGCAAGCGTACGGCTAGGAGAAACGAAACGCGCGCGAGAGCAGCATAGTGTGTATTATATATGTATAGATAATAGAGATAGAGGTAGACGAGTTTATTTTTGCGTGTGTGTGATATAGTTTGTATTCATTTATTAACGCGACAACATCTTTGCTACTGCTTGCGAAAATCTCTACCGGGATCCAAATCCGCGTTTTCCACAACGTTTATCGCGACCAAAGGTGAGGATATTCGCCGTCATCCCCCGCTTTTTCTAGAAAACGTTCGGCTCGTTCCGGTCCCATATACATATCGGGTGTATACCCCCACGTACTGAGCCATCTCTGAGCGTTTATATTCACTGGCGTGCCGATTTCGAATAGGTATTTGACAGATTCTAGATCACCGTCTTCTGCGGCACGACTAAGCGCCCGACCATCCGAACTGATAGGACATTTCTTCTCGACGAGATAACGCATGATTTCGATTTCACCGAATCCCGCGGCTTCAATCATCGTGTCTTCGGTGAGAGGCATTTTGGCCTCCTCGTGTAGATATTTGAGGCACTCTAATAGCATAAAATTGCATCTCCCTTTGGGTTTTCTCCCGCCATGATGATGGCTTGATTGATAACCAATAAGACACGAACATATCATATGAGGTATTTCTATGGGACAATTATTCTCGATGAGATATTTGAACATTTCGACGTTCGTAGATCCTCCTCGTAACGCTAAATCCATCGTCGAATCTTCATCGTCCTGGTCGAAAGGCACTTTGATTTCTTCGTGCAAGTATTTGAGGCACTCTACTTCACCGCAATAGACAGCAGAACTGAGCGCCTCACGGCAGCCGTCTTCCCAACCTTCGCATTTCTTCCCGACGAGATACCGTATCATTTCAAGATGACCTCGGTTCGCCGCAAAGTCAATCATTCTTCCGTTCAAAGGCAATTTGACTTCTTCGTGCAAGTATTTCAGGCACTGGAAATGGCCGTGTTTGGCGATAATATCGAGCGCATCGAGATACCCGTTCTCCCACCCCGCGCATTTGTTTTCGACAAGATACCGTATCAATTCGAGGTCACCGTGACACGCCGCTATCTTAATCACCTTTCCGTTCACCGGCGCTTTGACTTCTTCGCGTAAGTATTTCAGTACCTCGAGATGCCCGTTTCGCGCGGCGCACGTACACGCCCTCTCATCCACGGGACACTCATTTGCCACGCAATACTTTATCATTTCCAGATTCCCTTGAGACGCGGCTGAACTCATCGTCCATCCGTCCCATTTGCACTTTTTCTCCTCTCGTATCCACCTGAGCAACTCGAGTTTATTCGTTTCAGCAACTTTCGTGCAAAAATCTCTCTCGTCCTTCAACCACGGCGGTCGTTTCTCCCACGCGCATTCCAAGGTCGATATCGACGACATCTCTTCAATTCTAAACTTCTTGCGTATGTGTGACTTTATCTCCCGCGGAGCGCGTTTAATCAACGCTCTCGATGCCTTATTTGTTTCGTACAAGAATTTCACGTCCGTGACGTTTAGCTTTGGAACGATGTGGGTTAAACTTATATCGTCGTTATTCACGACGAGTTCCCAGAGAGGATGATCTCTCTCGGCGAGTCGACGCTTCTTGGCTTGTCGAGTCGTTATTTTGTTACTCATTTTTTATGTTTATGTATCGATGAGATGATATAAAAGAGTATGAATAGGAGGAGATCTTGAGCGTGTGGCGGCTTTTTGGCGTGTGGCGAGTAGTTTGTGCGTAAAAAATGTGAACATTAGTAGTATTATTATATTACGTTTCCGGGCCGACGTTGAACGGCTTGAACGCGTGAAACCCATCCAAAGCGGTGGAAACGATTAAACCAGGAATTTGGGAGTGAAACTTCGCCTCTTTTGGATCGGTGATGCCTTGATGGACGAACATGAGTTGCGGCGGTAAATCGTCCGGGATCTCGGCGTTGGATTCGTTCTCCGCCATGGCTTGCGCTTCCTCTTCGGCGTCGCGTTCGACGGCTAAATCCCACACGCAGACGGTGTTATCACTCGCCGCGGAGAGGAGCATGGCGCTATCGAATGGAGACCAATCGACGGAGGAGACGTGTCCTCGATGGAACGTGAATTGCGCGACTGGTTTTGGGTTCGTTTTCCCTTTCGGATCGAAATGGCGTAAATCCCAAATCTTCAATCCTCCGTCGTCCAAGCCGGTGGCAATCATGCAGTTCGCTAATCGGTTCCAAGACATGACGTTTATATCGCAGTTTTCTGCCGCTTTGACTCGAATCGCAGGTTTCGGTTTCTGTCGAGTATCCCAGACGGAAATCCCGCCGTCCCCACCGCACGAGGCAAACACGGTCGCTTCGGATGGACTCCATTGAATATCCTCGACGGATTTCCCGTCGTGGCCGTCCGCGTATCCGCAATCTATGTTCCAATCCGTGACGTTCGCATCCGTCGGTTCCCACACGTGAATTGATCCGGTATTATCGCCAGACGCTAATCGTCCAGCAGACACTGAACTCCAGTCTAACGCGTACCCTTCCTCTTTGTGCTTCGAGTGCACTTTCTTCGGCGCGATTTTCATCTTCTTCTCGTTCACCACGTTTTGATTCTTCTGGTCCTCCACGGAGTTTTGCAACGAGCGAAACGCTGTGGAGATATCCCAGGCTAACACGTGCCCGGAATCCGACCAAGTGGCACAAATTGCCGCATTTTGTGGCATTAAACGGACTCGATTAATCCCACCCGGGTGAGAAATCGACGAGACGTGTAAAGTCGGTTTCCCCGATTTCGACGGGTTGGACGCGTCGAAATCGTCCGTCTCCGAATCCGAATCATCGTCCTCATCTGAATCGTCGTGCTCATCTGAATCGTCCGAATTATTATCAATGTTGCTATTCATCTTCTTTTTCTTCTTCTCTTCTCTATTGTTATTATTATTTCTACTGCTAGTCTTCGTCCCTCCTCCCGTTTTCTTCAACCTCCCCACCCTGGATATCGACAACGCGTTCTTACTCGCCTGATCTGCTTGCGTCCCGGAAACCATAAAAAACGCGTGCGGGAACTTCGAGCGCGCGTCTCCCATATCGTCTCTCAAGATATCAAACGATAAGCTCGGCCACTCGTGCGAAAACGCGTGCAAGCAATCGTACGCCGTGGCGTCGTATTCCATCTCGTCTGAAGCCCCTTCTTGGGAGTTTTCCGGCGGCCGCCACACTTTCGGTCTTTCGAGCTGCTTTTGTTGTTGCGTCTTTGTCGGCTTTTGTTGCGCTCCTTCTCCTCCCGCCATCATCATCGCGTCTTCTTCTTCTTCTTCTCCTTCCGAGGCGGACGAGTCCGTCACGTCTTCCCCGACCACCGTGTACCCTCCGTCTTCGTCTTCCTCTTCGTCTTCCGAATTGGTATTCTTCTCGTCGTCATCATCATCGCTTCCATTTTTCTTCTTCTTCTTCTTCTTGGATACAAAGTTCGACGGTAATCGAGGCATTATTATTATATTCTTCTTTATGTATAATAACCACCGTAATACTAGTAATACGAGTAATATACTACTACGAATAAAAAGAAAGAGAGAGCGTTTTGTTCTGTAAAACGCGTGCGCTTTTGATACAAAAAGTGACGCCTCTCGTGATGTAATCGAGGACTGATTTTTGTGCCTAAACCCTAATCTAAAATTAACCCTAAACAATTTTGGTACAACAGTTTTGGTGACGTGAAAGGACGCTTTTTCTTCCTCGTATTCTTAGTACGCGCGCGCGAGCGAATACTACTACTACTACTTTACTACTCATCAGTTTTATTCGAGGACGAGGACTTGGACGAGATGATGGCGCCTTCTTCGTCTTCGTCTTTTTTACCACCACCCTTCTTATCGTCGATGCGTTCGTCGTCGTCGAGGAGGAAGACCACGAGCTTGTGTTGTTCTTGTTTTCCTCCAAAAGGCGACGGGATGATGACGACGACGACGGAAACGAGATTCAAGACGACGAGTGGAAGAAGAAGAAGAAGAAGAAGAAGAACAACAACAACAAAAACGGCGACGAGGAGGAGTAATGATACCAATAAAACGTGCTCTTCGCTCTCCTCCTCTTCATCGAAAACGGCAAAGGAAACCAACGGAAAAGAAAAAGAGCTCTCTTTATCGAAGGCACAACCGAGCACGAGTGGACGAGAAGAAAAGGGAGGAAAAGGAGGAGGAGAAACGTCAAAGTTCCCGCCGGATCACAAAGTGTTCCGAGCGAAGAAAACGATGCGAGTTCCCGTGAAAGAAAGAAAAGAAGCGTTAGAAAACAAAGCCTCCATCGAACACTGGCTGAAAGACCCGAACGAATCCCTGGGCGTGGTGTTCGATCGAAACGAAAGGTTGTCCGAGGACGAGTGGAAAGTCTTCGTCGCGTCGAAGAAAAAGATTGCGTTTTGGGAGCTCTCTCCGGCGTTTACGTTGGAGATTTTGCCAGACGAGACAGAGTTCGGGAAACAGGCTTTTCGAGGGTTTGATTTGATGCTCTGCGCGGACGAAGACGCGGAGGAGTGCGGGTGGGTGAACGACGTCTCGGTCTTCGCGAACATTTTTTGCCAGTTGAGAGTCGACCGAGACTTTGCGGAGGACGAAGGAAAAGAAGAAAAGAAAAACAACAAAAATAATACTAAATACGTCACTCCAATCGTCGTCGCGGACGTGGACGTCACCATCGCCGCGTTACTCCCGTCTTTCGTCAACGCCATCCCGGGTTTTACCAACATCGGCGAAGCCTCCATCGCCGCCTCCATCGATTTCGCGAGAGACGGCGCCGCGAAAAGAGTCCAGACGGCGTACGACGGTTGGGTGGAGAAGAAACTCGGAAAAGTTATTGTTTCTTCTTCTTCTTCTTCTGACGACGACGATTCAGACGACGAGGGGACCTCCTCTCTGCTTTTTTAGTCATTAGAATTTTTTAAGAACACTCATCATATTAA
>Ga0209309_10004462_pt1 | contig 11564 bp, 13 predicted proteins | sample COGITO_mtgs_1204_2_FD_184807 | JGI IMG/M metagenome (GOLD analysis project Ga0209309, IMG submission 184807) | Pelagic marine microbial communities from North Sea - COGITO_mtgs_120412 (SPAdes) (version 2) | ecosystem: Environmental > Aquatic > Marine > Epipelagic ...
CGAACGGTCTTTAATGACAAATGACGGACTATAATCTTTTCTTTTACCCTTACTTTTCTTGTTTAATATTAAATCTAATTTAAGCTTTTTTAAAACAGATTATTATATTTTACAAACATAGGATGACTAGTGTAAACTTTTCACTTTTCACTTTTCACTTTACTCTTTTCACTTATCACTTTTCACTTTCCACTTTTCACTTACCACTTTAAACTTATCACTTTACACTTCCCCCTTTACACTACATATTTAGCACAACAGCAACGATACTAAAAACGATATGGGCGAGCACTAAATGAAAATAGTAATGACCATAACTAAAATCAATTCTATACCGTGCAATTTTAAACATCAGTTCCCAGCCAATAATTCCTAAAAATCCTGAAACGGTTCCAAACAAAATTGCTATATCCACAGATTTTGGAATATCAAAATACCACCAAGCAAGTTCATACAACCCTAAAAAAATATAGCCAATGAGAAAGTGTGCAATCCATCCTGAGATAAACGTCTTTTGAGTAGATGTCCGTTGAAATAGTTTTTTAAAAATCTGACTCAAAAGATTGGGTTCTCTAAACTCATCTTTGGTAAAGTAATTATAAAGTGCGCTAAAAAAGGTCATAGCAATGACAGCAACTGCGCCAGAAATGATAAAGTCCATCTTTAAGGTTTCTTAATGTTATTATAGATATAAAAAAACAAAAGTTGTCATGAAGGCAACAAGATACTCATAGGTTTTTAAACCCATCTAATTGCGAACCAGGACAACTTTAGTCTTGTTGTTATGCAGGTACTTTTGCTGCGATTTCCATACGATCCCAATTACGATGTTTTGCAATGGCATCCATAAACGCTTGTGGTTTGTCGTTTATAAAAATGGCTTTGTCATCTTTGTGATTGGCGATAAAAGTTTCGTCTAGCAAAGATTCTCCTTCGTGATCAACAGCAATGGCTTTACAATGTTTAAAAGCTTCATTTAAAAACTTTTTATATTTAGGTTCGTCTAGTAAAGCATCAATTGATTTTTTACCTCCAGGCACATAAATAGCATCAAACAATACGCTTTCTGTAGTTACAATAGCAGCATCTACTTCGTGTTCCATCTCCTGATCACACGTAATTGTTCCTCCATGTGGTGCAATTAATTTAATCATAGCCCCTTCTTTTTCTAACGCTTTCTGCATTTTCTCAAAATCGCTCATAGAAAAACCTGAGGCTGCTAAAACCGCAATTTGTCTGGTAGCAATGCTTTTAAATATGGTATGATCTTGACTTAAAGCATCATCTTTTTCTAAATAATTCTTCTTTTTTGGAGGTTGATTTTTTCCATCATCATCAGCTCCTATGGCTTGGTTTACGGGTTGGTCAATCTTTTTAGGCACTTGCAATCCTAATCCTTTGGCCACTTGTTTTGCTAAGTCTGAATTAATTTGATTGATTTGATACAACATGCGCTCTTTGATTGGTTTTTGCGTACATTTTCCTAATTCGAACGTATAGGCATCAGCTACATGTTGTTTTTCCCAAGCTGCTAAACTTCTGTAAAATAAAGCAGGTTGCGAATAATGATCGTTAAAACTTTCGCTTCTACCTCTTACTTTTTTAGCATCAATTCGTTCTTCATAAGAGTGAAAAGCTCCTTCAGACATTTTTGCCAAATGAGGGCAACCTCCACTCAATGAATTGGGGAAATAAGCAGTTTGTCCTTTCGGAATTTCCATTTGCATATGCCCATCTCGTTGGTTATTGTGGGTATTTACAATAGGACGATTGATTGGAATTTGATGAAAATTAGGTCCCCCTAGACGTGATAATTGCGTGTCTCGATACGAAAATAAACGCCCTTGTAATAAAGGATCATTGGTGAAATCGATTCCAGGAACAATATGTCCAGGTAAAAAAGCGACTTGTTCTGTTTCAGCAAAGAAATTCTCAGGATTCCTATTCAAGGTCATTTTCCCAATAATTTCTACAGGCACAAGTTCTTCTGGAATTAACTTGGTCGGATCTAACAAATCAAAGTCAAACTTATGTTCGTCTTTCTCTGGAACTACCTGAATACCTAGTTCCCATTCAGGAAACTGACCTGCTTCTATGGCTTCCCATAAATCACGTCGATGAAAATCGGCATCAGCACCATTTATTTTTACGGCTTCATCCCACGTTACAGAATGCACACCTAAGGTTGGTTTCCAATGGAACTTAACAAAATGAGATTCGTTTTGAGCATTGATCAATCGAAAGGTATGAATACCGAAACCTTCCATCATTCGCAAACTACGTGGAATGGCTCTATCGCTCATGGCCCAAATATGGTTGTGAAGTGTTTCTGTACTTCGTGACACAAAATCGTAAAAGGTATCGTGTGCAGAAGCTGCTTGTGGAATTTCGTTATTAGGTTCAGGTTTTACAGCATGAATTAAATCTGGAAACTTCATGGCATCTTGTATAAAAAAGATAGGCATGTTGTTCCCCACCAAATCCCAAGTACCTTCTTGGGTATAAAATTTGACAGCAAAACCACGTACATCTCTAGCTAAATCTGGTGATCCTTTAGATCCTGCCACTGTAGAAAATCGTGCAAATACAGGAGTTCTTCTAGCGGTATCTGTAAAAATACCTGCCTTGCTATATTTTTCAATGCTATCATACAATTCAAAATACCCATGTGCTGCACTTCCTCTGGCATGTACAATGCGTTCTGGAATGCGTTCATGATCGAAGTGTGTGATTTTTTCTCGTAATAAAAAGTCCTCTAATAAGGTGGAACCTCTTTCGCCAGATTTTAAAGAATTATTGGTGTCATTAACTTTGAGGCCCTGATTGGTCGTCATAACCTGATCTGTAGGATCTTTTTCAAATTGCTTTAAGTCCTTAATTTTTTGAGTAGTGGTTGTTTTTTTCTTAGCCATTGGTTGTCGATTTTAAAAGATTGATAAAAAGTGTAATGGTTTGACAACAAATTTCTATTTTTTATAGAAATTCATTAACTCAAACCATTATTTTTTTAACGCTAATAAAATTGAATCGTAAAATAAATAGCTATTTAGACAACCCTTACAGCACTACTAAAAACTTTAAAAAGAAGGATTATACCTTTTAAGAAGCATTCAATTCCTCCATGATTTCTGCAAATAGTTCATAAGATCGGATTCTATCATTGATGTCATAAATATTGGTAACTGCAATTAATTCGTCTGCTTGCGTTTGCTCCATGAATTCTTGTACCTGTGCTTTTACAGTAGCTTTGCTTCCTATAAACGAATACTTCAGCATTTGTTGCACTTGTGGATGTTGTAGAATCTGTTCAAAATAAGGAGTCATGGCTGTAGGGGGCTGCACAGCTTGTCGTTTTCCTGTAAACAAGCCATAAATCAGTTGAATTAAGGAAGTTGATAAACGTTGTGCTGCTGCATCAGTCTCTGCTATAATCACATTAACTCCTGTAATGACATAGGGCGCTTTTAAGGTTGCTGAAGGTTGAAACGTTGTGCGATAAATATCCAAAGCATTCCATAAATGGGTCGTAGCAAAATGACTTGCAAAGGCATAAGGCAATCCTTTTTTGGCAGCCAAATCTGCACTGTCTGTACTAGAGCCTAACACATAAATGGGTACTTCCACTCCTTCTGCTACAGTTGCGCGTACTTTAGCAGTTTTATTATCCGCAGAAAAATAGGTTTGAATACTTTCTAATTCCTTTGGGAAAATTTGAGAAGCTTGCATAAAATCGGCTCTAATGGCTTCTGCAGTTTCTCGATCCGTTCCTGGAGCTCTCCCCAAACCTAAATCGATTCTATTGGGATAGATGGAAGCTAAAGTACCAAACTGTTCTGCAATAATTAAAGGCGAATGGTTGGGCAACATGATGCCTCCAGAACCCACTCGAATAGACTGGGTTCCTTGAGCTACGTAGCCTATTAAAATTGAAGTGGCACTACTTCCAATATTTTCTGAATTATGATGTTCTGCTAACCAATAACGAGTATACCCTGATTTTTCGGCACTTTGCGCCAAGGTTAAGGTATTGGTAAAGGTTTGTTGTAAAGACTGCCCTTCTGAAACCAAGGCTAGGTCTAAAATGGAGTATAAAGTTGTGTTATTTTTCATAAAAGTCACTTTTTTATATACATACGTAAAATTATAGCGTGCTTATTTTTTTAGATGCTCTAATCAAAGTGCTTTTCAGTAAGATCGTACACCTTTTTTATCAAATCGATTCCTGCATAGCTTCCTACACCTCCTACGATTCCAATCATTTTATGTTGCGTTACTTCTTGTTTTATTTGAAAACAAAAATACCTTTATTCAGCAAGTAATTCCGTTAAGACTTGCTTAAAAGTAGCCACAGGTTGTGCACCTGTAACAGCACTTTTTCGATTAAAAACAACAGTCGGTACAGAGTTTACCCCCATATTTTTCCAATAGTTTTGTTGGTCTCTAACTTCTGATCGAGCTTCCTCATCCTCTAATTTCGCCAATGCTTTATCTGCATCCAACCCAACACTTAATAGGGCTTCTCTTAAAACTTCTGTTGTAGAAACATCTTTACGATCGCTAAAAAAAGCTTTTGTCAGGGTCATCTTTAGTTCAGTTTGCTTTCCGAAATCTTTAGCATATTCTAATAAAACATGAGCATCAAAAGTATTCACCATGCGCATTTCATCAAAATAATCAAACTTAAAACCAAGTTCAGCACCAGCTTCAGTCATCATTCTTTTAGATTCATTTTGTTGGGCAGTTGTAGAACCATATTTTTCGGCAATATGTTCGTTTACGTTTTGTCCTTCCACTGGCATATTCGGATTCAATTCAAAAGGTTGCCAGGTAATCTCTACTTGGTCTTCTACACCAAGTTCTGTAATTGCTTTTTCCAAACGTTTGAAGCCAATGGTACACCAAGGACATACAACATCGGATACGATATCTATTTTTAATTTATCAATCATTATTTTGTTTTTTAAGTTTATTGTTATTCCTAAAACTACCACAATAATCATGCTATGTATGCATAAGCGTATGGTGTAGAAATTGGTTTTCTTTTTCTGTGTCGTCTGTTAGAGACTCTTCAGGAACTATATTTAAGACCATTGAATTTACAATTCTACTTTTCTTTGCGTCTTTTGTAAGCATTACTGCTTTGTGAAACATGCCTAAGGTAGTTGCCTCCAAAGTCGGGCTACTATTATTCATGATCACAATCGAATACTGCTCCTCTGTATTGATGTTTATTTTCGTACTAAAAGGAGTTAATTTTTCCTCATCATCTTTAAAAATCGGGGTAAATTTATGAAAATAAGCTGAAGGATTTCTAAACGTTTTATGAGCATACGCATGGTAATCTGCGAGATGCAATTCGCTTGCAACCTCACTAGGTTCGTAGCCTAACATTAAGATGGAATGTGCAGCTGCATTGTCTACATGAAAAGGGGTATCTACTTGCTGATCAAAACAAACCAACCAATGATTGCTTAATTTTTGTTGATAGGTTGATAAGATTCGTTTCGAGATTTCCTTTTTTAAAGCAATCATTAACGCTCTAAATTGAAAGGGGGTGAACTCTTCTTTATTAAAAATAAAGTGCACAAAACCAGGAGCCTCAGTAGTGGTTCTAAAAACACTCTTGAAACTCTTTTCTGCAAGTTGTGCTATGGTTTCTTTTTTCACGTTCATCATCACAAAATCCCTTTGCAAAGGATTGCTTTAAAAGGTAATCACTTCGCTAATTTGAAGTTCACCTTGTACATTCGTGTAATTTTTTACATCGGCTGCAAAAACTTCGGCATGAGGACCAAAAGACTCTTGAAAAGCTTTAATACTCTCAAATTTTAAATGAGCAATGGCTACATAAGGTGCAGGTGCTCCAGGTACTCTACTTGCGATGCCTAGATCTAATTCCAACCCTTTTAAAGCACTACCTACTAATTTTGTAATCATAGGTAAATGCTTATTTTTATAATATTCAGCATCAAACTGTACATCTTTACTGTTTGGATATAAAACGGATACTTTGATCATGTTTTGTTATTTTAATTTTATTGTTGATGAAAACACCTTCTGAATTTACAGAAGGTGTCCACTTTTAAACTAATCTTGTCCTTTTAGGGATAAGGAGATTCCTATTTTTTTTCCCAAGCAAACTTTTGGAAAGGAGCATCTACAGGTGTGTTTGCAATGCGATTGGTATAATTACTGATTACTTTTTGCGACAATCCTAAAATAATGTCTAAAACTTGTTGTTCGCCATAACCAGCAGCATAAAAAGCATCCAATTCTTCTTGAGAAACTTGTCCACGATTTTTAGTAATGATTAAAGTTAAAGTTCTTAAAGCTTCTAACTTAGCATCGGCTAAAGGAGTTTCGTTACGTAACGCATCAGTAATGCTATCTTCAACTTTCATCATTTTTGCAATTCCAGTATGAGCTGGCACACAATAATGACATGCATGTTCTACGTTGATGGTTTGCCATACAACCGTTAATTCTTCTTTGTTGAAAGACGATTCTGTAAACAGTTTGTGCAACGTTTGGTATGCTTCAAATAATTGAGGAGAACCTGCTAAAACACCATGCAAACCTGGAATCATTCCATTCGATTTTAAAGAGTTTTCTAATAACGATTTACTTGCTTCTGGTGCTGTTTCTAAATTGTGAATTTTTAAAGTTGTCATATTTTTAATTTTATATTATGAATGTTTAATATTACTAAACGATTGTTTAGTTTTTGTGTAAAAAAAATGTTTATATATTTTTAAAGATCATTTCTAAATAATCTTCGATTTCTTGTTGATTGTTTACCCTTGTGGCAGCCGCTAACCCATGTTTTGCTAAGACTAGATAATTGGCTTGTTTTAAAACAGTTGCTTCGTCTTTAGAGGCGTCCATACTTAGCTTCTCAATGAATATCTCTTTTAAAGTATCCATGAATACCGTCATTTGTTCTTTGATCATCAAATCGTCATGATCTGCAAACTCATTGTAGGTATTAGTCACCAAACACCCTTTATGGTTTCCTTCTTGTTGATTGATGGCTACTGAATCATAAAAGAATTGTTTGATATCTTCAACACCATTAGTGTTCTTTCTTAAATTCTCAAACAAACTTTTTGTTTTCTCCTTATAGCATTTTATGCTTTCTAAAAAAAGACCATGCTTATTCCCAAAACTCGAATAGATAGAAAACTTATTAATGCCCATTTCTTTTTCAAGCATTTGCATCGAAGTTGTTTCATAGCCATTCTTCCAAAAAAGGCGCATTGCTTTTTCAACTACTTCATCTTCGTTATATTGTTTTTTTCTTGCCATGAGTTCTAACTACGGTACAAAACTAAACAATCAGTTAGTAATGACCAAATATTTAACGAGTATTAACGTTTTTTTAATGATTTGGTTGATGATTTAAAAAATAGGTTCAAATAAGAACATCCTCAAAAACATGAAACTATCCTTGTAAAATCAATACCTGACAACGATGTAACACCTGTTATCAATGTTCAATTTTAGTCATCTTTATAATTTAAAGTTTTATACATTGTTTTTATAAATTATAAATTCTTGTGTTTGGTACAGATTATTTAGTAGTTTTATCCAGCTGTTCATCACCAGCCTGTTTTAATAAAAAAGAATCGATTTATAAAGCGCTAACACCTCATAAAGGAAGACAACAAAAGTGCACTAACTATACATCAACAAAGAAAATGAATTTAAGAAATCAACTTTTTATAGTAGTGATAGCGATCAGCATCATTGCTTGCCAACCATCCAAAAAACAGACAAACACCTCTACTACTCAAGCAAAAGATGCTATAAAAACAGAAAATATAGTATTTACTAGTGAAGGAATTCAATTAGCAGGAACCCTGTATACTCCTGCAAAACCTCATGCAGCTGTTGTGCTTGTTCACGGTTCAGATTCAGTGCCTCGAATGAAGAAATTGGCGACCTTATTAGCAAAAAATAATGTGTTAGTTTTTACATATGATAAACGTGGTGTTGGAGAATCTGGAGGAATTTATGCAGGTCCAGAAGTGGGAACCAATAATATTAGTCGTGAAAACCTACAACTATTAGCAAAAGATGCTAGTGCTGCTGTTCAGTTAATTCATTCAAAAAATAAAGACATTCCTATTGGTCTTTTTGGGGCAAGTCAAGCTGGGTGGATTATTCCAATGGTTGCGAATAACAATCCTTTCGTAGAATTTATGGTATTATTCAGTGCTCCAACCATTACAACACTCGAACAATTAAGATTTCAATTTTATACTAATGGAAGAACAGATTTTTGGGAACATACCACAGAAAAAGAAGCACGTGAACATCTCCAAAACGACCCTGATAGATATCAATTTGAACCTACAGATCCAAAAGAGGTTTTAAAAACGCTTTCGATTCCTGGTTTGTGGCTATTTGGAGAAAAAGACATTCAAATTCCTGTAAAATTGTGTATCGAACAAATCAACACTCTAAAATTAGAAAAAAAACCATTTGAATATGTTTTATTTCCATCATTAGGGCACCATACCTATCAAGAAGAACCTATACATATTTCGTTGAATTGGATCAAACAACAAGCTGTTAGGACTAAGAATACTCTACATACTTTAGATTGATTAACATTCTCTAAAAATGAATAACTAAAGCCCTATGCACACACAAAACAGTACAGGATTTTCTATGTAGTTTTTAATTGCTAAATTAGATGCTTTAAAGACAACCAAAATTCCCATCAATAGCAAACAATTCCATGAAAAACATACAAGTACTTTTAGGAACACTTTTACTTTTAACACTTTCAATACACAGTTATGGACAAGCATTCTCTAGACAAGTAACACCTTATATTGCCATTCAAGATCCTACGATTGCCTTGACCAATGTAACTCTAATTGATGGAACTGGAAACGTTGTAAAACACCAACAAGATATTTTAATCAACAACCATAAAATTACGGGAATTGGTAACACAGGAACTATTCAATTTCCCGAAAACACGACGATTATAGAAGGGACAGGAAAAACAGTAATTCCTGGATTTGTGATGTTGCATGAACACCTTTTTTATGCAAAACCCTTTAGTGGTAAATACAAAGGTGTGCATATGACCAATACGTTTCCACAAATGTATTTGGCAGGTGGGGTTACTACCATGCGAACTGCAGGGAGTTTTGAAGCAAATGCAGATTTGAATATCAAAAACAGCATCAACCAAGGAAAAATGGTGGGTCCAGCCATGGACGTTTCTACACCTCATGTAGAACGTTTGGGATTTATTCCACAATTACAATCGCTTTATGGTGATGAAAATATCGAAAACTGGTTGCATTATTGGTTTGATAAGGGCGTTACTTCTGTAAAAGTCTATAACAACATTACCAAAGAAGACTTGAAAAAGATCATTGAAGTGTCGCATGCAAGAAACATCAAGGTAACTGGACATTTATGTTCTATCACCTATGAAGAAGCCGCAAATTTAGGCATCGATAATCTAGAACATACCTTTATGGCAGCAACCGATTTTGTAACCAACAAGCAAGAAAACGCCTGTGTAAGAGGTGAACCTTTTTTAGATGCTCTAGATGATAATGACCCCAAGTTATTGGCTTTAATGCAACTTTTAATCGATAAAAATGTAACGCTAACGTATACTCCAACCGTTTTTGAACCCTATACGAATAGAGAGGTGATTATTGGTGGAGGTCATGTAGCACTTGCCCCTCATGTGTTAGCACAACAGCAAGCAATCTATGACAATTCCATACACACAAAAAGAGATTCTTTGCGTTTACTTAGCTTTCAAAAAGAAATGAGACGTGTCCTAAAATTCCATAAAATGGGAGGTAAAATTGTTGTGGGAACAGATCCTACAGGTAGTGGAAAAACAATTGCAGGCTATGCAAACCAACGATTAATTGAATTGCTGATCGAAACAGGTTTTACTATCGAAGAATCGATACAATTAGCCACCTTAAATGGTGCAAATTATTTAGAAATAGCAGATGCTACTGGAACTGTGGAAGTTGGTAAAAATGCAGATTTGATATTGATTAATGGGGACTTATCAAAAGATACTTCAAGCATTCGAAATATGGAGATTGTTTTTAAAAATGGTATTGGTTTTGATTCTAAAAAAATATTTAAGTCTGTAAAAGGAAAAGTTGGCGCCTATTAAATTTAAATCGAAATCATTACTAGGTAGTTGCCTAAATAATAAATAAAAAGGAATATCGTTATAAGTTTACAGAAAGTAGTCGGTATTATATACATAAAACAGGAATAAATTGATCCCCCTAAAGTTGCACACACATTGATACAAAAATATATTGAAAAAGAATTTATTGGCATTATAGGCAACAGACCCATTTACAAAATTGTGCGAGCCAATAGTGCAAAATTGCCTTTTAAAGTGACTGCCAGAACACTCATTATTGGAGATGGAGTCAACGCGCCTTTGCTTATTGTAAAAGATGCTCTTAAAGCTATGTTTCATTATATCTTAGAAGCACCCATATTTAATTTTAGTGGGTTAGATTTTCCTGGAGACTTAGGGTTCACTGACAAAGAAATTCTTACCTATATTGTTTTTAAACACGATCCTGAGTTGCCTTTCATCTATCACAATTTTGAACAACAGGATAAAAGTTTATTGAAAGAAATGTGTAAAAGCACTTTATTAGAACATCCATTCAATGAAATGAATGTGTTAGATTTTAATACATGGCTTCATATTAATATTGGCGCTTTTGTTTGGTTTTATTGTAAAGACATCACCGATTTTATTACGTTTTCTTCCTATGATTACTTTGAAGAAAATTACTTAGAATATATTAGCATGACCAATACCTCTAAGAATGTTATCGGAATTCCGAGGAATATTGATGCTTTGAAAGGGTTAGTGAGAGAACGTAAAAAGAAAATACGAATTTCTGCTTTTGATAGTCCAGATAATGAGTTTTTTATGAATGAATTAATCTCAGGAAATCATTGGTGCTTAGATAATGTCTACTCGTACTATCAAGAACGTCCCTATTAAAAGGTTTTATACAGTAGATGGAACGCTAAATTTAGCCTTCTAAACTACTTACAAAAACCTTACAGATATTTTATATACGTAGTAATCTGCTATTTAAGAAAGAAATTACGAAACAAATAAAGATTCTGAACGACTATTATTTAAAACATCCTTATTATGAAAAATAGTACGAAAAGAAAAGTAACCATACTTTTAGTTCTCGGTTTGTTCATCATGGTAACTTCTCAAATATTTGCATACTATACTGAGTTCTCTGATTTTGCAAAAGGTTCTTTGATGGGCATTGGAATTGGTTTATTAGGAACGTCTTTAATGCTAGGGAATTTCAAAACAATACATCGTTAATAGGAACGAAAGCTTTATAAAATATGTATTGCTGCTTAGAGATGTAAAGTAATATAAATTTTCGTCATCCTATGTTTGTAAAATATAATAATCTGTTTTAAAAAAGCTTAAATTAGATTTAATATTAAACAAGAAAAGTAAGGGTAAAAGAAAAGATTATAGTCCGTCATTTGTCATTAAAGACCGTTCG
>Ga0209309_10004463_pt1 | contig 11564 bp, 13 predicted proteins | sample COGITO_mtgs_1204_2_FD_184807 | JGI IMG/M metagenome (GOLD analysis project Ga0209309, IMG submission 184807) | Pelagic marine microbial communities from North Sea - COGITO_mtgs_120412 (SPAdes) (version 2) | ecosystem: Environmental > Aquatic > Marine > Epipelagic ...
GGGTTACAATTCCAAAATCTATTAAATTACCGAACAACCAACAAGATAGAGATATGATAGCAAGAGAGCTTTTGGTTAAATTTCAAATGTCTCCAAAACACCCTCTTGTTGATTTGAAAAAAGCTTACTTAAAATTTTAATATCTCAATCTATAGTTGTTTTTATTTTACAAACTTATTGTGAATATTAGGTTTTTATAGATTGTTTCATTTGTCACACCCTTAGAAATCTCATAAGCTTTTTAAAAACTAATATGGGAGAGAGAATATGACTGATCAGTTAGGTGCTCTTACAACTATATTTACAGAGTTTTACTATTGGGTAACAGTAGTACTGATGTTTTTAATTCACGTCGGTTTCTGTATGTATGAAGTTGGAGCTTCTCGATACAAACATCACCAACATACTTTAATGAAAAACACAATGCTGATACCATTGGTTACAGTAACTTGGTTTTTCTTTGGTTGGTGGATTTACTGGGCATTTCCAACAGGACCAGGAATTGCACCTTCAATAATGAATGAGAGTACAGCGTTAATTACTGACGATAGCACTTTTAGTGCTAAATGGTATTTAGCTAACTCAGAATTTATGGCGATCAATTTAGGTGATCACATAAGTGGAGTATTCTGGGCTGCATTCTTACTATTTTCATGGACAGCTGCTTCAATTGTTTCTGGAGCAATCATTGAAAGAATTACAACTTTTGCATTTGGAATTTTAGCAATTGCAATTGGTTCGTGCTTCTGGGTGATTGATGCTGCTTGGGGATGGCACTTTGATGGATGGATGCTTAAAATTTTAGGGTATCATGACGCTTACGCATCAGGAGTAATTCACGCAATTGCGGGTGGATTTGCTTTAGGTGTTCTAATCGTTTTAGGACCTAGAATTGGAAAATTCTCATCTAGTGGTGAGCCAAGAAATATAGGACCAAGAAATCCTTGGCTAGTAACAGTTGGATTATTTTTAATTTATACTGGTTTCTGGGGATTTTATGCGGCATGTAATATACCGATATTTGATCTTGGACCTGAATATGGAATGGAAGGTGTCACCTATTGGACGGCTACAAACATATATGTAACCCCTACCACGCTGAGTGGAATTACCTTTAACTTCTTGATGTCACTTTCAGGCGGATTATTGGCTGGATACGTGGTCGCTAAAGGTGATCCATTCTGGACTTACTCAAGTGGACTAGCTGGGATCATCTGTGCATCTGCAGGTAATGATTTGTATCACCCGATACAAGCAATGCTTATTGGTGCGATCGGTGTAGTTATTGCATACAAAATGCATTACTGGGTTGAACGTAAGTTCAAAATTGATGATGCAGTTGGTGCAGTAGCAGTGCATGGTTACGCAGGGTTTGTTGGTCTTGTAATTTGTGGGTTTGTTTTAAATGGCTATCCTTCATCTGGATATAGTGTAGGAGCTATGTGGGACGGATCAACTTATGCATCAATCAATCCATTGGGGCAATTCTTAGGAGCAATAATTATGTTTGGTGTTCTTGGAATGCTACCGGGTTATGTAATAGCTAAAGTACTTCATGGAATGGGTAAATTAAGAATACCTCGTGAAGTTGAAATAGCTGGACTAGACTATGAAATAATGGAGGACGATAGAGAAGCTGAAAAAGCAGTCGCCTCTTCAACTAGGTAAAGGAGAAAAATATGGCTACAGTTACAAACTGGATAGATCATTTAAGTGCAAAAGAGGTTGTCGGAGCAGTTTATCCGGGAGCTGGATCCACTGAAACTTTACTGGTTATTCTTGGTATAGTTTTTTGGATTGGCTGGCATGTTTTGACTGCTAAATCTGAGAGTGAAAAACTCTCAAGGTTAGCTAGAAAAAGACATGGTGCTAATGATCATAAAAGCAATATTACCGATTGGTAATTAAACTTAAAATTTGGGCGCTACTTGAAAGTGGCGCCCTATTTTTATAATCTTTAAATATGGCTGACAATAACAACGAAGAATTGAGACCTACTAAAATGAGGGGTGTTGTTTTTCCTAAAGCAAAATATGGAGTAATATTAGCTATAGTAATAATAATTGTTGTAAATTTAATTTATTATAAGGAAACTATCTTTTCACTATTTAGATAATAATGTTAACTTAATTTATGCCTAAAAATTTATTCAAAATTGCAAAAGAAAAAAAAATTAAATATTTTCTAATAAGTTTTGTTGATTTATTTGGTGTACTTAGATCAAAATTAGTTCCTACTCATGCTATAAAAGAAATGCAGAGTGCTGGCGCTGGCTTTGCGGGGTTTGCCGCATGGCTTGATATGTCTCCAGCAGACTCAGATATGTTTGGAATACCAGATCCAGATAGTTTAATCCAATTGCCATGGAATAAAGAAGTGGGATGGTTAGCTTCTGACTTATGGATGAATGGCAAGCCAGTTGAAGCCTCACCAAGAGTAATGCTTAAAAAACAAATTCAAAAACTTAAAAAACAAAATTTAATAATGAAATCAGGTGTTGAATGTGAATATTTTTTAATTTCACAAGATGGTAACTCAATTGCAGATTCAAGAGATACTCAATCAAAACCTTGTTATGATCAATCGGCATTAATGAGAAGGTATGATTTAATCAAAGAAATTTGTGATTGTATGATTGAAATGGGATGGGGCCCATATCAAAATGATCACGAGGACGCTAATGGCCAATTTGAAATGAATTGGGATTATGACGATTGTTTAAAAACTGCAGATAGACATACTTTTTTTAAATATATGGTTAAAACAATATCTGAAAAACATGGTCTTAGAGCAACTTTCATGCCTAAACCATTTGAAAATTTAACTGGAAATGGCTGTCACGCACACGTTTCAGTATGGCAAGGTAAGAAAAATAAATTTTTAGATAAATCAGACAATCTGGGCTTAAGTAAAATGGCTTATAATTTTCTTGGTGGAGTAATCAAAAATGCATCTTCTCTATCAGCTTTTTTTAATCCAACAATTAATAGTTATAGAAGAATAAATGCTCCACCAACAAAATCGGGTGCCACATGGTCACCCAGCAGTATTTCTTATACTGGAAACAATAGAACTCATATGATTAGAATACCTGACCCGGGTAGATTTGAATTAAGATTAATGGATGGATCTGTTAATCCATATCTTTTACAAGCAAGCGTATTAGCTGCTGGATTATATGGTTTAAAAAATAAAATTGATCCAGGAAAACCACTTAATTGTAATATGTATGAAGACCACGCAAAATATCCAGATTTACCAAAATTGCCTAATGAGTTAGGTCAATCATTAGAGCAATTAAAAAATAATAAAGAAATGAATGATGCCTTTGGTAAAGAAACAATTATGAGTTATATCAAACTTAGAAGTTTGGAAATTAGAGAATTCCAATCCAAAGAAAATTTTGATAAGACAAAACCTATTTCAAAGTGGGAAAAAGATAATACTCTAGACTGTTAGAGTGACAATTTTATCTTATGAATTTTAAAAACATGATATAAGTATAATTAATACAATAATAAAATACTTACTAACAATATAATTATAAATATATCCATTGATTGAACAAACAATAATCTTTTCACAAATAGTTATAATAGATATTATTATGGCAGCTGATAACGCAATCATAATTGGAATGATTGCTGCCAACTTTGCACCAAAGAATAGAAAACAAATAATAATGTATGGTGTTCTAGCTGCATTATTATTTAGAATTATCTTTGCTTTTTCAGCTACTTATTTTTTTGCTTTTCCAATAATAAAGATCATCGGTGGTTTATTGCTTGTATGGGTAGTCCACGACCTAAAAAAAGATCTTTTTGAAAATAAGAAAATTAAATCTCCAACTACTAAAGCTAAAGAACCTTCTTATATTCAAAGTTTATATAAAGTTATTTTTGCAGATATAACTTTAAGTTTTGATAATGTTATAGCAGTTGTTGGTGCATCTAAAGGAAATGCTCCTTTAATGATATTTGGATTACTATTATCAGTTATTTTAATTGGCACAATGGCCTCTTATTTTGTTAAACATATTCAAAACCATAAATGGATTGGTTATATTGGTTTAATAGTAATTTTGATTGTTGCTATACAGCTAATAATAAGTGGATTAAATGATTATGGTGTTTTATCAATCAATGAAACTTTTAAGAGATATTTCTAATTAATAAGAATGCTTTTTAGCGGGAAACTTTTTTTGGGATACTTCCAGTTTATATTTTAAAACTGCATTATTTATTTGTTTTTCCATATTTAAATATCTTTTAATAAATCTGGCTTTAATTTTACTAAGTCCTATAAGATCATCAGTAACTAGAACTTGTCCATCACAATGTATTGATGCTCCAATACCAATTGTAGGAACTTTAATAGTTTTTGTAATTTCTTTTGCTAAAGAACTCTCGACACACTCTAAAACCATTGAAAATACCCCTGCTTCTTCTAAAAGCTTAGAATCTCTTAAAATAATTTTTCTTTCTGATGTTTCTTTTCCTTTAAATCTAAAATTTGTTGCAGATTGAGGAAGAACACCCAGGTGACCCATAACTGGAATTTTATTTTTAATCAAAATTTTAATTATTTGGATAATCTTTTTGCCACCTTCAAGTTTGACAGCATCACACTTGGTTTTAGAAATTATTTTTTTTGCATTAGTTAACGCTTCTTTGGGGTTACGGTAGGTGTTGTATGGCATGTCTACTACCATTAAACTTTTTTTAACACCTTGTCTTACGCTTTTAGAATGTTCAATGATCATATCTAATGTCACTTTTTTTGTAGAAGAAAAGTTGTAAAGGACTGATCCAAGGGAATCTCCAACCAAAATAAGATCGCAGTGTTTATCAATAATAGATGCAATATTTTTTGAATAAGCAGTAAGGCTTATAATCTTAGATTTATTTTTTTTTTTAATAAAATCTATAATTTTTTTATTCATCTTTAAATATCTTATAATTAACTATTACTCTAATTCAATAGTACTTGGTGGTTTTGATGTTACGTCATAAACCACTCTATTTATGCCTCTAATATTATTAATGATTTGATTGGAGATTTCTTGCATAAAGCCTTTTGGAAAATCAAAAAAATCTGCAGTCATTCCATCTTCTGATGTAATTGCTCTTAATAAACAAATATGTTCATAAGTTCGGTTATCTCCCATTACACCAACCGTTTTTACTGGTAATAAAGCGGCGTAAGCTTGCCAAATTTTATCATATAAACCGTAATCTTTTAAAGCCTTGATGAAATAATAGTCCGCTTCTTTTAAAATGGTAATTTTTTCTCTAGTTATATTTCCTGGCATTCTTATTGCTAAACCAGGACCTGGAAATGGATGTCTAGATATTATATCTTTTGATAAATTTAGTTCTAGCCCAAGTTTTCTAACCTCATCTTTAAAAAGAAATTTCAATGGTTCAACTAATTCTAATTTCATTCTTTTTGGCAATCCACCTACGTTATGATGTGATTTTATTTTTGATGTCTGACTTCCTGTAACCGACCTACTTTCTATTAAATCAGGGTAAAGAGTACCTTGAGCAAGAAACTTTACATTCTTTATTTTTTTTGCATATCTTTCAAATATTTTAATAAACAAATTTCCAATAATTTTTCTTTTTTTTTCAGGATCAGAAATGTTAGTTAATTTATTAATAAATTCTTTTTCTGCATTAACATAAACTAAATTTATTTTTAATTTTTTTTTAAATGTATTGACTACTTGTTTTTCCTCATTTTTTCTTAAAAGACCATTATTAACAAATATACAAGTAAGGTTTTTTCCAATAGCTTTACTCAATAATTGAGCAACAACACTACTGTCCACTCCACCTGATAGACCACAAATTACTTTATTGTTACCTACTTGTTTCTTTATGGCTCTGATTAATTCTAATTTTTGATCTTTTGAAGACCAATTTTTTTTAATTTTACATATATAAAAAACAAAATTACGTAATAAGATTTTACCCTTAAAAGTATGGGTTACTTCAGGGTGAAATTGTACGCCATAATAATTATCTTTAGTATTTTCAATTATTGCTAATTTTGAATTTTTTGAAGATGCAATAATTTTAAAATTTTTTGGCATCCTAGATACTTGATCTGCATGGCTCATCCATACATTGTTACTGTTGTTTTTATTAAAAAAATTTTTTGTTAGTTTACTATTTGAAATCTTTTTAATAGTTGCTAGACCAAACTCTCTATGTTTAGATTTTTTAACACGTCCACCTAGTTCTTTGGACAGTATTTGATGTCCAAAACATATTCCTAAAACTGGTATTTTTAAGCTTAATATCTTTTTATCAAATTTAAATTTATCATTTTGATATACATTAAGCGGACCCCCTGAGAGAATTATTCCACCAATGTTATTATTAATAATTTGATTTATTTTTATTTTTTTATGACTAATGATTTCTGAAAAAACACCAAATTCTCTTACTCTTCTTGCAATAAGCTGTGTAAATTGAGACCCAAAATCTATTATTAGAATTTTGGTGAGCTTATTATTAAGACTCATTTTTTGGTTCCAAATCTTTTAAAGACTCTAAAATAATTTTTTCTTTACCACATAACTCAATGCAAATTTTAGAGAAACTTTGAGCCAACTCTCTAACTTTTAAATAATTGCTTCTTTTAAGTTCTATTTCCATAAGCATATAATTTGCTTCTTCATTTTTAGGTTCTAGTAACAAAACTGTATCTATATTCTTTTTTTCTTCTTTTTTATTTTCTTCAATATTAAAAATTTTTGCTAGATATAAATATGATTTTTCATCTTTAGGATTGAATACTATTCCTCTTTGAAATAAAAACTTAGCCTCTTCATAACTTTTTTCATCATATTTAATTTTTCCCTCTTCAAAAAAATTATCTTCTGCAAAAGATAAATTCGAAATATTTAAAAATACAAAAATTATAAAGACTAGTTTGTTAAATTTAATCATTAGTATTTGCTGTCACTCTTTACTTCATCAACATTATGAACCATGCTTTCATAAAATCCAGCTTTTGTTATTTTTACAAAATTAGGTTTAGTTTTTAGATATAAAACTTTTTTTGCTCCCAAATAACCCATAGAAGATTTTAATCCTCCAATTAATTTATAAATTATATTTTTAACATCACCTTTATATTTAACAAAACCCTCTACACCTTCTGGCACATATTTAGATGTATCTTTTTGTTTTTTTTGAAAATATCTATCAGCAGAACCTTTATTCATTGCTCCCACAGAACCCATTCCTCTAAAACTTTTAAATAATTTTCCATTTTTTTTTATTAGTTTTCCTGGTGTCTCTGTGCTTCCAGCAAATAATGAACCAATCATTACAGCATCTGCTCCTGCTGACAATGCTTTTGCAATATCACCAGAATATTTAATTCCACCATCAGAAATTATTTTTGTTTTATTATTTTTTATTCCTTGTTTAACTGCTAGGATTGCACTCAATTGAGGTACACCAATACCAGCTACCAATCTAGTAGTGCAAATTGAACCAGGTCCAATACCAACTTTAACTATATCTACACCTAATTTTATTAAAAATTTTGCAGCGTCCGCTGTAGCAATATTTCCAGCACACAAGGTTGTCTTTTTAGTTTTAATTTTCTTAATTGCTTTAACAATTTCAGCTACTTTTTTGCTGTGACCATGTGCTGTATCAACTACAATTAAATTAATTTGTTCTTTTAAAATCGCCTCTGCCCTTTTAAGTTCTAGTGGACCGGCTCCTACAGCAGCTCCAACTAATAATCCTTGTTTTTTTACTTTTCTAATTTCTTCAATTTGTTTTTTTATATTTAAATTTCTGTGAATTACACCAATGCCTCCTGCTTTAGCTATCGCTATTGCCATTTTACTTTCTGTAACAGTATCCATTGCTGATGATAACAAAGGTATTTTTAATGTTAAATTAGCTGATAATTTTGTGCTTGTGTCAACTTCTGAAGGTAAAACCCCTGAGTACTTCGGAGCCATTGTGACATCGTCAAAGGTGAGTGCTTCTTTAATAGGATCCATAATAATTTATATACGATTCCTTTTAAAAATAAAGTTACTATCTTAGAGTTTTACAAATAATAAAGCTTTCCTTAGATTCTTTTCTACTGGATTTTGGCTTAAATACCTTCACCTCTTTGAATATTTTTTTACCAAGTGCGACTATTTCGTTAAATGATGATCCTAAAAAAATTTTAGAAACAAATCGCCCTTCTTTAACTAGCATTTCTTTCGAAAAGTTCATTGCTTCCATGGCAAGTTCCCCTGTATAAATTGCATCAATATCCTTTATGCCCGTTGTATTAACAGCCATATCTGACACGACAACATCAACTTTTGATTTGAATAAACCTTTTATTTTTTCTTGAGATTCTAAATCAGTAAAGTCTCCTTTTATTTGAATTATGTTTTCAATTGCTTCCATATTTTTTAAGTCTATAGAAACTAATCTTCCACTTTTTACCATCCTTGCTATATACTGAGACCAGCTACCGGGTGATGCGCCTAAGTCTATTACTGATATTCCATTTTTAAATATCTTAAATTTTTCATCTATTTCAATTAATTTATATGCAGATCTAGCTCGATACCCATCCACATGGGACTGTCTAACATAAATATCTCTTTTTTGTTTGTTGATCCAGTTTTTAGAGATTCTATTTTTTTTCAATTAATGACCAAATCTAAGACTTTTAGATAATATTTTTTGCTGGATAGTCTTAATATTAATTTTAACCTCTCTATCTAACCTCATATCTTTACCTGAGTCCCAAATTCCAGCAGCTAAGTGCATAATTCCTATTTTATAATTTGGTAAGTAAGGTTCAACGAATGTATTTTTAATTTCATCAAATTTTGGTAATAAATTACTAGCAATCCAATTGCAATTTAATGGTAAAAATTCAGTTTCTAGATCGTCTATATAAACTGACATATTGATAGCAAGACCTTCTGAGCCAAAGATATTTCCACTTTTTAATGTTTGTTCTAGATTTTTTTGCCAAGAAGCCCAGCCAAGTGAATTTTTTTCTAATGAAAAAACTCCAATATTTATATGAGGTGCAAAAGCTAATTTTCTAGCTTTATTAATTCCAATTTTTGATTTTATTGCATGTTTAAAATTTTGAGATTTAATTATTGCTACTTTACCAAATAGCCAATTTACTTTTGACATTATTTTGTATCCTGGTCCTAATGTTTGAGTAATTCCTAATTTGCCATTTTCACAAGCTTTAAAATATAATTCAACTGAATTCCAATCATTCACCCACGCGTCACAATCTATCCATAGAAATTTTTCATAGCTGGGAAAATATTTTGGTAGAAATGCTCGAGATACTTGACTCTTTAGCCACTCTTTTCCTTTTACTTTAAATGCTGGAACATCTATATCCCACTCTGCTGATTTAATTTCATCAACCTTTTTAGATAATTCATTTTTTTGCTCTTCTGATAAACCAGCATCTAAAATACAAATTGCTGTATCTTTGCTTTTTTCAAAACTCTTAATAGAATCGACTAATTCATTAAGTAATTCAAAGTAATTTGAGTCAGCCAGAGATACAATTACATTTTTTTTCATTTAAAGTATGTCTTCAAGATCTTCGACTTCTTGGTTTTCACCACTTAAAATCTTTTGTTTATAGGTTTTTTTATAACTGAAATATCCAAATGGAAGTAAGGCTATATAAATCAAACCACAAATGACTAAGACTTTAAATGTATATATAAATAAAAGACCAAAAAATAACACAACACCAAATAATACAAAAATTGTCATTCGACGAGGTATTGAAATTTTTTTAAATGCAAAAGTTGGTATTTTACTAATCAACAAAAATGAATTTACGATAAAGAATAATGGTACAAGAATATCATAATTAATATTAATTAAATTTATATCACTTAGACTAAATATTAAAGGCATAAGAATTAGAATTCCTCCAGCAGGAGACGGAACACCCTCAAAATAATTATCTTTCCATGAAGGTTCAGTATTTGAAGTTACATTAAACCGCGCAAGTCTAAGAGCAACACAAACTACATAAATCATTGTAAGTAACCAGCCAAATTTACCAAAATTATTTAAAGACCAAAAATACATTATAAAAGCTGGAGCAACACCAAAACTAATTAAATCAGCTAATGAATCTAATTCCTTTCCAACCAATGAAGTACCTTTTACCAATCTTGCAACTCTACCATCTAGTGCATCAAAAACTGCAGCAAAAATAATAGCAATAATAGATAATTCAAATTTATCATCTAATGCAAATTTAATAGAGCTAAGACCAATGCAAATATTGATTAGGGTAAGTGTGTTAGGAAGAAGCATCCTTGCTTTTTTATCAGATACAATTTTAAAATTATTTTTAGGCTGTTCCATAAGCTACCTCTTAGCTAATAGTGTTTCGCCTGCGATTGTTTTTTGTCCAACTTTAACTAAAGGCTTATAATTTTCAAAGTAGACATCGGCTCTACTTCCAAATCTTATCATTCCAATTCTATCACCTTGTTGTAGTTGTTGATCTTTCGATGACTCGCATACAATTCTTCTTGCAATCAAACCTGCAATCTGGGCAACAATTACTTCCTCTCCATGAGTATTTGTAATTTTATAATAATTTCTTTCATTGTCTTCACTTGCTTTATCAAGTGATGCATTTAAAAATTTTCCCGGCTTATAGAGTATTTCTGAAATCTTACCGTCACATGGTGCTCTATTGACGTGGCAATCGAATACATTCATAAAAATACTAACCTTTGTGAATTTTTTTTCTTCCAAACCTAGCTCTTTTGGTCCATTAACCTCGTGAACCATTAAAACCTCTCCATCAGCTGGGCTTGTTAAGTAATTTTCATCATTGATTGAAATTCTTTCAGGGTCTCTAAAAAAATAATAAACCCATATAGATAGTACCAATCCAATTAATCCTAAAAAAGTACTAAACAAATACAAAAAAAAGGTTGTAATTATAGCTATTGCTAAAAACTTGTACCCTTCGGAATGTATTTTTGGAAAAATTTTGTCTAACATAAGCTTCTATTTGATAATATTTTATTAATATGTATATAAAGCACTAAATTACAATTACTAATATATATTATTCAATTATGGCTAAAATAAAGGTTAAAAATCCAGTTGTTGAACTAGATGGTGACGAAATGACTAGAGTCATTTGGGAGTTTATTAAAAATAAACTAATTTTACCCTATTTAGATTTAGACATTAAGTGCTACGACTTAGGAATGAAAAGTCGAGACGATACAAATGATCAAATAACTATAGATTCAGCTAACGCAATTAAAGAGCACAATGTTGGTATAAAATGTGCAACGATTACTCCAGATGAAGCTCGAGTAGAAGAGTTTAAACTTAAAAAAATGTGGAGATCACCTAATGGAACTATAAGAAATATATTGGGTGGAACAGTTTTTAGAGAACCAATAATTTGTAAAAATATTCCAAAACTTGTGCCAACATGGACTGACCCTTTGATTATTGGAAGACATGCTTTTGGAGATCAATATAGAGCAACTGATTTTAAGG
>Ga0209309_10004476_pt1 | contig 11544 bp, 13 predicted proteins | sample COGITO_mtgs_1204_2_FD_184807 | JGI IMG/M metagenome (GOLD analysis project Ga0209309, IMG submission 184807) | Pelagic marine microbial communities from North Sea - COGITO_mtgs_120412 (SPAdes) (version 2) | ecosystem: Environmental > Aquatic > Marine > Epipelagic ...
AGCAAATCCCTGATGATTCACAACACAAGCATATTCATTCAAAACCTAAAGAACAATTAAAAGCAGCAGAGAGCACATTTGATAATGACTTGCTCAATGTTGAAATTGAGCCAATAGCTGAGCCAGCGTTTGAAACCGAAAAAGTTAATGAAGTGGTTGACGAGGAAGTAATAGCACCTGCAATTACTACTATAGAAAAGCCAGAGCTGGAGATTGTAACTACTAGCCAATCTGACTATTTTGATGGTGAATTTCAGGCATTATTTTTTGAAGTTGCTGGTTTAACATTGGCTGTACCATTAAAAGCATTAGGCGGTATACATCAATTAGGTGAAGTAAATCATTTATTTGGTAAGCCAAAGTGGTTTAAAGGCGTTATGCTCAACAGAGAAGAAAAGCTTAATGTTGTTGATACTGCTCGTTGGGTAATGCCAGAAAAGTATGATGATAAATTAGAGGCGTCTTTAGATTATCAGTATTTAATTACCTTAGGTGATAGCCAGTGGGGCTTATTAGCTGAAAAGTTGATAAATAACATTACATTGAGTAAAGAAGATGTAAAATGGCGTACAAATAAAAGTAAGCGCCCATGGCTTGCTGGTGTTATAAAAGAAAAAATGTGTGCTTTAATAGACGTAGATAATTTAAATATATTATTAGAGAAAGGCTTAGATAGCCGTCAGTAGTAATGACCATTACGGGGTAATAGCATGAATCAAGATAAATTACTGTCAGCAAATAAAAACGCAGATAATAATGATGAAATTTTACAGTGGGTTACGTTTAAGCTAGAAGAAGAAACCTACGGCGTAAATGTAATGCAAGTACAAGAAATACTTCGTTACACTGAGATAGCCCCTGTACCAGGTGCTCCTTCTTACGTTATTGGTATTATTAACTTACGCGGTAACGTTGTAACGGTTATAGATACTCGTGCACGTTTTGGTTTGTTAGCTGCTGATGCAACCGATAATTCTCGTATCTTAATTATTGAAGCTGAAGAGCAAGTTATTGGTATTTTAGCTGACAGCGTATCTGAAGTGGTTTATTTACGCAGCTCTGAAATCGATAGTGCACCAAATGTTGGTACTGAAGAAAGTGCTAAGTTTATTCAAGGCGTTTGTAATCGTGATAATGAATTACTGATTTTGGTTGATTTAAATAAGTTACTCAGTGATGACGAATGGGATGAGTTAAGCGATATATAAGCTTTACCAAATAAATTATGCTGTTACTTAGTATAGCTATATCAGCGTTAGCGATAGGACTCATATCGCTGGCGTTAATTATTGCATTAAAAAATAAACAAGCGAATGAAGTTAATGCAGTGTCGCAACAGCTCAAAGATAGCTCAGAGCAAACTCATATTTTGCGAAGTGAGATTTCAGAGCTTAGAACAGGGCTCTTAAGTATTGGTAAGCGAGTGCTTGAGGTTGAACAACAAAATCAAGATTTGGTTCAACAACAAGCTGCGCAAAAATACGATGACCCCGATGCTAAAATTTACTCTCGTGCAGTAAAAATGGTTGAATTAGGTGCCGATCTTGATGAGGTGATACGCGAATGCGAATTACCGCGAGCAGAAGCTGAATTACTATTTTCATTACATAAGCAAAAAGGCGCTTAGCGCCTTTGTGTTTACAAGTGCATAAATAAGCTCATGCTTTAATATTTAACTTACCTTGAAAGTCTTGCCAGCCTGGCGGAAACTGACCTCTTAATACATATGAAAATGCAATGAGTTCTGCAATTACATAATAAAGTTCTTTAGGAATTTCCTCCCCTAAGCTCAAATGAGACAACGTTTTAGCAAGTTCAGCATCTTCGTGAATCATAATTCCTTTGAGTTTTGCCGCCGCAATTATTTCGTCAGCTAATTCGCCAAACCCTTTTACACTTACAGTGGGTGTATTGCCAGCTTCATATAAAAGCCCAATGGCTGACTTATTAATAGGTGTATCACTCATAGCTAAACCTTAATATTAATAATTGCATGAGATTTATAAAATGCCTGATTATTTGCATCGCCTCGCTTTAAGTTGAGCTCTCCAACTTGTAAACCATGTTTAGCTAGTTTGGATCTTAAATTATCTAAGTGAGGGTGAGCAATTGCGCTTATTTCTTGGCTCGAGGCTAATAGCTGGCAATCAAGCGCTTTATCCATTAACTCAGCGGTAATTTGTAACTGCCCAATCTGTGCATAATCAAAGTTTAACCTGACAAACCACACATTTTTATCTTCTAATTTATCTGCGCTTTGCTTTTTATATTGCCCCAGTGTTATTTCTGTTTGGGCGGTCTCCGGCGGCAATTTCATTGGTAATAAAAACTGTGCAAGCGGGTTTGTGTCAGGTTGCTGATTTGGTGTTGAAACACTTACTTGGGTAAGTGTATTTTTAACGTGTACGATTTCGCTAGCTAATGCTTGAACTTGAGCTTGCTGCAGTTGCTCAAGTACTTTTGCTCCCGCGTTACCGGTCTTAAAAGTAGGTATGAGAACTTGTAAAAGTGCATCTAAGCCAGTTTGGTTATTAAAGCTTATTGGTGTTACTGATTGGCTAATTATAGGGGCTGCTAAAATACTCACTGCAACTTGTTCAAGTCCTTTAGTGAAGCTACTTTGTAGTATATCACCTGTTAATTGGGATGGTTGTAAGGTGGCTAACACTTCACGCTGTATGGTCGCAGGGTTAATATTATTACTTGAGACCATGCGATTAAATGCTTGGTTAATTAAGCGAGTTAAATCGGGCGTATCTTTTGTTGCTCTATTTGTAATGTCAGTAATTTGACTACTTAAAAGCTGTTTGTTACCAGCCACTCTATCCGTAGGGATTGTGGTATCAGGAAGCTTTAATAATGTGTTTAATAGCTTTGCTTCAATTGGTTGTAGCATTTGACTACGAGAGGCAATATTAGATAACGGCTCTGCTAATGGGATCGTGTTTTTAATAGCGGCAGAGTTTACACTGTTTTGATTGTTGCCGTTTATTACTTGTTGCACTGAAGAAGTTGTTTGCCCTTTAGTAACAATTTCACTTGTAGGCTTAATTAACGTATCAACTTTACTGTTGGTACTAATACTCAGAGCACTCAATTGACTCGCGTTTGGATTACTTGGCTTAGCGCTCGCCACTTCACTTTGCGTAATATTATTTGTTATTGGCGTGTTGGTTGTTGCTGTGTTTGAAGGTGATTGCCAAACACTAACACTTCCTTTTATTTGCTGAGTTAATTGTACAAGTGGTGGGAGTCTTGAAAAGTGCTCTGGTAAAATGTTACTCGTATTGCTATTCAACGCAGTACTTACATGTTGGGTAATGTTAACTCTAGTTAGCGGTGATTCTGTTACTTGTACAATTAAGCCTGGCCTTTGTATTGCAGACAATACAGATGGTGGTGTTAGCTCAGGTTTATTTGCTGCTGCAAAGGGCTTGTTTTCAAAGTATTTAACCGCATCATTAATTCGCGTTTTTAAATCACTAAAGCTATTTTGTAGCCACGATTTTATTGGACTATCTGGGGTCAATAATGGGTTTACTTTTACATTAGAAACAGACGATGGCACTGCCGGTGCATTGCTTTTTTGCGCTATAAGTAACTCGTTAAATGGTTTAGAAAATGAGTTATTAAGCGTCACTTTTATATTGTTAGCATCGGTTTGAATAAGTAATTTATCTGCCTGATTTATTAAATTTACTTTAATAGGCGTGTTGGGTAGTTCACTAACTTGTTGATTAGTAATAGGCGTTATAAACGAACCTGGCTTTTGAGGATGAGTTAAAATAGCGAGTTTAGGCGTTGCTTGCAGTTGCGCACTAGGTAATAAAGCCACGAGTAATTTAGTAAGTTTAGTTTGGCTAAGCGGTTGCGTATGAACTGTATCTGCAAAGCGATTAATAACATTAAGCTGTGTGCCTTTGTTAGCGGTGCTAACAACTACTTTTAAAGGCTGCTCGGTTAAAAGTAACTGCGCTACGTCTTTATTTATGGCAATACTGGCGTTAAGTTTATCAATTACTAATTTGGGAGTTGGGGATACAACGACTTGTACATCCAGTGGTTTGCTTTGTACCTCAGTGCCCGTGCTGACATAATTTAATAAACGCTGTAATTGTACTGGTTGATTTAAAGTCAGGGTAGTAGTGTTTGGCATGATGTTGAGCTGTTTGCCATCGGGGCTGAGCTGTATGTTAGCACTGGCTATTTTTTGTAAGTTTTGAGGTGCATTGGCAGTGCCAAGCCTTAATGTTTGCCAATGCCTATCAATCAATACATCAAGCGTAATCGAGTCTTTCGAAAATTGAATGTTTTTAGCCGCAAGTACCTCATTAGGTAATTGTGATAACTCATTGGATTGGGGAGTCGTTGACTGATTGATAACCAATGAATTAGATAATGTTATTTGCGTTGGCGTATTCATTATTTTAAATCAAGTTTTCTCTATTTTAAGTGAATCGATTTTAAAGCAATATTCGTATTACCCTATCATTATGGTAGACTAACGCCTAATTTTTGGCAGAGAGAATCGTCATCTTGTTACACATTAAGTCCGTCACCTGCATCAAGCAAGATCGTTGTTTGTTTGCGGATCTTAATTTTAGCCTTAATAGCGGTCAAATCATGCAATTAGCGGGTCCTAATGGGGCTGGTAAAACATCGCTATTGCGTATTATCGCAGGCTTCTCTGTGCCTGATGAAGGGGCTGTTTTATTTCAAGAACAGCCTATATCTAAGTACTACGAAGAGTATGCCAGAGAACTACTCTTTATAGGCCATAAAACAGGTGTAAATACTCAGCTTAGTGCAGTTGAAAATGTTCGCCATTGGTTACAAATTAATGGCTACATAAACGAGCCTGACTTATATGCCATTCTAGCGCAACTAGGCCTTGTTGGGCTTGAAGATGTACCGGTTAGGATGCTATCTGCTGGGCAACAACGACGTGTAGCTTTGGTAAGGCTTTGGTTAAGTGATGCTAAGTTATGGGTACTTGATGAGCCATTTACCGCGCTTGATAAAAGCGGCGTTGCTTTTTTACAGCAGCGATTTACTGAACACTTACAAAGCGGTGGTGCTATTTTATTAACGACCCACCAAGATTTAACGACCCATTTTAGTAACTTGCAAACGGTTACATTGGAGTATCGCCACTAATGACTCGTCAACATTCTTATTGGTTGCTATTTAGTGCGGTATTTACCAAAGATGTAAAACTTGCGTTTCGCCAGCGCGCCGAAATTGTAAATCCTATTTTGTTTTTCTTAATTGTAATTTCATTATTCCCGTTAGCAATAGGGCCTGAGCCCGGTCTATTGGCAAGAATGGCGCCAGGTATTATTTGGGTCGCCGCATTACTTTCTACCATGTTGGGATTGGATAAGCTGTTTAGAGATGATTTTAATGATGGCTCTTTGGAGCAGTTAATTGCATCGTCTTATCCGTTATCGTTAACCGTACTCGCAAAGGTTACTGCACATTGGGTAGTAACAGGCCTTCCGCTTGTATTAATGACGCCGCTGTTTGCATTGCTATTAAACCTAGAAAGTACGGCGCTAACTGCGACCGTTTTAACATTATTATTAGGCACACCACTATTGAGCTTTATTGGCGCAATTGGCGCTGGGCTTACTGTGGGGCTACAAAAAGGCGGTATTTTGATGAGTTTACTCGTACTGCCTTTGTATATTCCTGTTTTGATTTTTGCAACGTCAGCTATCGATACCAGCACAATGTCGCTGGATTATAGTGGGCAGCTTGCCATCCTTGGTGCAATGTTGCTTATTGCTATTATTAGTGCACCAATTGCCATATCGTCAGCTTTAAAAGTGAGTGTAAGTTAATGTGGAAGTGGTTACATCCCTATGCTAAAGCAGAGCGTGCATATCAGTTATGCAATACGTTACTGCCTTATTTTGCCGTAGTTACCGTAGTTAGTATGATTGTTGGATGGGTATGGGGGCTTGGTTTTGCACCTGCCGATTACCAACAAAAAGACAGCTACCGTATCATTTTTATTCATGTTCCTTCTGCCATTTTATCTATGGGCGCTTACTCCTCAATGGCAATTGCCGCCATTGTTGCACTTGTATGGCAACTACGAAATGCTGAACTTGCTGTTATTGCTATAGCCCCTGTTGGTGCATGCATTACTGCTATTGCTCTTATTACTGGCGCTGCATGGGGTAAACCTATGTGGGGTGCTTGGTGGGTGTGGGATGCACGTTTAACGTCTGAACTTATTTTATTATTTTTATATCTTGGGGTGCTTTCGCTTTACCATGCGTTTGAAGATAAAAAGTCAGCAGGGCGTGCGGCTTCTATTTTAGCGATTGTTGGCGTAATTAATTTACCTATTATTCATTACTCTGTTGAGTGGTGGAATACGTTACACCAAGGTGCAAGCATTACAAAACTAGACACCAAAGCAATAGACCCAAGTATGTTTTGGCCTCTTATGGTTAATATTTTAGCCTTTGCTGCTTTTGTAGGCACAGTGACTTTGATTCGTCTTAAAAATGAAATATTGCAACGCGAAAAGCACCGACCGTGGGTGCGCTCGTTGTTAAATAAGAGGTAATTATGCAGTTTGACTCTTTTTCTGATTTTATTGCAATGGGAGGCTATGGGTTTTATGTATGGCTTTCTTTTGGTACATGCGCACTTATTTTACTTGGTATTTTAGTGGACTCTTTGAGAGATACTAAACGTATTATGGCTTCAGTAGAGCAACAAATAATACGTGAAGCGCGAATTAAAAAAGCTAAACAGGAACAAGTATCATGAATCCAAGACGTAAAAAGCGCCTATTGGTAATTATTGCCGTACTGTTTGGTATTGGTGGATCGATTGGTTTAGTGCTTTATGCACTTCAAGAAAATATAAACTTATTTTATACGCCAAGCGAGCTTATTGATGGTAAAGGTCCTAACAAAGAAAAACCACACATAGGCCAAAAGTTACGTATTGGCGGTATGGTTGTACCTGGTACAGTTGAGCGAAATGAACAAAGCTTGCAAGTAAGCTTTAAGTTAATTGATACAGGTCCATTAGTGACCGTGCGTTATCAAGGCATATTGCCAGACTTGTTTCGTGAGGGGCAAGGCATTGTAGCGCAAGGTGTATTAATAGAACCTAATGTTATTGAAGCATTTGAAGTACTTGCAAAGCATGACGAAGAATACATGCCAGCAGAAGTTGCAGAGGCAGTTAAAGGTATTAAACACGAAAAACCAAAATACAACTTAGATAGTGGTAATTAGCTATGATCCCAGAAATTGGTTATTTTTCTTTAACGCTTGCCATGGTGCTAAGCGTTTTACTGTGTATTTTTCCTCTTTGGGGCGCGCATACCGGTAATCTTCGATTAATGCGTGCGGCTCCATCTTTAGCAATAGGACAGTTTGCCTTTGTACTAATCTCTTTTGCTGCCCTTATTTATGCGAGTTTAACTGACGACTTTACCGTATCTTACGTAGCGTATCATTCAAGTAGTACGCTGCCTTGGTACTATAAAATCACCTCTACGTGGGGCGGTCATGAAGGTGCTATTTTATTATGGCTAGTTATGCAGGCAGGTTGGACTGCCGCTGTTGCAGCGCGTTCTAAATCATTACCTTGGGTACTGCGTGCTCGCGTACTGGGTGTGCTTGGCTTTTTAGGTGTAGGTTTTATGATGTACACCTTGCTGCTTTCAAGCCCATTTGAGCGTCTACTTCCTTATTTTCCAGTAGAAGGGCGAGATTTGAATCCGCTGCTTCAAGATCCTGGAATGATTATTCATCCACCATTACTGTACATGGGTTATGTAGGGCTTTCGGTTGCTTTCTCTTTTGCTATAGCTGCATTATTAACCGGTAAACTTGATAATACATGGGCTAAATGGTCACGCCCGTGGACGATGACAGCATGGGGGTTCTTAGGTTTAGGTCTTACTATTGGTAGCTGGTGGGCGTATTCAGAACTAGGCTGGGGCGGCTGGTGGTTTTGGGATCCTGTAGAGAATGCAGCGCTTATGCCTTGGCTTGTTGCAACTGCATTACTGCATTCATTAAGTGTGACAGAAAAGCGCGGTATATTTAAATCATGGACAGTGTTACTCGCGATTGCAGCATTCTCTTTAAGCTTGCTTGGTACGTTTATTGTACGTTCGGGTATTATTGTATCGGTACATGCTTTTGCGACTGACCCAGATAGAGGCTTATTTATACTCGCCTTTTTAGGCGTAGTTGTAGGTGGAGGCTTGGCATTATATGCAATGCGTGTGTCGCAAGTTCACAGTGAAGGCCGATATAAGCTCGTATCACGCGAAGTTGCGTTATGGCTCAATAATATATTTTTAGTCGTTGCTACATTAATTGTTATGTTAGGCACTTTATTGCCAATGGTTCATAAAGAAATGGGGCTGGGTAGTATTTCTATTGGTGAACCGTTTTTTAATAAGATGTTTGCAATAATTTTGGTTCCTTTTGCTATTTTGATGGGAATAGGACCACTTTTACGTTGGAAGCAAAATAAATGGGCTTTCTTACAAAACAAAATATTAATGGGTGTATTAGCAAGTGTCGTGATTACCTGCGCTTGGTTGTTCTCAAGTTACGATTTAGTAAAGCCTCTTACATTATTAGCGACAACGCTTGCAGTGTGGATTGCAATATCAACAGGGATTGATATTTACACCAAAGCCGCAGTGCACGGCACATTAAAAGAAGGTTTAAAACGCTTTACGGTCAGTTACTGGGCGATGGTGCTTGGGCATATTGGTATTGCATTTATTATTGCGGGCGTAACACTGACCTCTGCTTATTCAGTAGAGCGTGACGTATCGATGAAACCGGGTGAAACCGCACAGCTTAATGAGTATGAATATCGCTTTGATGGTGTTAAAACTATTCGCGGGCCAAACTACAGCGGCCATGCGGGCGTTGTATCGGTGCTTAAAAACGATGAGCTGGTAACACGCTTACATGCTGAAAAACGTAAATATGATATAGGTATGCAGTTTATGACTGAGGCAGCAATAGATGCCGGTTTTAAACGTGATTTATATTTAGCGTTAGGTGAGCAGTTAAGTGGTGATGCATGGTCACTTCGCATTTATCATAAACCATTTGTACGCTGGATATGGATTGGTGGTGTGCTTATGTCATTTGCAGGTTTCATGATTTTGTTTGATAAACGCTACCGTACATCAGCTAAAACAGCCCGTAAAGATGCACCGGAGAGTGTTTTATGAACCGTAAAATTTTAGCACTCGCGCCGCTTTTAGTATTTGCATTTGTTTGTGTGTTTTTATACCAAGGACTTTTTGCTAACCCTCGTGAAATTCAAACGGGGCGGTTAGGCCAAGAAATGCCCGCATTTAATTTACCAGATTTGATGCAAGACAATAAAGAGTGGACTAACGAGTCGTTAAAAGGCGAAGTTTACTTATTAAACGTGTGGGGTACTTGGTGCCCGACATGTTTAGTTGAACTTGGCTATTTAACTAAATTACGTGAGCAAGGCGTTAAAATTATTGGGCTTTATTACGTACAAGGTTACGACGCTGACTTTGATGGCCCATTTAATATGCAATCACTTCGTACAGAGGTGACTGATATGCTGCAACGTGCGGGCGACCCATATCAATTTAATATTTTAGACTTACATCGTACTTTGTCGTTGGATTTAGGTGTCTCGGGTGCGCCTGAGACATTTTTAGTTGATAAAAACGGCACTATTTTACTGCACCATACAGGTGATATAAACCCGCGAGTATGGCGAGCTAAATTTGCGCCAATTATGCAGGAGCTTAAATAATGAAGTGGTTTTTACTTACACTTAGTCTTTTTGTGAGCATGGGTGCGTTTGCAGAGCAAGATCGCTATCAATTTGATAACAATAAACAAGCAATACTATTTGAAGAGCTAACTAAAGAGCTACGTTGCCCTAAATGTCAAAATCAAAATATTGCTGATTCAGACGCCGTTGTTGCTAAAGATTTACGCGATAAAGTACTCGTATTGGTGAAAGAAGGTAAGAGCAAAGACGAAGTGATTGATTACATGATAGACCGCTTTGGTTATTTTGTTCATTACGACCCACCCGTTACACCCGCTACTTTAGTACTTTGGGTATTACCTGTATTAATTGTAATAGTCGGCTTTGGTTTTATTGTTATTCGCCAGCGAAAAGCATCAGTAAAACAAACGTGGAGCAGCGACGACGAAATGCTGTTAGCTAAGCTAATTGAACAAAATAAACGTCAGGAGCAAAGTTAAATGATATTAATGTGGGCGTGTTTTGCTTTACTCACACTGGTTGCTCTTGGATTTGTGATGTTGCCTTTTTTAAAAAAAGAGCGCGTTCAAACAATTACTCATAATGCCAATGCTGAGCTAATTAGCATTTATGAGCAGCGTTTAGTTGATTTACAAACTGATTTAGATAATCAACGTATTGATGGCGTAAGTCATGCAGAATCAATTGTTGAATTAAAACGTCGCTTATTGAATGAGTTATCACCAGAAAAATCACTAAACAGCAAAGGTAATAATCGTATTTTTGCTTTAACTGGTGGTGCTTTTGTTCTTGCTCTAACAGGCGTTTTTTATGGTCTAACGGGTAGCCAGCAGCAAATTTCGGCTTGGCATGATGCAATGGATAATTTAGCTGATTATGGTGAACGGGCTGTAATGCAAAAAGGTGAGCCGCTTAGCCAAAATGAGCTGCAGGCTTTTGCTTTGGCGCTTCGTACTAAGCTTAGTCGTTCTGGCGATGATGAAGTTGCTTGGATGCTACTTGGGCGAGTTGCTATGTCGCTTAATGAATTTGACATGGCGCAGCAGTCATTTGACAAAGCACTACGTATGAATCCTGATAATATGCAGGTACTTATTAGTTATAGCCAAGTTTTATTACTAGAAGGCAGCGAAGCTAATATGACTCGTGCGGCAGGTATGCTCTCAAAAGTACTGAAAGTTGAGCCTACCAATTTAGATGCAATTTCGTTATTAGCACTTATTGCCTATGAACGTAAAGATTGGCCTCAAGCTAAAGCTGCATTTGAAGTTTTACTTGCCAGTATGGAAAAAAATGATTCTCGTTATAGCATGATTTCCGAGCGTATTAGTGATATTGAGCAGCAAATGCAAACGGAAGGCTCTGTTATGCCAGTTACTAATACAACGGGTGCTATTGCAGTTACAGTCGACATTGCAAAAGAGCTTATAGATAAACAGCCAAAAGACGGTATTTTGTTTATATTTGCAAAAGCAGCAAGTGGTTCGCCAATGCCGCTAGCTGCTGTTAAGCTCGCTAAATATTCATTTCCAATTACAGTTGAGTTGAGTGATAGTAGTGCAATGGTTGCTGGGCTAAACTTGTCTAGTGCAGAAAATATTATTATTTCAGCGCGTATCTCTATAGATGACTCTGTTATGCCAAGTTCTGGTGAGCTAGAAGGTCATTCAGAGTCGTTAAAGCGTGAAAGTGTAAGTGACTACCAACTTCAAATTGATACATTAATACCTTAAGGACGTTAGATGTTAAAACACAGTTTTA
>Ga0209309_10004484_pt1 | contig 11516 bp, 9 predicted proteins | sample COGITO_mtgs_1204_2_FD_184807 | JGI IMG/M metagenome (GOLD analysis project Ga0209309, IMG submission 184807) | Pelagic marine microbial communities from North Sea - COGITO_mtgs_120412 (SPAdes) (version 2) | ecosystem: Environmental > Aquatic > Marine > Epipelagic ...
TTTTTATTGAAAGATGGAAATAAAATAGAGATTTCAGAACCGATGGATCTAGTTAACAACGGATATCTCACATCAACTTAACTACTTTATAGTAACTATTTAGATTTATTCAACTTCACTTTAACGTCCTCGGTTTCTATAGTAGACAACAGTTTTAACTTTCCTTCTTCAAAAAGCTCATCTAGCTGACAGAGATCTGTATTAAAATCTTCTTGGGTGTAATTTTTATAATCTACAAAACGAATACCTTCAATAACACGAGAATTATAAGCTTCTCTAAAACGTAAACCGCCTTCATTTATATGAAACTTATAAGCCAAATAGTCTATTGTAAAATCTTCTTTATTTATCCAATATAAAAACTCGTCATGATGATCTGCACCTCCATTATCCTGACTAAAAGTTACTTTTAACTGATAATAAGACTTGCCTTTTATCTCTGCATCTCCAACCAACTTTTTATTTACTGCTTTATCATTCAAGCCGTAAGGAAGATGGGCAAAATAATGAACCGAGTTAATACTACCGCTATATTTAACCACCATACTGTCGGGGACGGTAACTAAACTATCATTTAAAAAACGTTTATAACCTGTGTTGCTAACAACATCTTTAACAGTATTTGTAGAGTCTTTAATTTCTCGTTCTAAAACAAACTCTCCACCATTACGCACACTTTTGTAATTGTTACCGCGAAATTCAAACTCGATTGTGGCATTTTTATAATTTTCACCCCCTGCATTGGCTATTGTTTTATTAATGATTTCTTCAGCAGAAATCTGGTCTTTCTCCTCTTGGCAAGAAGTGAATAAAATGATCGTAGCAAGTATAAAAAAGTATCTCATATTTCAGTTAAAATAGGCGCTAAGATAAAAAAATTAGAGGAACTTATTTTTTTTACCCACTATTATATTTCATCTTTTAAGACAGAGATAACTTAAGTTCCTTACAGGCTTTAAAGCGCAGGGTTTCTCAATAGAAATAGTGACATTACAAACTTTACAAAATCATTATAGGAATTTCTAAAGAAACCTTCCTATTTTTGTCGCTCTATGAAGAATACCATTAACATAAAAAACCGAAAAGCGAAATTTGAATATGAGTTTCTAGAAACTTTTGTTGCCGGAATAAAACTTGCCGGAACAGAGATCAAAGCAATTCGTTTGGGGAAAGCATCTATTACAGAAAGTTTTTGTGAGTTTCAGAACCACGAGCTTTTTGTGATAAACATGCATGTAGAGGAATATTCTCATGCCACACATTTTAATCACAATCCGAAAAGTGAGCGCAAATTATTAATGCAAAAGCGTGAACTTAAAAAACTGGAAAAGGAGGTTAAAAACAGCGGACTTACCATTATCCCTATTAAACTTTTTATTAATGATCGTGGTCTGGCAAAACTTAAAATCACCTTGGCAAAAGGTAAGAAGTTATACGACAAGCGTGAAACTATTAAGGACAGGGAAAGTAAACGCAGACTGGATAGAATCAAAAAAGACTTCAATTAAGCATCGTAACTATTCTTTTTAATTAGCTATTTTGCAGGAGTAAAACTCCATTCTATGATTAATAGCTTAAAACTTCTCTTTTTACTTTTACTCATTTCTCAATTTACATTCGCTCAGGTTACAGGAGTTGTCCAAGACACCAACAATACTCCATTGCCGTATGTGAATATTTATACTGAAGATGGCAAGAATGGTACAACCACCAACGAAGAAGGGAATTTTGAACTTCGGTTATCACAACCAGGAGAATATGAATTAGTCTTTCAATTTTTGGGCTATGAAACTTTGAAGAAAAAAGTAACCATAGATAAATTCCCTTTTAAACTAGATGTAACTTTAAAAGAAGAAACCACCAATCTAACTGAAGTTACCGTAAATTCTAAAGACAATCCGGCAAATAGAATCATTAGAAATGCCATTGCAAGTAGAAAATTAAATCTCGCGAAAGTTGAGCAATACACTGCCAATTATTATTCCCGCGGATTATGGCGGATTAAAAATGCTCCGGAAAAAATATTAGGCCAAGACATTGGAGATTTAGGTGGTGGTTTAGATTCTACCCGAAGCGGAATTATTTATTTGAGCGAGACTATTTCTGAAATCACCTTTCGATCCCCAGACGATTTTAAGGAAAAGATAATCGCTTCTAAAGTAAGTGGGAATGATAATGGCTTCAGTTTAAATTCTGCTGAAGAATCCGATTTTTCATTTTATAATAACACTATAAACATCAATGCCGAGATAGTTTCTCCCATTGCCGATTATGCTTTCAACTATTACAATTATAAATTAGAAAGCGTTTTTTACGATAGTGATGGGCATCTAATAAATAAGATTGAAGTACTGCCAAAACGCCCAAAAGACAGGGTTTTTAGTGGATTCATTTATATAGTAGAAGATTCATGGCAACTTTTTGGAACCGAACTTATTACAACCGGTCAAGCAATCCAAGTCGCTCCTATAGAACAACTCACCTTTACCCAGAATTTTAAATATTCTGAAGAAAATAAATTCTGGATCAAGATTTCCCAAGCTGTAGATTTTAGTTTTTCTATGTTTGGCATAGGTGGTGACGGCCGTTTTACAGCAGTGTATAGCAATTATAATTTTGAGCCTCAGTTAGACAAACGAACTTTTACCAAAGAAGTTCTAAGTTTTGCGGAAGAAGCTAATAAAAAAGATTCTTTGTACTGGAAAAAGATTCGTCCAGTACCACTTACCACAGAGGAATTGACCGATTATGTGAAAAAAGATAGCATTCAAATCCTCAAAAATTCTAAAACTTATCTGGATTCTGTAGATACCGAACAGAATAAATTTTCTGCCACCGATGTGCTTTTTGGTTATAGCTATGGTAACTCCTACAAAAAACAACGCTTTAGTATTTCATCGCCACTTTTTGGCACTCACTATAACACCGTTCAAGGATTTAATACTTCTGTAGATGTTTCTTATCGTAAGAATTTGGATGATAATTTTGGGAACTTTTGGAGGATCTATTCCAAGATGAATTATGGTTTCAGCGATAATCGTTTCAGAATAAAAGCAGGATTTCAAAAGAAATTCAACAATATATCAAAGCCTATTCTAAACATAGAAGCCGGTGTAGAAACCGCACAAATCAACCCTACGCAGCCTATATCGGAAAGAATAAATGATATTACCAGTTTGTTCTTCGAACGGAATTATTTAAAATTATATGAAAAACAGTTTGCTGAAGTAAGCTACCAGCAAGAGATTTTTAATGGATTTAGGTTGTTTTCAGATGTTAGTTATCAACAAAGAAATGCTTTATTTAATACCAGTGACAATTCTTGGGTAAATAGAGAAGACATTAGCTATACGTCCAACAATCCTTTACTACCAAATAACTTTGGAAGTGCGCCTTTTGAAGATCATCATATTTTTAAATTGAATATTTCAGGACGAATAGATTTTGCTCAAAAATATTTGAGTTATCCGGATAACAAGGTAAATATTACCTCTAATAAATTTCCAACTTTATGGCTTACCTACGAGAAAGGTTTTGGATCTGATATTTCTGAATACAACTTCGATCAAGTTCGAGTGGCACTCATGCAAACTGTAAAACTAGGCAATAAAGGTAATTTTGGATATACTTTAAAAGGAGGTGCTTTTCTAAACGATAATGAGATCTCTTTTTTAGATTATCAGCATTTTAATGGCAATCAGACTCGAATTGGAAGTGGGAGTTACCTCAACAAATTCAATTTATTGCCTTATTACGAGCTGAGCACCAAAAACAACTATCTGGAAATGCATGCCGAGCAAGATTTTCAAGGCTGGATTTTAGGGAAACTTCCTTTAATAAATAAACTTAATTATAATTTAATCCTTGGAGCGCACGCACTTTCTATAGAAAACAATAAACCTTATACAGAATTTTCTGTGGGAATAGATAATCTTGGATTTGGGAAATATAGATTGCTTAGGCTAGATTATGTGGTTTCCAACTACCAAGGAAAACAAGAGGGTGCCTTTATTTTCGGACTTAAATTTTTAGGGATTTTTGAGTAGTGCTAAAAAGGTTGAATCTTATCACTTTTAGAGTTCAAAACTTGTAGCAAGTCCGTCAGGTTGAGCGGAGTCGAAACCTATTGTTTGTTCCAAGAGTTCTCGACTGCGATCGAACAGACAAATTATTTACCTTAAATTAATGAATAAAACCCTCAATGAGGGATTTAATTTTTATCCTCTAAAAGTGGAACAAATCTAAAATCGCCAAACTCTTTTTTATCAAATTCCTTTGCAGATTTGCGTATAAAAAGTGTCATTACTTGTACGTCTTCTCCAACAGGAATAACAAGTCTACCTCCTAATTTTAATTGTGCCAATAAAGGTTTTGGCACATAAGGAGCACCGGCAGTCACGATAATTTTATCATAAGGTGCATATTCTTCCAATCCTTTATAACCATCTCCAAAACTCAAATATTTGGGACGATAGCCAATTTTAGATAAGAAAACCTTGGTTTTTTTATACAACTCTCGTTGTCGTTCTATGCTATATACTTTGGCTCCAAGTTCACACAAAACTGCAGTTTGATATCCACTTCCAGTTCCAATTTCTAGAACATTATCGCCTTTTTTAATTTCCAGTAATTCGGTTTGAAAAGCAACAGTATAGGGTTGAGAGATAGTTTGATCTGCGGCAATAGGAAATGCCTTATCTTGATACGCATGGTCTTCAAAACTACTATCCATAAAAAGATGGCGAGGAATTTTATTAATCGCAGCCAAAACCTTTTTGTCTTTCACTCCTTTTGCTTCAACAATTGCTGCTAATTGCTGTCTTTTCCCCTTATGTCTAAATGTATCCTTCAACTTAATAAATTCCAATTATGGCATAAAATTAAACAATCTAAACCAAGGCTTCAAGCTAAGTTTTAATTATTATTTAACGCTTGTGCTAATTCATTTACAACCAAAATGGTATTGGCTTTATGCTAAGAAATGCTATTTTTGTTCAAAACGTAAAAACATGCTAAAAGCGGGTGTATTTGGTGCAGGACATTTGGGTAAGATCCATTTAAAACTGCTCCAACAATCTTCGGAATATGAGTTAATAGGATTTTATGATGGAGATGAGCAACGAGCCAAAGACATAGAAAAAGAATTTGGTTACAAGAGATTTGAAACTGCTGAAGCATTGATAGCCGCAGTAGATATGATAGATGTGGTAACTCCTACCATTACTCATTTTGAAACTGCTAAAAAAGCAATCACCTCCGGAAAACACCTTTTTGTAGAAAAACCAATCACGTCTACCTATGCTGAAGCGGAGGAATTAATTGCTTTGGCCAAAAAGCATCAAGTGAAAGGGCAAGTTGGACATGTAGAGCGTTTTAATCCTGCATTTATAGCCGTAAAAGATAAGATTGGACAACCAATGTTTATTGAAGCGCATAGACTAGCCGAATTTAATCCGCGTGGAACTGACGTTCCTGTGGTTTTAGATCTTATGATTCACGATATAGATGTGATCTTGAGCGTGGTAAAATCTAAGGTAAAGAATGTATATGCCAGCGGAGTATCTGTAATTAGTGAAACTCCAGATATTGCAAATGCTCGGATTCAGTTTGAAAATGGTTGTGTTGCAAATTTAACTGCTAGCAGAATCTCCTTAAAGAATATGCGTAAAGCAAGGTTCTTTCAGCGAGACGCCTATATTTCGGTAGATTTTTTAGAGCGTAAATGTGAAGTTGTAAAAATGAAGGATGCACCAAAAAATCCAGACGATTTTGCAATGATATTACAGAATGCTGAAGGTATAAAAAAACAGATCTACTTCGAAAATCCGACAATAGATGCCAATAATGCTATTTTAGATGAATTGGAATCTTTTGCGCAGGCGATAAATAATAATACAGAACCAGTTGTTACTTTAGAACAAGGTGCCGAGGCGCTAAAAGTGGCAAATATGGTAATTGAAAGTTTTAAAAAATAGAAGGTGACTTCTGGAAATAAACCTTTATTGAAGTATTAAAGACTTTCAGAAATAAAATACAATTATGAATATCAGTTTTTGTCCTAATAGTTCTTTCGTCACCCTGAATTTATTTCAGGGTCTCAATATTGTATTGATTTAAATTGTAATGAGATTCTGAAACAAGTTCAGAATGACGTCCTTTTTTAGTTTAGGATACTTTACGGACAAACAAAAATTAATAAAAACAGTTGGAGAATTTATACCAATACTAACTAATAAAAAAACATGAAAAATATAGCAGTAATTGGAGCAGGAACCATGGGTAATGGGATTGCACATACTTTTGCACAAAGCGGGTATAAAGTAAATCTAATAGATATTTCTAAGGAAAGTCTTCAAAAAGGTTTGGATACCATTTCTAAGAATTTAGATAGAATGGTTACAAAGGAGAAGATCTCTGAAGCAGATAAAGAAAAAACACTTAAGAATATTACTACTTTTATCGATATTCCATCGGGTGTTAAGAATGTTTCTCTCGTAGTAGAAGCTGCTACAGAAAATGAGGATCTAAAATTAAAGATCTTCGAGCAGTTAGATTCTAATTGTGAGGAAGACACTATTTTGGCAACTAACACTTCATCTATATCTATTACCCAAATAGCTTCAAAAATATCGAATCCTTCTCGCGTAATTGGGATGCATTTTATGAATCCTGTACCAGTGATGAAATTGGTAGAGATTATTCGTGGTTATAATACTAGTGACGAGGTTACTAAAACAATCATGGATCTTTCAGAAAAATTGGGTAAAAGCCCGGTAGAAGTGAATGATTATCCGGGTTTTGTGGCAAACAGAATCCTTATGCCAATGATAAATGAGGCTATTGAAACCCTTTATAACGGTGTGGCTGGAGTTTATGAGATAGATACTGTAATGAAATTGGGGATGGCTCATCCTATGGGACCTTTGCAACTAGCCGATTTTATTGGATTAGATGTATGCCATTCTATCCTTCAGGTAATGTACAAAGGCTTTAAAAACCCTAAATATGCTGCTTGCCCATTATTAACCAATATGGTACGTGCAGGGAAATTAGGAGTAAAATCTGGGGAGGGATTCTATGATTATTCTGAAAACAGAAAAGCTGAAAAAATTTCAAAACAATTCAGCTAAACTCATACACTATAAAATCTTAATTTGTTTTAAACCTTATCAGGTTAATTAAATAACAAACATTCATTGGCAAAAATAGTTCCGTTTAAAGCAGTTAGGCCTACCAAAGATAAGGCGGGCATGGTTGCTTCCAGACCTTACGAGGATTATAGTGTAGGGGAATTAAAGGCGCAGTTGGAATACAATCCTTTTTCGTTTTTGCATATCATAAATCCGGGATATAAATTTCAGCATGAAATTACCGGAGAGAAGAGATTCCAGCTGGTAAAGAATAGATATTTGGAGTTTAAAGAAGATCATATATTTATTCAGGACTCCAACCCTTGCTATTATTTTTATAAAATAGTAACTCGTACAAATACTTTCTGCGGAATTATAGCTGCAGCAAGTGTTCAAGACTATGAAGATAATGTGATTAAGAAGCACGAGGACACTATTGCCTACAGAGAAAATCTGTTTAAAGATTATTTAAAGGTGGTTGGCTTTAATACCGAGCCTGTACTCCTCACCTATCCAGATTCTGAGGTTATTGAAGATCTTATGAACAAGGTGATGCAAGAAAAACCCGAATATGAGTTTTCCACTTATAACAAGGAATTACATTTTCTATGGAAAATAGATGATGACACAAGAGTTTCTCAAATAAAAAATGAATTTGAGAAAATGCAAACCCTTTACATTGCAGATGGGCATCATAGAAGTGCTTCCTCCTATTTATTGGCAAAAGAATCGAAAGAAGAAAATCCAAATCATACTGGAGAAGAGCCTTATAATTATTTTATGAGCTTTTTGATCTCCGAAAGCAAACTGAAGATCTATGAATTTAGTAGGCTTGTTAAAGATCTTAATGGCTTAAGCAAAGAAGAGTTTTTAATGCAACTAGATCTTTGGTTTAGGATTGAAAGTAGAGGTTTAGAGGTGTACACACCAACCAAAAAACATCATTTTAATATGTATTTAGATGGGGAATTTTATTCCTTATATCTGCGCAAGACCAATTATGAATTTAAAGATTCGTTAAACAGTTTAGATACCTATATCCTTTACCAAAAAGTATTAAAGCCTATACTGGGAATTGAAGATCTACGTAATGATAATAGGATTTCCTATATCCACGGAAGAAACGATCTTATCGAGATAAAATCTCAAGTAGATAGTGGGAATTTTACTGTTGGTTTTGGAATGTTGCCATTAACTATAGATGAAATTAAAAAAGTAGCTGAAGAAGGTTTAACCATGCCTCCAAAAAGCACTTATATTGAACCTAAATTAAGAAGCGGACTTACCATTTATGAATTTTAACGAGTAAATTGTAATATCTCCTTTTAATATAATAATTAAATTAGTACATGGGAATTTCTGAAAATATAAAGAAATATAAAAGTGAAATTGGTGATGATGTAACATTGGTTGCTATATCCAAAACCAAACCTGAAAGTGATCTTTTGGAAGCTTATAATGGCGGACAACGAATCTTTGGAGAGAACAAAATTCAGGAAATGACCGATAAATGGGAAAACCTGCCAAAAGATATTGAATGGCACATGGTTGGGCACGTACAACGTAATAAGGTAAAATACATGGCACCATTCGTGAGTTTGATACATGCCGTAGACAGCCTTAAATTATTGAAGGAGATTAACAAGGAAGCTAAAAAGAACAACAGAACCATAAATTGTTTATTGCAAATAAAAATCGCGAAAGAAGACACTAAATTTGGTTTAGATATTGAAGATGCTAAGAAGATTTTAACTTCAGAAGTATTTAGCGAGATGAAGAACATAAGTATAAAAGGGCTTATGGGAATGGCAACTTTCACAGAGGATGAAGCAATTATAAAAGGTGAATTTGATTATTTAAAATCTGTTTACAGCAGTTTAAAAAAAGAGCAATCCCAGTTCGAAATACTTTCTATGGGAATGAGTGGAGATTATAATATAGCAATCGCCTGCGGAAGCAACATGGTGAGAATTGGAAGTGCTATATTTGGAGAACGTAATTATAACTAAGAAGAAAAAGACTTTTTGTACGCAATATTAGACATAGAAACTACCGGTGGTAAGTATAATGAAGAAGGAATTACAGAAATTGCCATTTATAAATATGATGGTTCCAAAGTAATAGATCAGTTTATTAGTCTTGTTAATCCAGAGCAACCCATTCAGCCATTTGTAGTTGGATTAACGGGGATTAATAATGACATGCTTAAAAATGCCCCTAAATTCTACGAGGTAGCGAAAAGAATTGTAGAAATAACCACAGGTTGTATCGTTGTTGCACATAATTCTAAATTTGACCATAGAATACTCCGCTTAGAATTTCGCAGACTAGGTTTCGATTTTGAACGAAAAACGCTTTGCACCGTAGAGTTATCGAAAAAATTAATTCCCGGCCAAGCATCTTATAGCCTTGGAAAACTAGTAAGATCCTTAGGAATCCCATTAAGTGACAGGCACAGAGCCAATGGGGACGCTCAAGCAACAGTAAAATTATTTAAAATGCTCTTGGCTAAAGATCTTGAAAAAGAGATCTTGAAAGCTACCATTAGAAATGAACCTTCACAAAGATTAGACACAAAATTAATTCAGATTATAGAAGAGCTGCCCTCTATTACTGGTGTTTATTACTTACATAATAATGAAGGAGAGATTATTTATATTGGGAAAAGCAAAAATATAAGAAAACGTATTAATCAGCATTTTACCAACGATCATCATAAAGCAAAAGAAGTGCAACGAGAAGTAGCTTCAGTAAGTTTTGAGGCCACAGGAAATGAACTTTTTGCCTTGTTGAAGGAAAATGAAGAAATTAAGCATAATAAACCCAAATATAATAGAGCTTTAAGAAAGACAGTATTTAATTACGCATTATATCAGTTTATAGATGAAAATGGATATATCAATTTAAAGATTGGTAAGTCCGATTCCCGAAAGAAAAACATTACCACATTCACCAATTTGCAACAGGCAAAATCTGTTTTGCACAATATTGTAGAAAAGCATCATCTCTGTCTTAAGTTAACCGGTTTGCATCAAGGTGACGGTAGCTGTTTTAGTTATACCATTAAATCCTGCAAAGGAGCTTGTGTAGCTATTGAAACCCCAGAGGAGTATAATTTGAGAGTGATGGAAGTTATAGGCTTACATAGTTTTCAAAATCAAAATATGTTAGTGATAGATAGAGGTCGTGAAATTGATGAAAAAAGTGCCTTATTAGTAGAAGAAGGAGAGTTTAAAGGCATCGGGTACTTCAATTTAAATCATCAAATGAATAATTTAGACATTGTTAGAACTATTATCACTCCTATGACCAATGATAGGGATGCTAGACATATCATTCAGAATTACCTCCGAAAGAATAATAAATTAAAGATTATCCAATTTGCAATCGATGAATAAAATTTTACTGTTTTTATTTTGTTTTTCCCTTACAACTACATTTTCACAAACCTACAACTCCAAAGACCTTTCCGTTACCCAAGAAGATTTAAAATCTACTGTGTATGTTAAAGACTCTACTGCTAACGCCTTCTATATCTATGAGAAAGGCTTTGTTAGATATGAGAAAAAAGCAGATTACAATATTGTAACAGATTATTCTGCAAAACTTAAAATTTTAAATGAAAAAGGCTATGAACATGCCACTATCAACATTGTTTTATATAAATCTGATAGTAAAAAAGAGAAGCTTTCAGAAATAACTGCGACCACTTATAATTTAGTTAATGGAAAAGTAGAAACGCTTAAACTTTCTCCCAGCAAAATTTTTACTAAAAAAAATGAAAGGTACGACATGGTAACTTTTACCTTTTCAGCTTTAAAGCCTGGTTCGGTATTAGTCTACTCATACACCAAAGAATCCCCTTTCAATTTTAATTTTGAGACTTGGTACTTTCAGGAAGATATCCCTAAAGTATATAGCGAGTTTATATCGCAAATTCCAGGGAATTATAAGTATAACATAAAGAAAATTGGCTATAAAGAACTTGATAGTAAAGACGATGAAATTATTGATAATTGCATAAGTTTTTCTCAATCTTCTTCCTATGCACAATGCATTAAAACCACCTATATATTAAGTGATATTCCTGCCTTTAAGGAAGAGAAATACCTTACTTCCAAAAATAATTTTATAAACAGAATAGAGTTTGAATTAATTGAAATAATTGAATTGGATGGTTTTGTTAGAAAATTCACAAAGACTTGGCAAGATGTAGACAAAGAATTTAAAAGAGATGAAAGCATAGGTCGGCAATTGAGGAAAAGTTCGTTGGTTAAAAAGCTTCTTCCAGATTCTATTGTAAATAGTACTAAGCCAAAAGATAAGGCTAAAGCAATCTTTAATTTTGTGAAATCTAACTATACCTGGAATGGAGATTATCAAATT
>Ga0209309_10004489_pt1 | contig 11504 bp, 13 predicted proteins | sample COGITO_mtgs_1204_2_FD_184807 | JGI IMG/M metagenome (GOLD analysis project Ga0209309, IMG submission 184807) | Pelagic marine microbial communities from North Sea - COGITO_mtgs_120412 (SPAdes) (version 2) | ecosystem: Environmental > Aquatic > Marine > Epipelagic ...
GCGCTATCGGTTGTAGGCGGTTTTTTGGGACTGCTGCTGCTCATTACTGTTATGAAACGCTGGAAATGGCTCTGGAAAAACTGGATTACCACCATGGACGCTAAAAAAATTGGTATCATGTACATTATTGTCTCTCTCGTGATGCTGCTAAGAGGTTTTGGCGACACCGTACTGCTCAAAGCCCAGCAGACTATCTCTGTCGGTGATAATGCCGGTATTCTGGATGCTAACCATTTCCAGCAAATATTTACGGCCCACGGCACTATCATGATTTTCTTTGTAGCGATGGGACTAATGTTTGGTTTGATTAATATGATTTTGCCTTTGATGATAGGGGCAAGAGATGTTGCATTTCCGTTTCTAAACTCACTGAGTTTCTGGTTGTTTTTTGCTGGTATGGCAATGATAAACCTATCCCTCGTTTACGGCGGTTTTGCGGCCACCGGCTGGTTGGCTTATCCGCCACTTTCCGGACTTGAGTATAGTCCGGGGCCAGGAGTTGATTATTGGATATGGGCCTTGCAGCTAAGTGGTATCGGTACCACACTTTCGGCCATCAACTTCATTGTCACTATTCTTAAAAAACGTGCACCTGGAATGACGCTTATGAAAATGCCGATATTTGCCTGGAGCGTGCTGGCTGCTATGATGTTAGCGATGTTTGCCTTCCCGATCCTGACTGCCACACTTGGCATGCTATCACTAGATCGACTAATGGGCATGCATTTTTTCACGAGCGAGGCTGGAGGCAACCCAATGATGTACGTTAATCTTATCTGGGCGTGGGGTCATCCAGAGGTCTATATCGTGATTTTGCCAGCATTTGGTATATTCTCAGAGATCGTTGCAACGTACTCTAGGAAGCGACTGTTCGGATACACATCGATGGTCATTGCACTTATGGCAATTGCGTTTTTGTCATATATCGTTTGGCTCCATCACTTCTTCACGATGGGCGCCGGGGGCAATGTCAATGGATTCTTCGGTATTATGACCATGGTTATTGCTATACCGACAGGAGTTAAGATATTTAACTGGCTATTTACCATGTATAGGGGCAGGATCACGTTTGCCAGTCCTATGGTGTGGTTCCTGGGTTTTGTCATCACGTTTACTATTGGTGGCATGACTGGTGTGCTTCACTCGATACCAGCGATAAATTTCCAGCTTCATAACAGCTTATTCTTGGTAGCTCATTACCACAATATGTTAATTGGCGGCGTCGTATTCGGTTACTTCGCAGGGCTAACGTACTGGTTCCCTAAACTATTTGGCTTCAGACTCCATGAAGGTCTCGGTAAAATTGCCGCCTGGGGCTGGATAATTGGGTTTATGGTAACATTTATACCGCTTTATGTGCTCGGTACGATGGGCGCAACTCGTCGACTTGATAACTATGTTGACCCCACGTGGCAGGCACTATTCATTGTTTCCGCTGTTGGATTAGTCATCCTAGCTCTTGCCGCTACCACTCAAGGTTTGCAACTGGCATACAGTATCTGGAAGCGTCATGAACTAAAAGACACCACTGGTGACCCTTGGGACGGAAGAACCCTTGAATGGTCAGTGCCGTCACCTGCGCCATCATACAATTTCATTGCAATACCTGAAGTTACCTCAAGAGATGACTTCTGGGAGCAAAAGCATAATCCTCGTTTCGTGAAACCAAAACCAGTAGATTTTTATGAACCACTTCCAAGCGGTGCAGGAATCGTTATTGCGTTCTTTGCATTCGTATTCGCGTTCTCACTTATATGGCACATCTGGTGGCTTGCAGTCATAGCAATTATTGCCTTGGTGGTAGCTGTCATTATGCGGGTGACAAATGAACACACTGAAGAGCTTGTCGATGTCGCTAGCCTCATTACACAAAAGGCACATACCTTATGAAAACCTCTACCGTAACGCCAGTTTCAGCTCGTAACGATAATTCACAGCTTGGGCTTTGGCTCTATCTGATGACCGATTGTATTTTGTTTGCGGCACTGTTTGCGACCTATGCAGTTTTGCTAGTGGGTGTTGCGGACGGACCTGGACCGGCCGAAATATTTGAGCCTTGGTTCGTGTTAACCCAGACTGGTATACTCCTGCTTAGTACACTGTTTGCAGGTATATCACTAGTGGCGGCTAGTTTTATGAAGCGCCAGCTAACGGTAATTATGCTCGTACTCACCGGTATAATGGGGCTACTGTTCATTAGTATGGAGTTGTTTGAGTTCCAAAAACTCATTAGTGAAGGCTTTACCTGGCAAACAAGCGCCTTTCTGTCCGCATTCTTCACGCTTGTTGCAACTCATGGACTCCATATTTTCTTCGGACTTATCTGGCTTGGAGTACTCCTGTATCGAATATCTAAACAAGGCCTAACAGAAAAAACTATCGGCCACATCAAACTGTTTACTATGTTCTGGCACTTCCTTGATGTTGTCTGGATATTTATTTTCACTTTTGTATACATGATGGGGATTATTCAATGAACAAATCAATGAGACAGCAAATTAACGAATATATCATTGGCTTTAGCTTATGTGTACTCTTGACGGGTGCAGCATTCACCGTAGGAATGCTTTATAAAGATGTTGGACTTGACGGCGCAACCGTAGCGGTCATTGTTTTAACATGTCTAGCACTGCTACAGTTTGTGATTCAGTCAGTCTATTTCCTTCATCTTGATCACGAAATCGGCCCAAAATGGCGACTAGCCTCATTTTTCAGTATGATATCAGTATTACTCATCATTGTAGTTGGTTCGCTCTGGATCATGTACAATCTTAACTACAATATGATGCCAGAAATGCTTGATGACGAACAAACACAAATGCTTGAAAATCCTGACGAGTTCATCATTAAAGATGAGTTGATAAACCCTTAGATGAATATTTTGGCTCGGTATTATTGGCTTACGAAGCCAGGGATCATTTACGGCAACACGTGGCCACTGATTGCTGGCTATCTATTTGCAGCTGGTTTCAACCTTGATCTAACTCATTTTCTAGTTATTATCCTCAGCACGATGCTCATCATCGCATCGGCTTGTGTCTATAACAACATTATCGACGCCGATATAGATGCCTACATGAAGCGGACAGAATCACGCTCAACAGTCTCTGGTGTTATTTCACTGTCGCATGTGGTCATTTATGCAACCGTACTCTATATAATTGGCCTGACCGGTTTGTTGCTGGTCGGTAATGTATACGTATTGGTATTCGCACTTATCGGTCATCTCGGCTATGTAGCTGCATATACCTACAGTAAACGAATTACACACCATTCAACACTAATAGGAGCGATACCAGGTGCGATGCCGCCGCTGATTGGCTACGCTGCAGTTACGAATTATCTTGACCTGACCGCACTACTACTGTTTCTGTCGCTAGTCTTCTGGCAGATGCCGCATTTTTATGCCATAGCACTGCGTCGACAATCGGAGTATGAAAAGGCCACTATCCCGCTACTGCCCATTGTGAAGGGGACGGCTCGAACAGTCTTCGAGATGAAACTATATGGCACACTATTTCTCGTAACGCTTATTGGACTATATTTTCAAGCCGAGTTATCGCCGCTATTTATCATACCTATCGGCTTAGCTGCGTATTGGCTGCTGTCTATCTACCGCGTTGTAAATACTAGTTCAAAATCTGCCAAAAAACCCTTCCTGATATCGCTGCTGATGATTATACTGTGGAGTGTATTCATTAGCATAGAAGGAATTATCAGGGCGATTTAATGGACAATATATTTAGTGAGTTTTTGCAGGACATTGTTAAGGTTATTACGACCGCAAATCCGTTTCGTTCTACCGTAATTCTTCTTGTATCATTTATCGTAGCATTTTTACTCAGTAAAATTGTCGGTGTCATTATTATTAAGATAGCTCAGAAGGTTGCGAGTAGCTCAGATAATGCGTCCAGTTACGAGAAAAAAGTACAGCTTCGCCAAACCGAAACCTATTTGAGCGTCGCGATAGCAGTCACGCGAGCAGTTATTATCGGAGTCGTGGCGTTTTATGCCTGGCAGTTGTTTAGCGGAGTGGACGGAGCCAACAAAAGCTCGGCGGCCATTGGAGCCAGTGCTTTCTTTATCGTTATTGCCGGTGCGACCATCGGCATGGTACTTCGCGACGTTACCGCTGGTACGACCATGATTTTGGAAAAATGGTTCAACATTGGCGAGTTTATTAAAATTGAGCCGTTTATTGATCTATCTGGAGTGGTTGAGAAAATGACGTTACGCTCCACAAAGCTACGTAGTATCAGTGGAGAAGTTATCTGGGTACATAATCAGCACATTCAAGCCGTTCAAGTCACGCCAATGGGTATGCGTAAGGTTGCTGTTGACGTATTCGTGAACAATGAAAACGTTGGTATGTCCGTCATTAATAAAGCCATCGAAACACTACCGGTCGGTACGCTCAAAATGCGTAAAACTCCTAAAATTACCCGGCAGGAAAAATGGGATGACAGGCTCTGGTATTTCACGGTGGTAGGCGAGATGTCCCCAGGCAGGGAATGGTTGATGGAGGAGTATTTCATAGAGTCGATTGAAGAGCTTGATAAGCGCCGCAAAGGCCCGGCTACGCTCGTCCGCCCTCCGATTGCTCGTTACGTTGATGAGCGTGCCATGAAAGCATTCCGTCGCACTGAGCAGCTCGCAGAACAAGCCGATAAAGAGTCGTAGTCGACTAGCCTATAATTTGCTATACTTTACCGAGTCGAAAGGCTGATACATTATAGGGGTATAGCTCAGTTGGCTAGAGCACTGGTCTCCAAAACCAGGTGTCGTGGGTTCGAGTCCCGCTACCCCTGCCATAGTAAAACAATCACCATCTGGTGGTTGTTTTACTATATGCGGCTAGCAGGACTTGAAATCACGACTTGACGGACGAAGTCCGGCATTAGCCGTGGATTCGGCGCAGCGAAGAAAGGAAACTCGAGCTTGCTCGTGTCCCTTTCGTAGCGGAGGAGCTAAGTGATGTTCCGCTACCCCTGCCAGAACTGCTAACCCATAAGACTTCCTTACCATTTGCATATAAGCTATAGTTAATACTATGCCTGTTATAAGAATTGAATACGATGACAATGCGATAAACAAGCCAAGCATAAAAGAGTTGGCAGTTGCCGTTCAAAAAATCGTATCAGAGGAAACTGATATCAAAGAAGTAATGGTTTATGTTAATAGTTCTCAGATAAAGATTGCTGTTGATCCGATAGAGATATTTGTTGAAATGAGCAAGAATAAAATTTTGGATCGATCTGATTTGATAAGCAGAGTTAAATCAAGAATCAAAGTATGGAAATCGGATAATAGATTTACGACACCAATTAACCTCACGATCACACCAATGGATTGGAATTTGGAAATCGGAATCTAGCCAGTAAAATAGAATATTTATGATTGAACAATGATACAAAAACTATCGCCCGAAACCCTCAGAACACAGAAAGGTATCAGCTTTCCAGGTATTACGACAGCTTTCGTTTGTCATGACGGAGCTGGTAAAGTGTTTATGGCCAAGCGCAGTCAAAATGCACGTGACGAACAGGGCAAATGGGACTTTGGAGCAGGGGGATTAAAATTCGGATGCTCAATCGAAGAAAACCTGAGACGAGAAATTAAAGAAGAGTATGGTGCAACTGCATTAAATATTCATTTTCTTGGATATGGGGATATATTCAGAACCCGAGAAGACGGTACACCAACTCATTGGCTAGGTCTTTTCCATGCAGTAAAAGTGAAACTAAATGATGTGCACATAGCAGAACCAGATATGTTCGATGATTCTGGTTGGTTTACTCTCGACGACCTGCCCAGTCCGCTTCATTCTCAGATAGAGAAAATTTATCTGAAGAAGTATCGTAAAGACCTAGACTTAATTATCAACACAGACATCTGATCCAACCTGTGCGGCTCACTATCCTATGTCATGAAATATAACAATTTGCTATACTAGCCCGTATGAAATCGCTTAGTTTGCATCGTCCACTGCTTATTTTCGTGATAGGCGCACCCGGAGCGGGTAAAAGTTTCTTTGCGAATCAGTTCGCAGATATGTTTGGAGCGCCAATCGTGAGCTACGACAAACTTCATCATCGACTTTTTACCCAGCCAACCTATGGTCATGACGAGAGCGTCATCGTCATGGATGTGCTTAAGCAACAAATAGAACAACTAGCTAGAACCCGAAAAGTATTTCTCGTAGATGGTGGCGTCAGTGCTCGATCGCAACGGTTTGAGATTGAAAAGATATGCAAACCTTATGGCTACGACAGCATGATTGTCTGGGTCCAAACTGATGAGATGACTGCCAAAAAACGAGCCACCTCGCGTAGTAACCGTCGAAAAGGTGATGAAAATAACGATTCAATCACATTTGAGCTATTCGACTCACTAGCCGCTAAAGTCACCGCTCCTGGCCCTTCAGAATCAGCTGTTGTCATCAGTGGTCGTCACACCTTTGCCTCACAAGCTAAATCAGTTTTAAGACGACTAGTATCTCCACGCGAAACAGGTCTTGCTAAGCCGACCGAGCGTACACCAGCACCGGCTAGTTCTACTGAAAAATCTAATAGACGAAACATAGTCTTGTCATAATCACGTCCATGAAAAATGAATTGGTTGATCCACAGCTAGGAACAATCAAACTACGTAGAAATCATTTGTCAAAATCAATAAAGATATCAGTTAAACCCGATGCGAGTATTTATGTAAGTATGCCACCCAGAACTCCGCTATTTGTGGTAAAGCGGTTCATTGAGTCGTCTAAAAAAGAACTACTTTCAATACGCAAGGCCAAACAAACAGGTTTAGAGAAGCTGTATGCGGATCAAGACCTCATAGGCAGGTCACATAAAATAGTGCTTGATAGGTCAAAGCCTAAATTGCAAACACGTATACATGGCCAATCCATCAAATGGTTTGTACCCAAGTCTTTAGACCCGTCATCCACTGAAGCTCAAGCAGCTCTCGTAGCTCCAATCAAAAAAGTACTGACAGCCCAAGCAAAAGCCTATCTTCCTAGGCGGCTTAAAAACTTAGCCGAACGATATAATCTAACTTTTGATGCCGTATACTACGGCAATCCTAAAGGACGGTGGGGAAGCTGCAGCTCACAAAAAATTATTCGTCTTAACGTCGCTTTAATGAACGTGCCGCTAGAGCTTACAGACTATGTTCTTATTCATGAGCTTTGCCATACAGTGCAGATGAACCATTCGTCTGATTTTTGGGAACTTGTTGAATCTATCGATCCAAACTACCGCGAACATCGAAAATTGCTAAAAAAATACTCACCGTACTTATAGTTCTTCAGAAAAAAATGACTATGTAATCATAAGCAGAGTAGTCTATACTACTTAATAGATATGGGTGGTAAAAGCAAACAACTCGATGCGTTTCAGGTAATAAGACTTCGTGCAACGCGACGCGCAAGTCTCTATGTGGCGATAATTATCGTTGCATATGCAGTACTCGCTGAATTTTCTTTGGTACCACGCTCAGATCATTACAATCCGTACTTATCTTTTGGTATCGCAGTGCTATTTACTGTTCTAGCTGCTTGGCGTGTAATGCTAAAATCTGCACGTGTAACATCTCCGTTTCATTTACTGCTGCTATCCCACGCACTCAGCGCCATTGCTATTATTTTTGTTACTGGCTTCATGGGGCCGCTTACCGTAGCCTGGGTGTTACTCATCATGATGAGTATTTTGTTCTTTTCGCAAGTAGCAGTCGCTGCTAGTATCAGTTCGATATATCTTGTCATGGCACTTTCCTTATTGTTAAGCGCACCGGTTAGTGCTGAGACGGTACTTCAGCATATGTTTTACGCCACTATAATCGTCATTTTAGGTTGGTATTTAAACGAACTTCGAATAGCACAAGTTAGCGAGCACAGTGAGCTAGTCTCTACGCACCATCGTGAGCTTACTCAGCAAAATCAACTCATGACGTTGATCAATTCACTGTCACAAGCAATTGTAAGCGTCAGCCCATCAGGTATTGTTCAGCTATATAATGCTGCAGCCCTAGACCTACTCGATACCAATCAAAGTCTAAATGGTAAAAATATCAAAGAAATATTGCACTTGGTTGATGCACAGAAAAAACCGATCCACATCATTGATGAGTTAAAGAAGGTTACATCCAGCATGCAGCGTGACGATCTAGCTCATCAGCTAGCAGATGGTGAGCTAGTGAGGCTTGATATTGGTAGCTCAATTATTTATGGCCAAAATAATAAACGCACTGGCTACCTGTTGATACTACGTGATATTACAAAATCTAAAACTCTAGACGAAGAGCGCGATGAATTTATTGCGGTCATATCTCATGAGCTTCGAACTCCCATCACTATTGCTGAAGGTACTGTTTCTAATGTCGAGATGTTAATTGAAAAAGGCGCCAAACCATCAGTTGTAAAAAAATCTATCACTTCTGCACACGATCAGATTATCTATTTATCGAACATGGTAAACGATCTCAGTACTTTGTCTCGTGCAGAAAGAGGTGCAGGGGATGATTTTGAGCTAATCAATCTTAAAGAGCTAGCGGAGCAGCTTTATAATGAATACTCACCCAAAGCCCAAGAGTCTAACCTGCAGCTTAACATTGAGCTACCAAAAAGTCGTGTCTATATTCACACAAGTCGGCTGTACATCGAGGAAATTATCCAAAACTTTATCACGAATGCAATCAAGTATACTGACACTGGTTCTGTCACGCTTAGTATTTCAACTAAACCAAACAAAAGCGTTAGCATAGCTGTCAGCGACACTGGCATAGGTATGTCTAAAAAAGACACAAAAAAAGTCTTTGAGAAATTTTACCGTGCAGAGGATTATCGAACACGTGAGACATCGGGCACTGGACTTGGGCTATACGTTGTTCAGAAACTAGCTCAAAAAATAGGCGTACATGTCCAAGTCGAAAGTACGCTCAACAAAGGATCTATCTTTTCGCTTGAAATAGCGCTCGCGAGCAAAGAGCTGATTGAAAATGAGACTAATGACTAGCGGTTTTTTCATTCACTATTTATATTATAACAACAAGTAAGGTTATAGTATAAGCATGATTAAACATAATAAATATGCAGCTGGCTTTACGATAGTTGAGCTGCTTATTGTTATTGTTGTGATTGGGATTCTAGCTGCACTAGTATTAAATACTTTCGCTACAGCAAGAGAACGAGCTGAGTACGCTAAAATGCAAGATGATTTTAGCGTTATCAAAAAAGCCATCGAAATCTATCATGTTGACAACGGTACATACCCAGATAGCACACTTTGCGCAAACACACCTGGCAATGTTCACTATGAATACCGATGGTGTGGCTGGGATCAAGGAACGAACGAGAGTTTAGTGCCAGGCATAGGTGCTTATACTAAAAATGTTCCAAACCGACCACTCGACAGACCAAAGCAAGATACGTATTTGTATCAATCTCGTGACGCAAACTGCACCGATCAAGGCACTGATCAGTATCAGCTCATACGATATATCTCAAGTGGCTTATCAAATGCCGAAAAGGCAAATAATCCTAATCTGATGACTGGTAGCGGCTACGATGGCATTGCATGGGGTTACCGTTCATCTGGTTGTTCGTCATGGTGGTAATACAGATTGACAAGCGCTAAGTAGAGCAGTACTATGGTATTGACAGGCTGCGTTAAAGCAGTCTTTTAAACTGAGGAGAAATAACGCGTGAGCGAAAAATCTAAAACTAAGTCTCCAAAAGTCGTGAAACCAAAATCTACGAAGGTCAAAACCGACACACCACTTGCTCCAAAAGATGATGGAGAAGTCAATTATTTTCGCGGTGCTTGGAGAGAGCTCAAACGCGTCCGATGGCCAGATCGCAAAGCAACTTGGAGTTTGACCTTTGCCGTAATCCTCTTCTCACTCTTTTTCGCTGGACTTATCCTCGGTCTCGACTATATATTTGAAGCATTATTCAGAAAGGTAATCATCTAATGTCCCAACACAATCGTTACGACTCAACCCGCGCTTGGTACGCTATCCATACTTACAGTGGCTACGAAGAAAAAGTTTCAGATAGTATTAAGCAGCGTGTTGACTCAGTTGATATGGCTGACAAAATCTTCGACGTACTTGTACCAAAAGAAAAACAAATCGAAATCAAAAACGGTAAACGAAAAATTATCGACAAGAAAATTTTCCAAGGTTATGTACTCGTTGAGATGAAGATGACCGAAGATGCATGGTACATCATCCGCAACACACCAGGCGTAACCGGTTTTGTTGGTTCTGGTACCGATCCGACACAAGTTTCGGATGCCGAAATCCGCAAGATTAAAAAGCGCATGGGTGTTGAAGAGCCTAAGCACCATATCGACTTCACTGAGGGTGAAATCGTAAATATTATTGACGGTCCTTTCAAAGGCTTCGACGGTGCTATCAGCGAAATAGACACTCAAAAAGGCAAAATACGAGTACTAGTCAGTATGTTTGGCCGCGAGACACCTGTTGAACTCGATGCATTGCAGGTTAAAAAAGTTTAGTTCAGTCTTTACTCGTTTCCTATTTTAGAAAAATTATTGACATTTTAGTATATTTAATGTAATATATGAATCATGATAACTGCTAATGCTTTATCTGTCCGTCGTGTTAAGCTACCGAAGGTAGTATAAACATGTCACCTGAATGTCCTAACGAACTGTGTCATAACGAGCCCTCAATGGACGATCTCATCAAAAATGCTTTATTGGATAAAGAGTTTCCATATGAGGCTTACCGTAAGGGTAATAAAACTTTTCTTCATCGTCTCAACGAAGCACTGACACTTAGCGATTGTGATTACATAGAAGGTAAATGGTCTATCTACAGAAGTATCTATAAGCGACGTCTTGACAATGCTCAAGACACTACTGTATCAACTCAAGAATCGTTACATGACGCTAGCCCAAATGAGCGAGCCACGCTAGGTAACAGGGCACTGCACGCAGCTAATGATTGACTACAAGATGTAGCATAGTACCTTAGGTGGACGGTTCATAGAAAATTTGTTATAATTTACATCTGTTACATGAGTTGAGCTGGACGCTTCATCCATAATCTCACTCATTTTTATTATTAAACTTGTAAACTCATAGGAATATATATGGCTAAACCTAAAAAAGCTAAGAAAATAATCGGTAATTTGAAACTTCGTATCCCTGGCGGTAAAGCTAGCGCAGGACCTCCTGTTGGATCAACCCTCGGACAATGGGGCCTAAACATGATGGAGTTTATTAACCCGTTTAATGAAGCTACAAAAGAATACCAAGGTAAAGACGTTATCGTACATATCCAGGTATACGAAGATCGCTCATTTACATGGAACTGTATCGGTCGTCCAGTTGATGACCTTATCAGAGAGGCTGTCGGTATCAAAAAAGGCTCCGGCAAACCACACTCAGATAAAGTTGGTAAGATAACTCGCAAACAACTCGAAGAAATCGCTGAGACCAAGATGGACATGCTTAATGCAAACGATCTTGACGGAG
>Ga0209309_10004493_pt1 | contig 11488 bp, 10 predicted proteins | sample COGITO_mtgs_1204_2_FD_184807 | JGI IMG/M metagenome (GOLD analysis project Ga0209309, IMG submission 184807) | Pelagic marine microbial communities from North Sea - COGITO_mtgs_120412 (SPAdes) (version 2) | ecosystem: Environmental > Aquatic > Marine > Epipelagic ...
TAACTTTTTTTATTGATTTAAAAATTCTTGAAACTTCTTCTCTATCAATTGTTTCTTTTTCCATCAAGACCTCAACCATTGCATCCATTTGTTTTTTAAATTTTTTAAGGATTTTACCAGCTATTGCGTGAGCATCATTAAGAAGAATTTTTACTTCATCGTCTATGGAGGAAGCTACTTCATCCGAATAATCTTGCTGTCTACCATAATCTCTCCCAAGAAATACTTCGTTTGACCCCTTGCCGAATAACATTGGCCCTAGCTTATCACTCATACCAAATTCCATGACCATTCGTCTAGCAATTTCAGTAGCCTTTTCAATATCATTAGACGCACCTGTTGTTGGGTCTTTAAATACTAGTTCCTCGGCAACTCTTCCCCCCATCAACATCGCTAATCGATCTTTTAATTCAGCTTTTGATGAAAGATACTTTTCTCTCTCAGGTAAAGCCTGTGTATACCCTAAAGCCCTACCTCTTGGAATGATTGTAACCTTATGTATCGGATCTGCATTTGGAAGCGCCCAACCAACTAATGCATGTCCAGTTTCATGATATGCGATTATTTTCTTTTCCTCGTCACTCATAAGTCTGCTTTTTTTCTCAGGCCCGGCGAGAACTCTATCAATTGAATTTTCGATATCTGTATTTGAAATAGTCTTTTTACTCTTTCTTGCAGCTAGTAATGCTGACTCATTTAATAAATTTGCTAAATCAGCTCCTGTAAATCCAGGAGTTTGTTTAGCTATTGTTTTTAAGTCAATATTTTTTGCAAGGGGTTTATCTTTAGAGTGCACTTTTAAAATCTGTGTTCGACCATCTAAATCTGGCCTGTCAACAATTACTTGCCGATCAAATCGTCCAGGTCTTAATAGTGCTGGATCAAGCACATCTGGTCTATTTGTAGCTGCCATAAGAATTACTCCCTGATTAGACTCAAATCCATCCATTTCTACAAGAAGCTGGTTCAATGTTTGTTCTCGTTCATCATGACCCCCACCAAGACCTGCTCCACGCATTCTTCCGACAGCGTCGATCTCGTCAATAAAGATAATTGCTGGAGACGAATCTTTTGCTTTTTTGAACAAGTCTCTAACACGACTTGCTCCTACACCAACGAACATTTCAACAAAGTCTGAACCAGAAATACTATAAAATGGAACATTAGATTCCCCAGCTACAGCTCTTGCTAGTAGGGTTTTACCTGTACCAGGTGGTCCAACTAGTAAAACGCCCTTGGGAATTTTTGCTCCTAGATTGTTAAACTTTTCAGGAGATTTAAGAAATTCTTTTATTTCTTCAAGTTCTTCTTTTGCTTCCTCAGCTCCTGCGACGTCACTAAATGTGACCTTAGGAGTTTCTTCGTCCATTTCTTTAGCTTTGGATTTACCAAACTGCATAATTTGATTGCCGTTTGTTCTCACTTGAGAAAACATATAAAACATGAAGCCAGCAAGGAATAGCCATGGTAAAAATGCTATAAAGTAATCCTGAAAGCCAGCAGGTTCAGTGTCAGTACTTAACTCAATTTCTTCATCTACTAGTAGTTGAAAAACTTCCCCTTCAAAACCTTCTGGATATTCAGTTTTAAAAACTTTACTTTTACCTACAACTTCAAAATGCACTGTGTTTGACTGCTCTTTAATAATTGCTTCTTCAACTTTTTTCTCATTAATCAAAGATTTAAATTCAGAGAAAGAAACCTGCTCAGGTGCATTTATATTTTCGTTGTATTGCTGAACGCCAAAAAAGATTAACAGCCCTAAAGCAGCATATAAAAAAAATGATCTGTTTTTATTTTTTTCTTTATTATCCATTATGTTTTAATTTAATACCCGCACGATTAAAAGTAATTATCAAATTTAAGAAAGTACACCAAGATAAGGGAGTTCACGGTATTTTCCGTTGTAGTCAAGCCCATAACCCACTACAAATTCAGGACCGATTTCGAAACCGCTGTAGTTTATTTCAATTGGATCTTCAGCGACGTCTTTTTTAACAAACATGCAGAAAATTTCAATACTTTTTGGATTTCTTGATTCAAGTAGTTTTTTTAAGTTTGAAAGTGTGAGTCCGGTGTCATAAATATCTTCAACAATCAAAACATTCTTGTCTGTGATATCGTATTCTAAATCTTTTACAATTTTTATTTGTCCTGATGATTCAGAGCCATAATAAGATTTGATACTCATAAAATCAAAAGTTACATCAAGCTGCAGTTGTTTTGCTAGATCGCTCACTACAATAAAGGCACCTTTCAAAATGCCAATTACAACTAACTCTTCTCCTTCGTATTTATCATTAATTTTGTTTGCAATTTCAGAGATTTTATTTTCAATCTCTTCCTTAGATATCAACGTTTTAGAAATTTTCAATTTTACCCTTTTCTACAGAAGCACTTATTATATGTGAATAATTCTCTTTATGGAAGTCAAGAGCTGCGTCTGACTTTCTTATTCCTGGAAGCCAAATTATTTCATCATCGAGAACCATCATCGGCCAAACCTCTTTCATTAATCCTTTAATACCAAAAGACCGCATAACTTCAGATACTTTTTGGTCAGTTCCATTAGCCCTTATCTTGTCACCACTCTCTAGCGTCCTCGTAGAAATGTTTTTACTTAGAGGTGGAATTGCTAAATTCCACCTATTATGAGACGTTACCTTTTGAACTTTTACAAGATTTAAATATCCATAACTTAATTTGTCTTGGTTAGATTGTTCGCACCAAAGATGTTTGTTAATAAAAATTAAAAGTGAGGATGATTTCAAGCAAAACCAGTCTCCATAAAAAGATACTTGGTTACCAGAAGCAATGGCTTCTTTTATTTTATCGATATCCTTTGACTCCATTCCTGACATGCCTAGTAGTTTTGCAATAATTGAGAAAGATGATATTAATTCAGGATTATTAAAATTTATCATAGAGATTGGAATTTCAACATACCCTTTGCTTGACTTAATAAATTTTAAAAACTTTGTTTCTCCTGGAAGTGCATACTCTACCTCGCTAATTATTTGATTAATTTTATCTTCTAATGAACCGGTAAATCTTTCTTTGACCTCGTCAAAAATAACATTTCTAATCCAATTTCTATTTATTTGATTATCAAAATTTGTTTCATCATCAAGGTAACTGATTTTGTTTTTTTCAGCATAGATAATGACTTCTTGCTTGGATATACCCAATAAGGGTCTTAGTATTTTGTTCACATGCATGGGAGTTGACTTTAAACCATGTAAACGTGTACCTCTAAATAAATTCATAAAGAATGTTTCAACTCTATCTGACAGGGTGTGTCCAAATAAGAGATATTCTTCTTCTTCAATGTTCATGTTCAATTCTTTCATTCTCACATTTCTCATTTGTGTTTCAGATGCATTGGGCTCTAAAGAGGTTTGTAGTGAGACAAAAGCAATACCTAGCTGGTTAGCAATAGATTTTGCTTGTAGTTCTAAGTCACTTGAATGATTTTGGTTGTGGTTGACAAAAACACTTCTTACATTTTTAGAATACTTAGTAGCTAAGAAAGCCAATACAGCACTGTCTACACCGCCACTTAAAGCCACAACGTATTTCTTGTTAATATCAAAGCTTGATAAGAATTTTTCTTCGATTGGGTTAGACATTCAACACCGAGAATACTTTTATTATTCTTTTACCTTATATCGTTTTCTCGTTACCTGTCGAAAATACTGAACTACGTTTCCAAGAATTACTAAGGTTGCGATTGCAACTGATGTAGGAATAAGAAATTTATAAGTCCATGCAGGATCTTCAGGTTCTTCAATTTCTTCCTCAATTACTATTGCCGGAATTGGTAGCTCATTCTCACCATTGTGATCATCAGCTAACGCCATCGCAGGAAAAATTAGACTCCAAACACTTATATACATAATTAATTTTTTCACATAAAAAGACTAGTTAGTTATTTATAAAATACGATTAAATTTTAAAGATATTTTGAGCCGAAGGAGGGAATTGAACCCTCGGCCTGCTCATTACGAGTGAGCTGCTCTACCACTGAGCTACCTCGGCAATAGTTGGGGTCTCTTAAAAAGTGAAAATCCCAGTTGATCTTGCGACCTTCTGGGACTCTCGTACTATCTTGTTTTCAATCTTTCGATTTCATTTGAGATAGTTATATAAAAATAATAATTTTATTAATTAATTGCAACAAAAAATAAGGTTAATTTTCGCGAACATTCAGAAAATTTTTGATAGGTGACTCGTACAAACTAGGTTCAAGGAGGAAACTATCATGTCCCTTTTCAGAGACAAAATGTTCAATCTGCACATTACAATTTTGTTCTTTTAGAACATTTGCTAAATTTATTTGTTGCTCCGGGTAAAAGCATACATCTGAATCAACGCTTAAAATTAAGACATCTTTTGATGATATATTTTGTAAAGTGCTTTCAGTTAACCTAAAATTTTGCCAGCCTCTAATAATTGATAGATACGACTCATTGGTGAATCTTTCAGTAAATTTTTCACCTTGGTGTATCATATAAGACTCTTCAGAGGTTTTAATAAAATTATCCAAATAATCTTCTGTATACTCTGTTTCATCTTTTGCTCTCTTGGAAAGTAGTTCAAGTGATATGTATGTTTTATGGGCAACCATTCTGGCTAGAGCAAGATAGTCTTTTTTTCTCTCTTTTGAATCACTACCTAAATTTAGTACATATGCCTGCTCGAGATTGTGAAGTAACTGTAGAGTTGAGACTTTTAGTCCACTAGAAATTGATATTATTTTATTAACAAAATTAGGAAATCTAGCAGCAAATTCAAGAGCCATCAAACCTCCTATAGAAGGACCCACCACTGCATGTAAAACCTTGACGCCGAGGTAGTCTAATAATTCTTTTTGTGTATTTTCGATATCTCTAAATGTTATTTCTGGAAAATTTTGTTCTTCACTCAATTGATAATTATTTGGTCCTGTTGATCCATAACAGCCACCTAAGTAATTTGCACAAACAACGAAATACTTATTCGTATCAATCATTTTTTCGGGACCTACAAAATCATCCCACCAACCAATTTCAAGCTCTTCATTCCATGGTAAAGTTTTATCATGGAACTGCTCATAATTACCTGCTAGTAAGTGACTACCCGTAAGGGCGTGAAATATGAGTATTGCATTATCTCCAGAATGAGATAGTTGCCCATACGTCGTATAGGCAACTTCTATATCATCCAGAACTTCGCCGGAATCTAATTTAAAATGCGGTATCTGGAATTTAGATATATTGCTATTTTGTACTTTCAAGTGCCTGTGAAAGATCTTCAATGATATCTTCTATGTTCTCAATACCTATGGATAGCCTCACAAGCTCTGGTGGTGATCCAGCCGCAACTAAAGCCTCATCATCTAGCTGAGAATGAGTCGTAGAAGCAGGATGGATTGCTAAAGACCTAGTATCTCCAACATTTGCTACATGTCGAAACATTTTTAAGTTATCAATAAATTTTTGCCCAGAATCTTTACCTCCTTTTATTCCAAAAACTACCATGGTTCCACCAGTTCCATTAAGGTATTTTTCTGATAATTCATACGACGGATCTCCTTCAAGGCCCGGAAATCTAACCCATTCAACCGAATCGTGAGCTGAAAGAAACTCTGCTGCCTTTTTAGCATTGCTACAATGTCTTTCCATTCTCAGGCTGAGAGTCTCAAGTCCAGACATCACCTCAAAAGCAGTATCAGGTGACATGTTTGCACCAAGATTTCTAAGAGGTACAGTTCTTAGTCTCAAAGAATATGCTACATTTCCAAGATCTCCTAGGTCATGCCCCCAACGCATATTACCGTAGCTACTGTCTGGTTTATCATAAAGAGGGAAGTTGCCGTTCCCCCAGTCAAAACCACCTTTTTCAATAACTGCGCCCGCAATAACTCTTCCGTGGCCAGACATCCATTTTGTTAAAGAATAGACAACTATATCTGCTCCAAAATCAAATGATTTTTGAATAGCAGAAGTAGTAAATGTAGCGTCAACAATTAAAGGAATGCCGTACTTATGAGCTATTTCAGACAGTGCGGTTACATCCGCAACAACAAGTCCTGGGTTTGTGACAGTTTCGCAATAAATTGCTCTTGTTTTATCATCGATACTATCTTCAACTGCTTTTAAATCTGTTATGTCTACTTTTTTGGCATCAATTCCATATTCTGGAAGAATATTATCAAACATTGTGTAGGTACCACCATAGAGTTGGTTAGCTGCGACAAAGTTATCGCCTTGACTCATAATGTTTATTAAGGAATACATTACCGCTGATGTACCAGATGATAATGCTACGCACATTGCACCATCTTCTAATGCCGTAAGTCTTGCTTCAAGTGCACCAACTGTTGGATTTCCAAGTCTAGAGTAGATATTACCAAATTCTTTTAATCCAAATAAATTAGCGGCATGTTCCGTATTATTAAATTGATACGCTGTCGTCTTATATATTGGAACTGTGATAGACCCTTCAGCGTCTGCATCAGAATCCCATCCTGCGTGTAGTAGTTTCGAGTCGTATTTCATTAGTTTCTCCTTTAATTTGGAGAGGGTTTTGACTAGTTAGTTGCATTTCTGCCACATTTTCTAGCACCTTGGATAGTCTTCCAGGTTGCTGAGGTCTTAACCTTCTCTTTATGTATATCTAGATTATATCAGCTTAAATATTTGTTTCTAGATATTTTCGATTTTTTCCCAATTTCGTTCATCGTGGCCAAAGTGCGAGAAAAGTGTATCTGTTCTATAGTCCACAGTTAGTAAGCTCAACCTCTCGATAATTGCTGCAGGCCTCATATCAAACTTATTAATAAAGTCTTGCAGTGTACTATTTTCTTTTTTTTCAGTTCCAAAGGTATCAACTGTTAACTCATAGGGATCAGCTTTTCCTATTGCGTACGCAACCCTAACTTGACATCTATCAGCTAGTTCATGAGCTACTACATTTTTAGCAAGATGTCTCGCTGCATAGGCGGCAGACCTATCTACTTTGCTAGGATCTTTTCCTGAGAATGCTCCTCCCCCAACAGGAACTGAAGGTCCATAAGCATCGACTACTATTTTTCTACCTGTGAGACCAGTGTCTCCCGCAGGCCCTCCTTTTACGAAGGAACCAGATGGATTGAGGTCTAGAACAAAATCTTCAGAAATATGTTCAGATACAATTTCATTTACTTGTTCTTTTAATTTTTCTAAATCAATATCTGGCTGGTGTTGGGTTGAAAAAACAACTTTTGTTTTTTCTCCGCCACTTGTAACTTGTACTTTTGAATCTAAATCGAGCATAGGATCTGAGTTTTGAAGATCCCACAAGCTTTTTTGTATATTTCTTGATTTATCGAAAGTAACAGGCATTAATGATTTTGTTTTATTCGTGGCGTAACCGACCATAATTCCCTGATCTCCCGCTCCTTGGTTTTTGTCATCTTCGACAGCTGCTCTAATTTCCTCTGACTGTGGAGTGAGTTCGTTATATATTGACAGCTTTTCTAAATCAAAATCGTCAAAACTGGTTTTAATAGTTTTACTTAGGGCTAAATTAACTATTTCTTTAATATCTTCTGAAGAAATATTAGCAATTTCACTTATTTCCCCTCCTACAAGAACCAATCCTCCATTTTTCGTGCCTGTTAGGAATGTTTCTACAGCAACCTTGGAGGCTCTATTATTTTTTAAAGCTTGTGTAAGAACGTAATCAGATATTAAATCAGCTATTTTATCTGGGTGTCCTGGTGAAACTGTTTCAGCTGTGACCATATTATTCATTTTATTTTCTCCTGTTTAGGTTTATGAAGATAAATAGCATATTTTTTGTCTATAAAAAACCGCATTTGTAGCACCTTTGTTTGCTTTCTAGGTTGCTGAGGTTTCCCTCTCTTCATGCATACTTATGCTAATGTGTGTAAAATTATTTACAATTACTTCTAGAAAAAATAATTAGTTCAAGAAATTTATTACTCTTAATTTATGATTCAAGAAGTAAAGAAAATTTTTCATTTATTACTCTCAGTTGCTTTTTCTTCTACTGGATTTATAGCTGCTGTAACTATCACGGTCTTAGCTGCAAGAGAAGTTTCATCAAATCCATATTTAATTGGGTTTCCAAATGCTGTCGGTGTTGCTGGTGCGGTAATTGGTACTCAAATGTTTGACAGGATGTCACAAAAATATTCAAAAAATAGAGCTCTATCGAATACTTTTCTCATTGGTAGTTTAGGAGGACTAGTTCAGATTTCCTCTTTGATAATTGACTCATTTTATCTTCTACTAATAGGAGCATTTATTTTGGGTATTGGTCAATCAGCAGCTCTTCAAACTAGGTATGTTGCTTCATTCGTGGCATCAGAAAGTTTTAAAGCTACAGCTTTATCTTTAGCTGTTTGGTTTTCAGTCTTTGGCTCGATATTTGGTCCTCGATTAGTTGGAGAGTATTCAGCAGTTTTTGAAAACTGGTTGGGGTCTGACCTGATAGTTGGTTATTTCATTGCTACATTTGGAATGTTCCTTGCAGGTTTGTCTGTCTTGTTATTCTCTCAAAAAGATAGCGCACTTAATAAAAAACTAGTTATAGAAAAATCACTCAAACTATCTGAACTAGATAGCACTGCAAGATTGTTAACAAAAATCCTTGTACTGAATCACTTTGTAATGGTATTAATTATGTCTGCAACACCCTTGCATGTGAAAGATATTGGAGAAACAATAAAATTAGTAGGAACAATTATTAGCTACCACACACTAGGTATGTTTTTACTATCACCCATTCTTGGAAAGCTAGTTGATAAATATGGATCTAAACTTTTTGCCATGATTGGGAGCCTTATACTCATCCTTAGTTGTGTGGTTTCGCTTTTTAATACAAATATATTATTTTTAAAAATTGGTCTATATCTTCTTGGCCTTGGGTGGAACTTTACCTACATAGCAATAAGCTCTGCTATTTCTAATTATTCAATCAGTAATGGAATAAATCTAAACATTAAGAGTGACAGCCTAGTATTTGTTGGGAGCTCTGTTGCTCATATAAGTCTCGGATTTACATACTTAAATTTCGGTTATTCCAATCTCATTTATTTTGGGCTACTTATTGGTGGCTACTTACTATTCAGTGTTAAAAAATTTACCAGCTTAAAAAGTCTATAGTTTACCTCTAAATTTCAATAGTTAATAAGTCTTCGCCAATGATCACATTGCCCTTATAAGAGTCTCTTATTTCCTTGGTTAAAAAATCCTCATCAAAAACTGGGGGGACGAAGTGAGTAAGTATTAATTTTTTAACGTTAGCTGCTTTTGCAATCTCTCCAATTTCTTTTGGACTGGTGTGATAGTCTCTGACATTAGAAATAGTTTTTTTAGACATCCTGTTCTCGTCGAACTCTAGATTAATGAAAACTTCGTGCACTAACGCATCTGCATCCATAGCATGATTTATTAAATTCTCATTTTTTCTGGTGTCTCCAGAGATTACTACTTTTTTTTCTATCTCTGTATCCGAAACTTTTATTTGGTAGCCGTATGCAGGTTCTACCGGATAGTGGTCTACCTCGAAGGGAATTATTTGTAAATGGAGATTCTTGTATGCATAGTCTGAATTAATTTCCGTAATCTCGTAATCAAGTCCACCTTTATTAGGTCTTTGCTCCCATTGAACTCTTCCTTGAAGTTCATTTTTAAAAGCTTTAAGCATATTCTGGAAAAATTCCTTTGTGCCTTTGGGTCCAACTATTCTAAATTTTTTATCTCTTCCTTGATGCCATCCAGATATATACAGTTGATAAATATCCATGACATGGTCAGAATGCAAGTGTGTCACAAAAAGGATTTCTATATCAGATGATTTGACTCCAGCAGCATTTAATCTTTGAGTTACTCCGGAACCGCAGTCAAATAAATAATTGCTCCCTTTATGAGTAAATAAAGTACTGGGACCAAATCTTAAGCTACTTGGACTGGGACAACCTGTTCCTAAAAGAGTTAGGGTGCTCATAATTCTGCTAGCTCTACTGATAAATTATTCAAGACAATACTATCTCTCATCCCTTGCTGAATTTCCTCTGTGGCATTTTGAATTAGTTCACAATATCTATAATTTAATTTATCAATATCCTCAGAAGTTAGAAGTGCTCTAACTAAGTATTCAAGAGAACGAGAAGTCAATTTATTACCAAAAGTAGCTGTCGATTCCTCAAATTCTAATTGAATATTTTTTACATCTTTTAATAAACTCTGGAATCTAAACATATTCTTACCTGATGTAGAATTTGTACTGGTTAGCTGTTCTAAGTTTTCTAACAGATTAGTAACTTTATCTTTATTGACGATAGATTTGAAATCCCTTATATCAATAAAGTTTGAAAAGTCATCGAAGGTGAAGTCATAAGTAGTTACAGTTTCGGACTCTACAAAAACTGTTCTACAACGGCTTTTAATAGTGTTAATAATTCCTCTATTTGCATCATCTTTAGCGTGTGACCAAAAACTACCAGTAGAAGTCAGGATGAAAATACTAGACTCAGATGGTTCTTCGAGTGTCTTGAGTAATGCATTTGAGGCTTCCTCTGTTAGTGACTTGTAAGGTGGGAAGATAATTACCTTATATTTTCCAGATATAGGGGACAAATTATCTTTGTTGAGAACATCTCTTACGTCTTCGATACCAATAGTGTTTATGTTTTCTGACGTAATGAGTCTTACGTCTGGGTGATTATCCTCATAATTCTCTGACAGATTAATTTTTGATGCAAATTGAATTGCTTGTTCTAATACATACTTGGATGAGTCTGACAATAGTAAATATGCATGGAAAGGTGACTTACTCTCTTTTGCAAGACTGTAATTAAGATTTTGCAAGATCCAACCACTCGGATACTTTAGTGAAATTTTCCTGTTTTGAATCTTCAGCATTTATAACTAGAAATTTATCACTGAAGTCCTCTGCTAATTGTAAATATCCATCTCTAACTTTATTAAAGAAGCTAACTTTATCGCTTCCAATCCTGTCTGCTATTTTTTGTCTTGATAAAGATATTTCTGGATCAATATCAAGAAGAACTACTTTTTCTGGCCAGTAGCTACTTAATGCAAAATCATTGAGTTCGTATACTTTTTCATAACCTAACCCTCTTCCAACTCCTTGATAGGCAACTGAGGAATAGGCAGATCTGTCAGTAATAATTACCTGCCCATTTTTAATAGATGGTTTTACTACCTCTTGAATTAATTGGGCACGGCTTGCACTAAAAAGAAGTGCCTCCGCTGTTGGATTAACCTCGAATTCGTGACTTAGTAACAAATCTCTAATTCCCTCGCTAAGTTTTGTACCTCCGGGTTCTCTGACAATTTTAAAATCTACACTTGCTTTAGAAAGTTCAGCCGACAATTCATTAATCAAAGTAGTTTTACCAGATCCATCTATCCCTTCAAATGCTAAATAATTACAATTCATTCTGGTTCATCCTCTATCGATTTAAAATTTAATT
>Ga0209309_10004498_pt1 | contig 11481 bp, 19 predicted proteins | sample COGITO_mtgs_1204_2_FD_184807 | JGI IMG/M metagenome (GOLD analysis project Ga0209309, IMG submission 184807) | Pelagic marine microbial communities from North Sea - COGITO_mtgs_120412 (SPAdes) (version 2) | ecosystem: Environmental > Aquatic > Marine > Epipelagic ...
CCTAATGATTGGTACTACATTTCATATGTAACCAGAACTCTTGGCTGGTTATACAACTCTCAGGCAGACATCGCGGATGATAGATTAACCAGAACACTTGATGTAGACGATTGTGCAAATCTTCAAATTGGAACCACATTAACAGTCACAGGTGGTGACGCTGCAGGTGCAACTTGTGGTATTATGAAGATTGAAGTGGACGGAACACCTATTCCCGCATCAGATATGATAGGGGGTACCAAATATCAAGTCGTCACAGTAGGATCTACAGATTATACTCAGGTAGGAGCAATAATCAACGCGCCTGGCGAAATCTTTACGGCATCTGGTCAAGCAATTGGTGGTCTTGGAACTGTTGTTCCTATTGCAGGCAATCCTGGTACTCTTGTAATTTGTGGTAGAGGATTAGAAACTGCTGCCGCTGCTAACGCTACTGTATCAGCTTTAGATGTCGGACTTACTTCAGGCACATTTACTACAGATTCTGGTGGTGCTGGTAATATTACAGGCTCAGGAACATCCTCGGACGCGGCAGATTATTGGACATCATTGAAAGCACTACAGTGGGATGCTGATTTAGGTTTAGATGTTGCTGAAGATGTTGGTGCTGATCTATTGTCTCTGTATGGTGGTCCACCACCCCGCGCAGCCTGGACATTCATGATGAAATGGTTGGAAAACTCAAATGAAGATGAAGATGGTGATCGTGGTCCGGCGGAAGAAAATTCCATCACTAACTGGAATATTTTCTGGCGTGAAAGGTTGCAGTAATGCAGCTTATATACAACTATAATAATTGGTGGAGATGGGCACCTAGAGAAGAGGGTGGTGCTCCTTTCCAGAAAGTTACATTCTCAGGGCCCGAGCGTATCATATACGTTGCTCCAGATGTAACAGAGTTAGATGTGAAAATAGATATCTATTCCGCGTGGAAAGAATGGAATCTATATTCACAAGAAGCGCCTCATGCTACAGTTTGGCCAGAAGCCATTTCTGTAATTGGTGGTGAAGAAATTGCTTCAGACGTACAAGTCGGTGCTACATTCTTCTTAGAAAATGGTTGGAGGATCCAACCGTTTATTGGGACAAATGCATATACACTGAGCATTCTCGGAAACTTATATACAAGAGAAGTTGGTGATAATCCATTTTTATTTGCTCAAGGTGTTTCAGTGTCTCTTACGAGATCGAATATTGTAGATTTGATTCGAATAGAAAGTCTAACGGCAAATATTACAGATGAAGATTTAGCTGCAATTGCACAAAATGTTGCTCCGGCCGTTTGGGAAGAATTGGTTTCTGATCATCAAACTGCTGGTACTACTGGTAAGAAGTTAAGCGATAACCTGAAGAAAAATCAGTATATTGCACGGATTTAATAAAAATTATAAATATATTCTATAACGAATTTTTTAGGAGTAAATATGAAATCTTTAAAAGAACTTTTGGCTGAAGTTGCACAACCCAAGCCCGAAGAAGAGAAAAGATTCAAAGATTTGCATGATGTCGAAACAATCGATTATGTAATCCCACAAGAACATGTATTCAGCGGCGAAATTGAACGTCAACCTCGTCTTGCTGATGCTGGTGGCTCTGAAAAATATGATACTGCATATGTAGGTAAAGAGCCTGCAAAGCCTATCAAAGAAGAAACTAAGGTTGATGCTCGTCGTAGAGAATTCAAAGAAAAACTCAAGGCCCTTCTTTATAAGAAAGAACAGGAAGTAACTAAGAAACTTGCTGATAAAGAGGTAGAAGAGTCCGCAGAAGAAGAAATTCCAATGATGGAAAAGCAACTTTCCTTTATCTCTTTTGCTGCCGATGAGATTTCAGAGTACGTCAAGAATTCTGGTGACCCCGAAGAGTGGTATCAGAATAAATTGGCCGAAGCTCATGCCTCAATCAAATCCCTCTATGCATATGCCCAGGGCGAATTGAAATCAATTGGTGAAGAGGTAGAAGAAGACGAAGAAAGTTTAGACGAGTTATTCGAAGCAGCTATGTCTGAAGATTCTAAGTCTCCATCAAGGTTAGAAAAATTCGAATCAGAAATTGATGAAGGTGACAAAGAAGAATATACCAAATTCTTCAAAGCAACTTTAAAGAAATTTGGCGTCAGTTCACCAGCTGAATTGGAAGGCGAGAAAGAAAAAGAGTTCTATAATTACATCGAAAAGAACTGGAAAGCAGATAATGAAGAAACCGACATTGAAGAGTACGGGTCTTCTACTCCAATGCGAGATAAGTTTGGTCCTGTCAACCCTAAGCTAAAAGACAAGAAACAGAAAAAAGAATCTATCGTGTCGGGTGTTTTGTCAAAAAGGAATAAGTAATGGCTGGTAAATATATTCGACCAATAGGTGCAGAAGTTACCTTAACTGTAGCCGATACTGTGGGTAATGCACGACTGGTTCGCTTGTATAATCCTACAGTTAATGCTGCTGATGTGGTTGTGACAATTGTCGGAACAGTAAATGGAACTTTTACTTTAAAAGCGGGTGATGTTTGTATCATAGAAAAAGATTACTCGGATACTGTTGCAGTTTCTGGTTCCGGCGCATTGGCAGTCCAGATTGCTTACAGAGTCTAAAAAAAATTTAATTATAAATAATTCTTAAAGGAAAGGTTTAACTTATGCGACTAATTACAGAAATCACAGAAGAGTGTTCTGTCTTAACAGAAGCTAATGATGAAGGGAAGAAATCCTATTTCATCGAAGGTATTTTCATGCAGGGGAATATCAAAAACCGCAATGGTCGTATTTACCCCGAATCTGTCCTCGCTAAAGAAATGACGCGATACAATAAAGAATATATTGAAACAAAGAGAGCTCTTGGTGAGTTGGGACATCCCGATGGCCCTACCATTAATGGTGATCGTGTTTCACACTTAATCACGGAAATGACTCAGGTAAAGTCTGATTTCCATGGTAAAGCAAAAATCCTATCAACTCCTATGGGTGAGATTGTAAAAACTTTCATCGACGAAGGAGTTAAGATTGGTGTTTCTACACGTGGTCTTGGATCCGTTAAGGCTTCAAAAGAAGGTGCAATGGAGGTCCAAGAAGACTTTCACCTCGCCACCGTAGATATTGTAACCGATCCATCTGCACCGAAAGCATTTGTTAACGGTGTTATGGAAAACGTTGAATACTTTTACGATATCGCTTCGGGACATTGGGTTGCTCGTCAACCGATTGAAGAAGTATTAGAAGAGGTGGTCGAAGAAGTTGAAAAACAATATAAAAAGGTTGTAAAAAGAATTGATGAAATGACTGCTGCAAGGATGCTGGAAAAATTCATTTCAGGCCTTAAAGGTTAATTTATTATAAATAAGTGATACTTTTTGCAATTAATTTATAATTTACTAAAAGGAGAATCAAATGGCAGACGAAAATCAAATTGCTGCAGAAGAGCAAATTGTTGCAGCCCAAGAAGATGCGCCTGTTCAGGTTGAAGAAGCCACTGAATCTACTACCGAAGAGGTTGTAGAGGAAGTTGTTGAAGTTGATACTTCTGTTGCTTCTCTGTTCGAAGGCGAAGAATTTTCTGATGAGTTTAAAAATAAGGTAACAGTTGTTTTTGAAGCAGCTGTATCTGAGCATGTAGAGAAGAAGGTGGCTGAATTAACTGAAAGCCTCACTGAATCCCTCGAAACACAAAATCAAGCGTCGCTTGAAGAGCAGGTGTCCACGATTGTTGAGAATCTTGATAAGTATCTCGATTACGTCGTTGAACAATGGATGGAAGAAAACGAAATTGCAATTGAGGCCGGAATCAAGGTCGAAATGGCAGAGTCTTTCATGACTGGTCTCAAGTCACTTTTCGAAGATCACAACGTTGACATCAATGAGGAAACTCATGATGTAGTCGCTGATCTCGAAACTGAGATTGAAGGCCTTAAAGAGTCTTCTAACGAGCTTGTAAATGCAAATATTGAACTTCAAGCGAAGATCGACGAATATCATGCTGAAAAGGCTTTTGATGTTGTTGTCGAAGGTTTGACTGAACTCGAAGTTGAAAGGTTTAAGGTACTTGCTGGAAACCTTAATAAGAAGGACCTTGAGGAATATAGTGAAAACCTCAAGACCATCAAAGAATCTTTCTTTGCAGAAGCTCCTGCACAGACTGATGTCCATGGTGATGAAGAAGAAATTATTACTGAAGAGACAGCTGCTCCTGTAGTTGCATCCTCAGAATATACTTCAGTGAACGCTCTTGTCGAGGCACTCAACGCAAGAAAAAACAAACAATAAGTGACGATAAAATTAGGTTTTTATAAATAATTTTCATAGTAACATTTGTAAACAATTTAAACAAGGAGATAGATACATGTCAAACTATCAAAAACTTGTGGAAAAGTGGGGCCCAATCTTAGAGCACGAATCTTTTTCACCGATCGCAGATAGTCATCGTAAAGCAGTAACCGCTACCATTCTTGAGAATACGGAGCGTGCACTTGCCGAAACTGGTGATCTTTCTGCAAACATGACATCATTACTGTCAGAAGGTACTGCACCTAACTTAAACACAGACCCTGCTTCTGCAGGCGCTGCTGGTTTTTCTAGTGCTGCTGCTTCACCTGTTGCTGGTTATGATCCTGTACTGATTTCATTAGTACGTCGCGCAATGCCCAACATGATGGCTTATGACATCTGTGGTGTTCAACCAATGACTGGACCTACTGGTTTGATCTTCGCAATGCGTTCCAAGTATGGCACACCTAATGCTGGCCCCGAAGCCTTCTATGGTGAAGCTGATACTGATTTCTCAGGTGCCGGTAGCACTGAGGCTGGAACAACTGGTGGAGCAACTGGAGTCGAGTCTGGCCTTGGTAAAACAACTGCTGCTCAAGAAGCTGCAACTGATGCTGGCGATATTGCCCAGATGTCTTTCTCAATCGAGAAAGTTAGTGTTACTGCAATGAGCCGTGCTCTGAAAGCAGAATACACCACTGAATTGGCACAAGACCTTAAAGCTGTTCATGGTTTGGACGCTGAAACAGAATTGGCTAACATTCTTCAAGGTGAGATCCTCGCGGAAATCAATCGTGAAGTTGTTCGTACAGTTCACAAGGTTGCTAAAGTTGGTGCCGCTGGTACTGCTACTACTGGTACATTCGACCTTGACGTCGATGCTAACGGTCGTTGGTCAGTTGAGAAGTTCAAGGGCCTGATGTTCCAAATCGAACAAGAAGCTAACGCAATTGCTAAAGCTACTCGTCGCGGTAAGGGTAACATGGTTATTTGTTCTTCTGATGTTGCTTCTGCTCTTCAGATGGCTGGTATGTTAGATTACACGCCTGCTCTGAATGGTAATGCATTGTCTGTTGACGATACTGGTAATACTTTCGCTGGTGTATTGAACGGTCGTTTCCGTGTATACATCGATCCCTATGCTGGTGCTAACTACATGGTTGTTGGTTATAAGGGTTCATCTGCATTTGATGCTGGTGTATTCTATTGCCCATACGTCCCTCTCCAAATGGTTCGCGCCATTGGTGAGAATTCGTTCCAACCTAAGATCGGCTTCAAGACTCGTTACGGCATGGTAGCTAACCCCTTCGCTGGTGGTGCTGCTGTAGGTAGCGGTGCACTGGGTGCAGAATCTAACGAGTACTATCGTAAGGTTATTATCTCTAACTTGTTCTAAGAATAAGAATCCTACAGAAGTAGGACGAGGTAAGTTAAAATTTAGGGTGGCAGAGATGCCACCCTTTTTTTATCTGCTGTTTAGGACTTTATTTTACAGACATTACAATATCATACAACTCTGAGATATCTGCAAATTCACCAGTGACTTCTGCCATATTTTGTTTATGGAAGATCTGAGCCATTTTGTTCAAGACCTTTTTAGGAATATCAACTTCTTCAGATAGAGACTGAATTGCCTCTTTGATGAAATCTTTTTCCCCTTCAACACGAGTGAATGCGTTGGAAACCTCTTCCATGCATGCTTTGATTCGCTTTCGATCTTCTGGACTGGATGGGATAATAATACCTGACATAATATAGTTCCTATAGATTGTTAAGATTAATTTTGTTAATTTTTGCAACACGACCCTGTCGGATTATGCCACGTTTGAATGTTTCGGCTCCAGAGTCGGTGTCGAAATAATACGTTGCAAGTGGTTCAATATCGATAACGTCGTCGTCGATTTTATCATGTACCACCACTTCGTATGAATATGGATTTCCATTCATGCAGTCACCATTGAAGGTAATGCCGGAGTGATTTTTTTCAATTGACAATATTCCATAATCGACAGAGTACCCATCTCTCGGTTATATTCCTTTCGGATCATAACCATATTAGAATAGACGGTGCGACCACCGTTAGCATGAGAGATGATATGTCCTGCTTCACCATCAACTAGTGTAAGAGGTTTACCATCGATTGCACAAATATATCCTTGCTCTCGTAGTTTCGTGTCTCTTTCTTTATGGGTGTACATTCTCTTATTGTCTATGTCTCGAATCAGTGTAGACAAATCCATTCGTTTCAATAATTGTTCGACAGGGAACATGGCATGTTTAACAGTGTCGTATTCATTGAGAGAATCATTAAACTGTTTGCCTATAGTCTTTTGGCTGTTAAATGGTGATGTTTCTTTCAGTTCATCAGGCTGGTCATCATAAGGCTTATCAAAGTCAGAATAGGCCTTCATCACCGCTTGATAGTATACATCATTGTCTATGACACGGAATTTACCAAATTTAGATTCGATATGCATATACAGCCTTTCAAAGATTCTAAATTCACGTAATGTGAGGCCCCCACCCGAGAAACGTTTTCGGATGACAGCCATCGCGCAAATGTGATTTAATAAAGTCCTTACCTTTTTGGCCAATTCGTCCATCTTCTCTTGACTAGGATATTCTTGATACATCGCTTCAAGATGGCTACGTTCGCACACACCTACACCACCACCGTCATAATAACGATAAAAGATTCTTGCAACCATTTCATCGATACGCAACCGATGATTATCAAACTGTAGATATTTAAATCTTGGTGCACTATTCGGTCTTTGAAAAAACTCGAATAATTCGTGATATGTATTTCCAACTCCAGGCACAGGTCGAACCACTTCTCGAATCACCTTGGCCACCGGAATCACATTATACGCGTTCAAGTTCTCTTGGTGATTTACATCAGTAGATTTATTTACTGATTGGAAGATGAAGGCATTATCTGCAGGTTCAAGACCTTGGTAGATGATGAAGTTGAGAGTCCTTTCCAAGAATTTCTCTTGATCCTCTAGAGGAAGCTCTCCGAATTTTAGGCCTCGGAAAAAGCACTTAAACTCTCCTCGAACGAAAGCAATAATATAACGCTTACGATGGCCGCCATCGACAGATTCACAGAACAAGCTCTTATCTGGGGTTTCACTAAGAATAATGCTACCCAGATCCATACCACAAAGGATTGAATGTATGATGCCTTGAGCCTTGGAAGGTGTAGAATCGCCTTCTAATTTAGGGGCTGTTTCTAGTCGTTGTCCTTCTGGAGTCATATCGATATTCGGTGCCCATAAAATAAAGTCTCTGATTTTCATCGGTTTGGGGTAGAATACGTAATTTTTTTGTATCTGCATTGTAAATGCAACGGGAAGGTTCATGTTCATTTTTTTGTTTCCTTTTATTTTCTATTAATAAACAGCTGAGATTCGTCTCTTGTATCCTCTCTCACTGCGGGGGGTTGTACTACCAATTATGAACTACATTAGCCATAATAAAGAAGCACGTTATAAAGTTCACCAAGACAATTAATGTTCTGAATACAGTTATATAATTGTCATATGGTTCTGTTTTCTCATCAGAGAAGGAACCAATAGTGAACTTCCAAATGGTCCAGATTTTTTTCAAGTCAATGACTCATTCATATATTCCCAAATAAAATTATTCTGGGTACCAAATTTGCGGCAGAATTCTATCTGCGTCATTTCTAAGGCTGCTTCTTGCATTTCAAGGACCCAATCACCGATCTTACTCATCGTCCTTTACCTTTAAATTTTTAAGTTTAGTTAATAGGTTGTCGAAATCTTCATCATTCATATCATAATTCCATTTCAAGATTTCAGTTTCACCATTGTCATCGAGCCGATATCTGAGAAATCCATCTGCGATCAGTGAGTTAACAGTGAAAGTTGCCATTCTCTTTGCCATCCATTGACAACCGAAGTACCAACCAAGGCCAGTGAATGTGAGCGCTACTGCAAAAAATTGGAGTTCGTAGCTCATCCTAAAATGTCCGCTAACATAAAGATCCAGACAACTGACAAGGCACAGAAAGCTAAAGTTCGAACTCCAGTCATCATTGACTCTTCGAGATCTGAAAATTCATCGTTCAGATTAATAGGTCGCCGGCGTCGATCATAGCCACCATGTGGGATCGCTTTATCAAGTTTTCTTTCTTTCATAATCGTCATTCCAATTTTGTATGATGTTATCATAACATACTTTTAACCAAATGTCAACACTTTTTTGTAATTAAACCATTCCGGTTTTTCACGTCGGGTCCAGACCATTTTGAAGCGATCTTGCTTGGTCTGATAGAACAATCGATAGGATTTTATGGGGTCTTCGGGAAACATACATTCGGGGTTAGAGCCCATGGCTAATGGAAAGGGAGTACGTTTCCCAAAACGGGGGATATTGAGGGGTGGTTGTGCGAGAGCTTCTCGTAGTTTCCTGTCTGTCTTGTGTACTCTACCATACCTATGGGTATATTCATCACACAGAGCTATGAAGTGGCGGTAATGCCAACGATAATTCAAGTCAGACTCTCGAGTCCAGACGGTACAAGGATGGTTATAGTGCACTGCTTTGTATAATATCGTTTCTCGACGATCTGGTAAGGTATAGGTAGTAACCATCCGTCCATTTTTATTACGCTCTTGGCGTCGCTCACCATCCACCATACGATGGGCAGTAGAAAGCATTTGTCCTGATTCCACCACCATTTTGGGGATATGTTTATCACATTGTTGTTGAGCTGACTCTTCTGGCGACTCGTCTAGTACGAATACATTCATGTTTAATAATCCAGATAGCCACCGGGTACCGAGTGAGCCCAGTCTTCTATCTCATCAAGAGTAGAGATCTTGTGGCCCTCGAATTCAGTGACCATAACGAGACAAACACGTCCGGTCGCTCCACGAGCAAAGTGACCCGTGGCTTTCTCCATTGGAGCACCTGAATTGTCGCAGGAGGTACCATTATATTCGGGTAGAAAAGTCATCATAATTAAGCGGCCTCGAAGTTTGATTCAAAAAATTCACGTACAGCATAGAATGCTCTAGGGTCACGACCGCCAATGTGCCAATCATAAGGAACATCGTTGCGACATCGAAACCCTTCGTCATATTCTTTCCAGTCATAGATCGTAGCTTCGATCTCACGAGAATTTTCTGTTTCGTCGATGAATTTCATATTCCACTCAGTGCTGACCTTATTGTCTCCACTCGGAGTATCGTAGGTAGGCTCACCGAATATTTCCACGAGGTCCGAATAACGAGCCTTAAGCCGACCTTGAAAAGACGTCATATTGGTATTGGCATTTTTGATCAAACTATACATTATAAATCCTTCAATAAAAATAACATTATAACAAATAAAAGCAACTTTGTCAACACTTTTTTACAATAAATTGCAAATTTTTGACCAAAAGTTGTCGTGTGATTCGGGCACTACGCCATGAATCGTCGAGGCAGGGCCGCCGTAAGTATCAAAGATATGTTTTGCCGCAAGGGCCGTCTTAGCGACACCTACAAGGCCACTAGATTCTTCGAACATTCGGATGGTGAGTTTGCCGTCGTCTTCGTCACGACTACACTCAATTCGGTTTATCATCGCGTTGTCTCCTCTGATTTATAGTACCATTCTATCAGGTTCTATCAAAAAGTCAACACTTTGTTTAGATTATTTTGGAATAAGAACGTGCTTATTTTTGATGAATGTATTATAAGGCATTCGGATTTCCCAATTGGGTAGAGCCCGTAGCTTTTTATTTATTTTATTGATTTTACGAGACCAAGGCCTGAAGCTTCTGTTCATCCTTTTGGTTCGTCGTTGTCGCATCGGCAGATCTTCGACATTGAATAAGCTCAAAAAGAGATCATATGTCTCTTTATTTGCCATAGTATCGGTATTCAGAATCAATACCGGAAAGTGGGGATTGGTTGTCCAATTGTCTATTTGCTGATCGATCAAATCTAAATATTTGTCCATGTCATAATCAAGTCGGTCATTATGTTTCGATTCTAACATTTTTTCGTAGACATGCCAAGTTGTTTCGAGATGGGCGTCCGACGAAGATAAAGCCACACCAAGATCCTCAACGTAACAAAATATGCCCATCTGAACCGGAACATCTTGGGGCCTTAAAGCATGAGCACCTTTTATTTGGTATCCTTTACATCGAGTATTGTATTGATCATTAAGCAAATCGCAGATCCAATTAGATCTACAACCACCAAACGAATTAATCCAAATATCTGTGGGATCATTGTGATAAGCCTGGATCATCTCTTCTACTTGACTTGTGAGACGGAACCGATACTCTTTGTTTTGATGTTCTTCTTTATAAGTTTGACTGTATTCTTTCAAAATTACCTACCAATAGACAAAGATAGTATTTATGACTAGAACGTGTATCTTACTTCAGTCTCAACCTTGGTCTTAGCATTTCCAGTGTCCTTGGTCTCCAGTTTACCTTTAACTGTTACAGCATCAAACTTGAACTTGTAGCCTGCTTCATAAGAATGGCCATCAGTCATAGGGCCAATCTCAAAATAAAGGTTGTCGTCTGTTTTATAACCAACACGGAAATGGTTGGTTGTTTTAGTGTGAGTCCACTCTTTGAGTTCGTATTCGTTCTTCCATTCCACATAGGGCGCGGCTTTGATGTCTAGACTTAACATCATAAACACTGACCCAATGAACAGTACGAGTAATAGAGTTTCTTTCCAGTTCTTTTTCATTACTAACTCCTTTATTAAAAGTGTATCTATTCAATAAGAGGTATTAATACAGTAAAGGTCTGGTTAATTTTGTGTTAATTTTGTGTTAATAATCGTCGAGAACTATTGACTCTATCCCGTTCTTATTTACCTGAACGTGCTGAGCCGAGATCCAATCTTCGACGTAGATAAAATCATTGTTGTTGTTCATTATCCAATCTAATGCTTGTGCTGGCTTTAAACATTCTATTTCGTCCCCTATCAATTTTCCAAACATAGCAGTACCATCATGAAATAGTACCTTAACTTTCATTTATAATTTACACCTCGTTAATAGAAGCTATTTGACCCTTTGATATAATTTGATCTTTACCAGCTTTCTTGAGTGGCAAGAAATTTCTTTCATCATTCATCACGTCTGATAAACGGTCTCCCGTAGGTAGAAAAAGTTCGCAATCTACCCAACGGGAACCATCAATCAATTGTAAACATACTTTAACTATTTTACTTTCAATCATA
>Ga0209309_10004508_pt1 | contig 11471 bp, 8 predicted proteins | sample COGITO_mtgs_1204_2_FD_184807 | JGI IMG/M metagenome (GOLD analysis project Ga0209309, IMG submission 184807) | Pelagic marine microbial communities from North Sea - COGITO_mtgs_120412 (SPAdes) (version 2) | ecosystem: Environmental > Aquatic > Marine > Epipelagic ...
CGATATAAAGCACTGATAATAAAACCCAACGGCATAAACACCAATACAAAACCAATCGTGGCAATTAGGGGGTAACTAAAACTGATAAGAATAAAACCGAGACTTAGTAGAGGCAACAGCCACAGTATAAAAAAGGTATTCCAGACGTACTGAATGCAGGTCTCCGTATTTGAGTGAGCGGCAATGACTGTTCCAAACAATAGACCGAATAAACTAGTAGCAATAATTAGTTGTGCCTGAAAATATGATGTCGTAATATCCAGAGCTAACAATAATATTGACTGTAAAGCAAAAAACAAAAAAGACACACATCCGGCCAGCACATACGTCCGTCGAGTATCTAGCAGAGAAAACATAAACTGCATTATATCACTATCTATTCTAGACAGACTGCTGGGTCAAAACTGTCTACTCACCTTCCGCCAAACTCAGATTGTAATCAATTGTTGCACCAAACAGTTCAAAATTTCGATTCCACAAGCTTGGGTCATTTTCTCTGTAGGCATTTGACCAGTCGTCTACAGTAAGATTTTGATAAACTTGTTGAGCTTTAGTAAAAGCCTCTCGCGCACCAGCTTTGTCACCAGAGTTTAACAATGCCAGGCCATAGGTATTCAACAACCAAGCATGATCGCCGTTGATTGCGATACCTTCTTCCAGAAGTGGGAGCATTTGTTCAAACTTCCCTTGTCCAAAATACACCCAAGCCAGATCTACACGTGGCCAAGGAGAGTCAGGCGCATACGCCATGAACTGCGTAAAGTTTGCTTCTGCTGCTTGCCAGTCTATCTCTGCTTCTCCCTCAACTTCTGCAGTAGGTGCTCGGTAACCGTGAGCCAGTCCCAACATATAATAGGTTTGTGGAACAGCATCACCATGTACCGCTAGCTGTTTCTCAAGTTTGGAAATTGCCCCATCAAATTTTTTCTGTATGAAGTCAATTTTTGCCAGGTTGTACCAGGCATAGGTTGGCGCTATTTTACCATTCTGAGTCGCTTGTATAATCGACTGTTGGTAGTAATGCCGAGCTTTCTCCAAGTCATACACAGTTCCATCGTTGTAGGGAGATTGATTAAAATAATATTCTCCTAATGCGAAAGAGTCATCTGCAATGATGTCAGGTGGTGGTGTTTGAGTTGACACCCCTTGGACTAACTGAAGTGTTTCAAAGTAGCCGTTATTGTAGACCACCAATACAGAGAGTACCGCCAGGATTAAAACAGCACATATTACCAAAGACAGTATCGAGGGTTTTTGCATACGTAATAATTATAGTATAACAACAATTTTCTCTGTGCCCCATTATCTGGACGAATGAAGCTTAAGGGAATGGGTGCGGGACAGTAAAGTACTCACCATGAGTGTCATACCAATTAGCCAGACCAAGCTCTTTGGGGACTGACTGTAGACGCGCACCGCCCGTTGCTTTGAGCTGCTCTTCTAGATAAAGCGGTTGCATGTCAGGCACTTTCACCACCACCACTGACACCCCCTCAGTCAAATCTTTTAGTTCGGGACTGATGATTTCACGGTAATATATAGGATATTCTTTTTTGGCAAACCAAGTATAGAGATGTGTCAATTGACCGGCAACGGTATCTACTACGTGATATACAGGTAAATCTATAAGCTCACACGACTCTCCGGCCAAAAAATGTTCAATATCTGTAATACGCTTAGAATTTTGCCAATACAACATACGGCTGGCATGAGTAAGCTTATCAGCAGGGACATCGACCATATCTGGATACTCTTCAGCCAAACCATAGACGAAACCGCGCTGAGCCAGTTGATCTTGCAATATACCAACAATCATCGCAGTGATATCAAACCCAGTTTTAGCGCTTACATTCACCGCTGGACCAACGCCAGAACGGTCAAGTATCACCAAACCAACTGTGTGAACAGGAACGTCTGTTTTCAGATACAGCATATGGAGCTCCAGACGGTAGTCTTTAGCGAGCTGTACCAACGTTTTAATTTCAGTATTCGCAATACTTTCCAGAGCTATTTTCTTAGCTTGTAATTGTTGTAACCAGTAAATAATAAAAGCGTCTCTTTCAATTACTTCCAAGAGACCAGCAAGCGTAGCATCTTTAATCGACTGGCCGGCGGCGGCGCCAGTGGTAATTGGCGGAGTCAAAAGTGGCTCATTTATGTCTTTTCGAGCTGGGGAATTTAGGTAAGAAAACGAAAACCACTGCCACGGGGCGTACACAACTTTCTTTGACCCAACTTGGGTAACCGGAACCCAAGTAAACACATCATCCTGAGTAAAGTTTAATCGATACGAGGCTGTGCTTTCTTTTCGTTCAGATTCAGTAAGGCTGGCTAACCTGAAAATATCAACTTTATTCTTTTTGAGATTTCTGGAATTTGATTGTATTAATTCATTCGTTTTACAATAACTATGCTGCAGAGAATGCCGCTCAATCGCCTCACCCAGGGCTGGCCATATTATGACATTCATATCGCTTATGTGTGCAGCCTTACCAGACCAACCCAGACCATGGTTATAAACTAAATCATGTATAAGTACATGTGCCGGGGGCTCATCCGCTTGTTGCCCGGTGTAATACCGAGAGTTTTCTATATAACGAGCTTGTTGCAGTTTTTTAACAATCCGTAAGGCACGTAGTTGTTCTGTTTTGTTTCGATTTTGCACTATCTCAACAGGTAGTCCAACGTACACCGGAAATTTTAATACTGACGCAATTCTTTTCAATAGTCCAATCACAAGCCGGAGGCTCGCGCCTCGCTCAACACGCTCAAACGCGTCAGCGTAAGCTGAAAGCTCTTCGGGTTGTACGTAGCTATATTGCATATACTAGGCGCCAATTAAACAAGAACTGATTAACACCTCATTCTTTCCATCCAGTCGTAATAACTTTTCTACCATGTCATCGTTTGTACCACCGTAACCAACTATATTTAAGCCTGTATCAGCTGCGTATAAATACGCATTTTGTAACATTGCGCCTGCTTCCATACAAATATACCGGTAAGCCCGATTTCTATATTTATTTGTACTTCTCCAAAATACCGCAGTAAACAAAAGATGCACACTTGCCAGCTCTGCCCACTGATCACGCACCAACTGCTCTGGCTTCGTGTTATTTGCGGTAGTCGGCCATAAGTACTCCAGACTGTGAGATTTAACGTTGTAATGATGTACACCCGGCTGTAGCTCAGAATTTTGGGAAAATCGAATAATGGGATACATTTCAATTGCATATCTACCCCCTCCAGATGCCTGTGCTCTATGAACAGTCTCATCCGTGTGGGCAAACTCACCTCCGATGTGTTGCAGTAGATTCGACACTTCTTGCAAAGTAAGACCTCTACTTCCAAATGTTCGAGCAGATTTACGGCTAGAAGTTAGCTCCGAAAGCTTAGAGTTAACTTCTGGCTTAGGTAATTCTAAAGACTCAAATCGGGGATATTCTTTATAGTATGTAGTTTTCCACTCCTTAGGCCAACAGTCATCTGGCAAGAATGTTGTAGGGGTAAATATATTTTTGCTTGAGTCGTGGAAGTCGTGGAGTGATTGTTCTTTCATGCTTTCTATGCAGAACTTTCAGTAGTTGTTGATGCAGTGGAACTTGCTGAAGTAGGGCTGGTAATTAAAAAGTCTGCTTCCGTCAAACCGATTTGAAGCAAAGCAGTTTTGAACTCAGGAGAAATATTAGTTAATTGACGCATAGTCACTGGATGACCAGTGTACCGCTCACTTTTGTTGTATGCGCCATCAGTAAGTCTGTTTGATACGTAACGTGCAAAGCCGTTGTCAGAAGTCAACTCTGCCATCGGAAGTAGAATTCTGGTAATAGTAGTACTGCTATTCTCAAGATCTGTCCTTACTAAGAAATCTGCATAGTTATATCTGACAAAAAATGGATGAACTGTGGGCAAATCATAGGCAATGATAGCATCAACAGCGGCTCGATAAGCATCAACAACTTCTTCTCTATCAGTGATATAACCATCGACATACAAGGCATCTAAAGCCAAGGCCTTGCTGTTTAGAGCACTCACCTCAATAACAAATTCACTTCCAGCATACGCTGGTACATTTTGGTTTCTTATTTCAACCAACTCTTGGTCTGCTAGTGCGATATATTCTAGAACTAAAGTCGCTGTTTGTTGCTTATACTCATCGGTAAACACGTCATATTGCAGCAAACTAGCAGATTCGGTTGCCAAGCGCATAGCTACCTGTGCACTTGTGGATAGCTCAAGTGAGGTTCGCAAGGCAGAGATACTGGCCATGCGATACATAAGTTCTGGATTATCGATATATGCAGAGTCCACAAATTGACCCCACATGTCTCCGGTATAAATATTTTGGCGAGCGAAGTCAATATCACGATTCGCAAGATATCCTTCAACAACGTACCACATGGCTGTTGCCCTCACGAACGGGTGGAATGTCTCGGTTACTGAAATGCTCTTAAAGTGCTCTAGAGCTACAAGCGGGTCAATCTGTTGTTCAGCCAGCGCAACTGACAAGTTTGCACGACCTCGCTCTAATTCTGTCACACTGTTTGCTAACAGCTCGTTCGCAGCTATTAGTGCTTGACTAAACTCTTCAGCATCCATTAGTTGTCCGTACTCATTGATTTCTATCATAAATTCTTCAGACTCTATTAGCTCGTTGCTAGTGTTTACAGTACTAAGGTATGCAAAAACAAGGACCCCGAGCAAAAGAACTGCCCCTAGAAGAGCTATCAAAGGTAGTGTAGATTTTTTTTCTACTACTACTGGTTGAGTTGTTTGTTCATTGAAATCCATAAAAATATAGTTTATCCGCCTGAATCACCGGCACAGCATCCTCCACAGCCACCACTAGAGCCTCCACAACCCGCACAACCGCCACCTACATCGACAGAGCCACCACCCACGTTGATAGCGTGAGCTGTTTTAATAATTGAGTTGTTGTCATACTCATCTCCTGAGCTGTAATCACCAAAGCCAATAAGGATAGCAATGGTGAGTATCAAAGAGCCGATAAATGATTTTTTGAATCGTCTGTGTAGTTTTGTGTAGGTGTGAGTGAACATGATGTGGTTTCTTAGTGTATTCATAATACTATACTCTGAGTAAAATTATGAGCATCTCACACTCAATTGTGCACAGCAACCTTCTCTACTACTTGGTTCGTAGAAGTAGAATACTGACCACAGCACCCGCTACCACAAGCATGAATGCTGGAGTCCAGCCGATAGTTGCGTGTAGTGTAACCATACTCATCAGCGCAAATCCTCCAGCTACTAGGTTCGCTGCGTACATCACTCGTTTTTCTACTGGTGTCGTTGCTTGAGCCAACAGACGCGGAAACAAAATTCCAGCAAACACAAACGTCAGTGCTACAAGGGTAAGAATAAACACCTTACTCATCGCAAACACATCAACCGTAGCCAATAGATACGCCACAATCAGTAGGAGCAAGACCAGCAATCGATCGTATGCTGGTGGAAGCAATGTAGAAAGATACCCGCCAATCGCTCCAAAGAATAACGGAAGCAATAAGAAGATGGAGAAGAATATCAAGTTCACCTCCAAAAAGGCCGCAGTTTTGTAGAACAGCAAATATTGTAATCCAAATGTTACCAGCCCTAGCCACACCGAGAGCAACACCTTACTTACTCGTACCGACTCATGTCGACGCATCACAGCGTTCATCATCATCACACTGACGGCTGCCATGAAAGCAAAAATGGTGTATGAGAACGGGGGTAATGGCAAAGTAGTAACCAGGTGCCGGAAAGGCTTCTCATCACTAATTACCTCGGTATTTCCGTTGGCAGTTACTTCAGCTTGTACTGCCGGGTCAAAATAGGTGTCAAAAGTCACGGCATTATCAACCATACTTGGTTCATGCAAAGTGGTAATATCGTGCGGATTGAGACCACCACCAAGATCAGTGGTTCGCAGTCGCACAATCCACTCACGAATAGTTTCTATATCTGACTCTGTAAAGCCGTCTGGTTTGTAGATAGCTGAGATAAAGCGCTGAGCATCTGGACGATTATGAAAGGCCCAGCTGTACATATAGAGGTTATCCCTGAATTCTGGTGTTTCTTCCCCACTAGCTGCTTGTAGTGTGCGCAAGAATTTAACTCCCATTTCTGGGCCTCCAACAATTTTTGGGTAATATTGTTCGAACACCAAGTACCCACCGGGATTGAGACGTGAGATATAGGTAGAAATAGCTTCTTGTGTATACAGCAATCCCGTTCGTTCGTCGGTGTATTTTGCGAGCGTTGAATTAATCCCTTCGATGGCTAGAGTTATTACATCGTACTTAGTATCATTGATTGTCATGTAACGGCGCCCTTCCTCATAGACTAGTTCGTAACTATCTCGTGGCGGTAGATAATCAGCAAATAACCCCGAGTCATACATCTTGTCTACCGTCCCGTCTATTTCCACGGCTTTAATCTGTGGATTATCAATGTAGTCATAAAGAGCCTGTACGTAACTCCCGGCTCCAGCACCAACTGACAACACTTTTGAGTCTGGTTGATAGGCCAACTTCGGAATACGCATCTCCAGCAAGTCAAACCATTCATTGCTGCGGTACTGCTCTTGGTTGGCGGCACTTACCCGATAGCCATTATTTTTCACCTCTAGAAAAGTGAGGTTATGGGCATCGTCTCTGATGTATAGATCCGAACGACCTTTTAGGCTTGAGAATGAAGCGGCTGGTTCCAGCCCAGACACGTCATCCAGACAGACTGATTTGTACCCATAGGCTGTTCCACTTTCTGAACAATTAAGCAGTGTAGGTATAGAACGTTCTTTGAGAATCACTCCGTGTCCGACCACTAGCACCGTTGCCAGAGCAAGTACTGCTAACTTATATTTGGCAACTGGTGTATACACAAAAGCGTATACCAACAACATTCCGCCCGCTAAAGCGAGCAGTGGTTCTTCGAGATATCGCTGAACTAGTAGTGCGTATATTGCGACTCCGACAAAACTTCCCACGAGTTCCAATGCGTAGAACACATTACTCTTCATGGCCAGCAGATTGGTGATTTCTCGAAATATAAAAGCAAACAACACACTCAAGGCAATGAAGTCAATGAGAAATGAGTTAAGGGAATAGAAAACCAGCTGTTGGAGCAGAAAAAGAAATACGATTACAAACGGGGCGTAGGTATCAAGTTGGATATTTCGTTTTGGTGGGAGAACTTCTTGTACCAGCAAAAGTAATCCTCCTCCGAGCAACATTGCTTGAATTAACAACAACCCTTCATGAAACAAATACGCGTAAGCAAACAGTCTAGACTCCAACTGAAACAAAAACATGAACAGAAAAGCGATAACAAACAGTCGAAGGTAGGAATTGTGCATAGTCATAGTGGTAGATTGTGCTGATTAGTGAAGTACGAGTTTGTGTACTAGGTCTGGGAAAATAAATAAAAGAGATATCCAAAGAACAGACACAGAGCGGTAAAAAGTGCGACAAACAAATACGTCCACCCCACCACGGCGTGTAATGAAATTACCATTATTGTCGCCGCTCCGCCACCTCCCATATTGACTGCATAGAGCAATAAACGTTCATTTGCCTCGTCAGCCTGAGCCAGCAATAACGGAAACAACGTCCCAGAAAATACAAATAATATCAGCAATAGACCCACCACTACAGCCGGAACAAGTGAAAATGTAGCTGACAGCAGAAGCAGTACGGCAGCTCCGACACCACAGCCGAACAATCCAATCGCGTGACCCAATCGTAATTTATACGATAAGTATCCACCAATGGCACCAAACAACAGTGGTATAAGCAGAAACACACTGAAGTAAATCAAACTAGTACCGATGAACGCTGCCGTTTTGTAATACAGCACATATTGTAACCCAAACGTGACCAGTCCAATTGCAAATGACAACGGTAGCAAGGATGACCTCATGCGCTTCTTTAGACTCAGTAAAGACAATAGTAGTACCATCACAGCTACACAAATTAATATAAGTACGTAGTACTGACTCGGGAACGGCAATGTGGTCACGAGATGCCGAAATGGTTTGTCATCAGTAATAACACTGGTGTTTTGCACACTCGCCAAAGCTGCTCTTTTTTCATCATCAAAATATACATCGTATGTCAGTTTCCCGTCTGGAGTATGTAACACAGTAATTATTGGACCAGTATTATTCCAGGAGACAGTTTTCTCATTGTTTTCTTTTAACCATTCATTAAATATTTGGCTATCTGCAGTACTGAAACCAGCTGGTTTGTAAACCACCGCCAAGTAACGCTTGGCATTTGGTAAGGAAGTAAATGTATAAGAATATAATAGAATGTTTTCTTTTAGAGTAGCTGCTTCAGCTGGCTCAAGGGCGGCTTCAAGTGAAGCGAGTACTTTGTGAATCATCGCATCACCCTGTTCGCCATTGGTATGAAATTGTTGCAGTAATAAATATCCACCAGGAGTTAGGGCTTCACGATAGGTACGTAGTGCTTCGGTGGTGTACACAAGCGATGTCGACTCGTCAGTGTAAGGCTCGAGCGTGCTATTAACCGCCTCAACCATCATACTAATAACATCAAACTTAGTATCACTGGTCTCAAAAAATGTTCGTACGTCTTGATACACCAACTTAAATGAGTCTGGTTCTGGCAAAAAATCTACATACGCTTGGGTTTGGTACAAGTCATTAATAATCGTGTCAGTTTCCACCAGAGTAACGTCCGCCTGCGGAACGTAGTTTTGTAAAGTCAGAATATTTGAACCAGTTGACGCTCCAGCGGCTGCTACTTTACCACCGGCTGGATAATCCAGTGGCGGGATTTCTACATCATGGTATTGGTTAATTAAGTTCTTATACTCAGGACGAAGTAATGACGTCCCTGAATGCAATCCACTCTTGTAGACCGACAGACGCGGTGATTCTCTACTCGTATTGATAAACACATCACTGCGACCGTTTATGTTAGCTATCGACGAAGTGAGCGTGAACGTATCACTACTTTCAATACAAGCTATTTTGTATGTCTCTGTTCGGTCAGGGCAGACGATCAGCTCGGGCAAAGAATTAGTGGAGAATATATACACAGCAACAATCACCACCATCAGAAACCCTCCATTCACCATCGGCCAAACGTGACGCCATGCTCCAGAGTAAAAAATATACAAAAAAATTCCGAGTACAGCGCTGATAATCAGCCATTCCTCGAGCACAAAAGCTGACAGAATCACTAGTGTTCCGGCACCAATAAATGAACCGATAAGTTCCACTGCAGTGAAATTATTGGGAGTTAAATGAATATTTTCGGTGATTAATAAAAAGAGCGTTCCAAAAACTAAAGAGAGCGCTACAAAATGTACCACCAAGCTTTGTGTATTGAGAAAGAGCACCAGATAACACAGCCAGCTGACAAGTAAAAAGTATGGCAGTACGCGCACGCAGTATGCTCGGTATAATTTAGGAATCAACATCATCCCGATCAATGCCAAACTAGCACCAATCAAAGCCGAGGATAAAAGCAATACCCCTTGATGAAACATAAATGAATATTCAGTCAGTCGAGTTACCAGTTGAAAGATAAACATTGACAAGAATGCTATAAAAAATAGCGGAACAAATTTTCCGAATTGACTGAGGCGGGGTGCGAGCATAATAGTGCACCGATTATACCGTACCCAGCTGACTTGAGCACCCACGCTATTTTCTAAGCAATTGACTTTTTATTAAAATACGGTCTTGTTCGTTCGTCCAGCTTCATTCACTACTAATCCAGATAATATTTTTTGTGTTTCAGTTTCTCAGGCAAGAGTGACTGGTCTTGGTCAGGGTACATTTCGTAGCCCTGACCATACCCCTCGTCTTTCATCAATTTAGTGGGTGCGTTGCGGAGTGTCAGTGGAATAGGAAGATTACCAAAACTTTTAACATCGCTCCGAGCGGCTGCCAGCGCGTCAGCTACTCGTCGATCCTTCTTAGCGCTGGCGAGATATATCACTCCATGCGCGAGATTGTGAGCGCACTCTGGATAGCCGATAGTTTCAGTGGTACGAAACACTTCATTGGCGACGACTAGTGCAGTCGGCAGAGCCATGCCGATATCCTCACTAGCAAAAATCACCATCCGACGGGCGATAAATTTCGGATCTTCCCCACTCTCAATCATTCGTGCTAGGTAATACAGGGCCGCGTCAGGATCAGATGCGCGCATGCTTTTAATAAAGGCACTAATAGTATTGTAGTGCTCTTCTCCCTGCTTATCGTAACGCAGATGAGTACTTTGCAGAGCTTCGGACAGAGTCTCTACTGTCACTTTTTCGTAGAGCGACTGGGTTTCTTCGAGCAACGTCAGCATTTGACGAGCATCGCCATTAGCCATCCGGACAAGCCATTCGCGAGCTTTTTTATCGAGCTTAATCTTGGTGGACTTGATAATCATCTCCATGTTCTTTGGAGTGAGCTCGCGCAAAGTAAATACTCGACAACGCGACAATAACGCTGAAATAACTTCGAAACTGGGATTTTCGGTCGTGGCTCCGATGAGTGTCAATGAGCCATTTTCGACAAACGGGAGCAAAAAGTCCTGTTGAGCTTTATTAAAACGATGAATTTCATCCAAGAATAGAATCTTTGGCTCAGCAGATTCTTCATCTACGATTTTCCGAATATCTGCCTTGCCAGCACTCACAGCCGAAAGCTCATGAAACTGCACTCCTAATGCTCGAGCGTAGATTCGAGCCAGCGTAGTTTTACCGACCCCTGGTGGACCCCACAACAAAAACGAGAAGAGGTGCTTTTTCTCAATAGCTTCGCGTAAGGGTTTGCCTGGACCAACCAAATGCTCCTGCCCAATAAGAGTATCAATTGTAGTCGGTCGCAATCGTGAAGCAAGCGGTTCCATTTCTTAATCCTACAGCGTTTAGCTTCATTCGAGAAGAGCTGGTTTTGTTCACCGTTAATTACCGCGTATCTTTGGCACTTTGACTTTTCGTTAGAAGTATCGTATTTGGGTATTTTTAGATTGCATTGTTAGTGTTTTTTCTTAGGATAAAAGCAGACACGTTCATCACACACCGAAAGGATTTAGCATGAAACACGCACTTGCCACATTATTGGGGCTGATGCTTCTCTCTACCAATGCTTGGGCAAACAACATTACAACAGCGCGTAACTGTAGTGCACAACTGCTCAGTGCCTATAATGCCAGACAATACCCAGCCAATATCATTGACGCCCAAAGAATCATTCAAAGAGCCTTTGGGGCAGATTATCGCGGTATGAATAGTTATGACAAACAGGTTGCGAACCCAGTAGCACTTAGCCTCTTGAAGGAAACATTCACCAAATCTTCGTACAGGTACCGTGAATTGTACGTCACCCGAGTTGACCCCAAGCGCAACAACGGCTACCGAGCGGTTGGCACAGTGCATGTGACCTCGCGTGAGTTCACAGGCGTGCTGGGTTTTGAAGCCTACTCGGCGGGACCATGTCAT
>Ga0209309_10004514_pt1 | contig 11463 bp, 12 predicted proteins | sample COGITO_mtgs_1204_2_FD_184807 | JGI IMG/M metagenome (GOLD analysis project Ga0209309, IMG submission 184807) | Pelagic marine microbial communities from North Sea - COGITO_mtgs_120412 (SPAdes) (version 2) | ecosystem: Environmental > Aquatic > Marine > Epipelagic ...
TATTACGCGAATATGTATGTGAGATTTTAAAAAGATGAGGTTATGAGATCAATATTGCATTTTAGTTTGTTCCTGATTATAGTACTCTGTAATTCTTGTGTGAACACAGATGATTTTCAGCTTCCTGAAGTTGAAAATAAACAAGATGATTTTCAAGGAACAACCACGAGTATTTCTACGGTAAAAGGAAATTATAATGCTGAAACTAAAGAGATCTACACCTTCAGTAATACCGAAGTGTTTATGGAGGGATATGTAATTTCCAGCGATGAAGGAGGAAATTTTTACAAGAAGCTGGTGTTACAAGACAAGCCTGAAAATCCAACTTCAGGAATTCAGATCTTGGTAGATGATGGTTCCCTTTTCAATTCTTATGAATTTGGAAGAAAGCTTTACATAAAATTGGAAGGATTAAGCTTGTGGAAGAACAACGGAGTCATGCAACTTGGTATTCAGAATAGAGGAGATGTAGTTGCTATTCCGCAAGCATTGATAGAAGAACATATTATTAAATCTTCAGAAAAAGCAATTATCAAACCTTTAGAGCTTCGGTTATCAGAATTCAACTCAGAGCTGAATAACCTTTACGTAACAGTAAAAGAGCTGCAATTCAATCGAAATCTGGTTAGAGAAGAGCATTTATTTAGTTTAGCTTCAGAAACTACAGATCAATATGATGCAGAGCGGCAATTAGAGAGCTGTGCAGATGGATTTACTACAATGCTTAGCACAAGCACCTATTCAGATTTTAAAACCTTGTTACTGCCTGAGGGCAGTGGAACTATTACTGGAGTTCTTTCCCGAAATTTCTATGATGAGCATTTTGTAATTGTTTTGAATTCTCCTGAGGGTTTAGATTTTGAAAGTGGAAACAGATGCGATCCTGTGGTTTTTAAATGTGGTGATACTACCGAAATGGGACTAGAAGTGATTTTTGAAGAAAATTTTAATGCGATTACCAATGAAAATATGTTGGATAGAAAGGGTTGGACCAACATTAACATTAACGGAGGAAAACGTTTTGAAGATGCCACATTGTTAGGAAATAGGTTTCTTAGAGTCTCAGCATATAATACAGGAGAAAGTCCGATGGAAGTTTGGCTTATTACGCCCGAAATTAATCTAGACAAAAGTGATAAAGAAGTGCTGACGTTTGAGATCAAAGCTTCTTATGATAATGCTACTATTTTAAGCGTTTATATCACCGATGATTTTACCGGAAATCCACTAACCACCAACTGGAAACTTATAGATGCTAAAATACCTTTAGGACCATCAAACCAGAACGGATTTACATTTAAAAAATCTGAATTTGATATTTCCTGTTTGGATTTCAAATTAAATATTGCCTTTAAATATTTAGGCTCAGCGCCCGATAAGTCTACCACTTATGATATCGATAATGTGAGAGTAACAGGGAATTAATCCTGCTTTATCAATGAAATATATACAGGAAAATGGTCTGAAAACCCTCCTGTATAGCCATCAAAATCATAACTTCTAAATGGGAAACCTTGGAATTGACCAGAAAGTGAAATCAGGTAAGGCATACTAAAGATCTTTGCTTCATAAAATTGCAATCCATCCACATTTCCCACAAACGAATCTGAAATAAGGATTTGATCGAACAAATACCATTTATCTCTATGAGCTACAGAGCCTTTCCCTTTTTGAAACATGATTTCCATTGGGTTATGCATTTGTTGCTCTTTAATAATTTCAATATTAGCATTGGTTTGCAAGATTTCTTTAAAGCTTTTGCTGGTAGGACCATCATTAAAATCTCCCATACTTATGATCTTTGAGCTTGGATCTTTCTCATAAATAGCATCTATGATCTCCTTGTTCAATAATGCAGCTTTCTCTCTTCTGTAATTTGTTTCTTCAATACCTTCGCCTCGAGAAGGCCAATGGTTTACGATGATATTCACTTTTTCACCATTTAAACTTCCGGAGACTAAAAGCTGATCTCGGGTATAAAATCTTTTATTTTCATCTTCCAGATAATTGATTATTAATGGCTTTGGTTCAGAATGATGAACCGTAAATAAAGATTCTTGATATAGAAGTGCTACATCAATTCCGCGTTTATCGGGAGAATCATAATGCACAATTTTGTAATTAAATGGCGCTAAGTTTGGATGATTTACAAGATCCTCTAAAACCGATAGATTTTCAATTTCACAAAGTCCAATTACTGCAGGAGCACTTTTGGTACTGTCTTGTCCTATTTCAGAAATAACTCTAGAGATATTCTTTATTTTATCTTCGTATTTTTCCATCGTCCAAAGATCTTTACCTTCCGGAGTTCTGTCATCGTCAAAAGTTTTAGGATCGTTTATAGTATCAAATAAATTTTCAACATTATAAAAAGCAACGGTGTAAAGATTATAGCTCAAGCAGAAATGGTTTTAGATTAATTAAAAATGGCCTCCATTTTAAAATAGAGGCCAGATGTTTTATTCTTCTTCATCGCCTTGGTAGGCATCGTATTCAGGATACAAGAAATTATTATAAGGAAATCTGGTAATATGAATATCTCTTACGGCTTCATAAACTTTACGTCTAAAATCATCCATGTTCTCTTTGTTCAAAGCTGAAATAAAAATCACATTATCACCCATTCTATTCATCCAAGTACGTTTCCAGTCTTCTAAAGAATAGTGTTCTTCCGTTTTTTCTGTAATTAGATCATCTTCATCTATTTTAGTCTCTGTATAAGCATCTATCTTATTAAAGACCATGATGGTTGGCTTGTTATTGCTCTTAATATCGGCCAGCGTTTGGTTTACAGATTCTATATGATCTTCAAAATTCTCATGGGAAATATCCACCACATGTAATAGAAGGTCTGCTTCTCTTACCTCATCTAAGGTAGATTTAAAAGATTCTACCAACTGAGTTGGTAATTTCCTGATGAATCCAACGGTGTCTGTAAGCAAGAAAGGAAGGTTTCTTATTACCACTTTTCGAACCGTAGTATCTAAGGTTGCAAAAAGTTTGTTTTCAGCAAAAACTTCACTTTTACTAATAACGTTCATTAAGGTAGATTTTCCAACGTTGGTATATCCAACCAATGCAACTCTTACCAGCGCACCACGATTACCGCGTTGCACTTCCATTTGCTTATCTATAACCTCGATTTTCTTTTTTAGAAGCGAGATTTTATCTCTTACAATACGTCTATCGGTCTCGATCTCTGTTTCCCCGGGACCACGCATTCCAATACCACCACGCTGACGCTCCAAGTGAGTCCACATTCCAGCAAGTCTAGGCAATAGATATTGATATTGTGCCAATTCTACCTGTGTACGGGCATAACTGGTTTGTGCTCTTTGTGCAAAAATGTCGAGAATTAGGTTGGTTCTATCTAAGATCTTAACATTTAGTATTTTTTCTATGTTCTTTTGTTGCGCCGGAGAAAGTTCATCATCAAAAATGGCGGTTCCAACTTCATGTTCATCTATAAACTGCTTTACCTCCATGATCTTACCAGAACCCATAAAAGTTTTTGGATCTGGCTTATCCATTTTCTGAGAAAAACGTTTTAAAACCTCACCTCCTGCGGTATAGGTAAGAAACTCAAGTTCGTCTAGATATTCCTTTAATTTGTCCTCATCCTGATCTTTGGTAACTATACCTATGAGGACAGTTTTTTCGTAATTTAAATCAGTTTTTTCTATCATAGTTGCAAAGTTACACAATAGATTGTAATGGTTCTTTTTATGCTGAATATTCAACATAATTTTAACTTCAAACCAAAAAAAAGAGCTACTTAAATTTATGTTTAAGTAGCTCTTTTCTAAATGTGTTACGTTTTATATTGTTATTAGATCTTATAATTAAGTCCTAAACCAAAAACTTCTCTAATTTGAAATGCACCAACGGCATTATCATCATAAATAGCTTGGAACAATAAATTTGCTGAGAGGAATTTATTGATGGTCATTTGTATGTTCATCAAGTAATCTATATCGATATTTCCCGGTTTATCAAGATAGTTAGAATATAGATTGATGGAATTCTCCATGTTCACATTTTCTACGATATCGAATTTAGCTAAAGCACTTACCGAAGCGCCAAATTCAAATCTATTAGATTTACCTTGATCAACTCCAAAATAATCTCCGTCTACATAATCGGGACTAGAGGTAAACACATCATCAACAAAAATAAAACGTGCCGTGGCTGGAGCGATATTGAACATGAAATTATCATTCTTTTTCCACATCATGCCAGGTCCTGTTTGAAGATAAGCAGGTGAAAAGAAATGTGTAGTTTCGGTACGAATACTTTCTCCCGTTTCTGGATCTTCACTGTATTCATATCCTTTAGCGATCTGACTTCTAAAATTTAAGAAATAAGAATAATACCAATTAGAATTCTCTAGTTGCTTCCCGGCAATAGAGTTGAATTCTATCCTATCACTAGTTTTTCTTGTAAACTGATCATCCTTGGTCTTGGTAAGTCCGTAGTTGGCCAATAATCTGTTGTCCCAAGTGAAATCGTTCATTCTATAATTCAGGTCATAATTCAATGTTAGATTTCCTGAAATACTTGAAGTTCCACCTCCGGTCCACTCTTTATTAAAAGCAGATTGATTGAAAAGCAACTGAATGTTACCATCTTTACTCCATCCATTTGGCGGGATAGAATCATTCTCTTTTTCCTGAGCGTGCGCAAAATTAGCAGCTAATGCTACTGATAATGCCAAGAGTAATTTTTTCATTTTTTAGCAGTGTTTTTCTGTTTAAACAAGGGTACCGAGGAGCAAGCTTCGCCATAAAGCACACTTTTAACCACGGGTTGTAATTTTTCTATTAATAATAAATAAGCATTTTCCGGTACAGGTTTATTAGAACAACCTTTTACAATTACAGGTTTACCTTCTAAAGCGCTTACATCTAAATTCTGAATGATCTCTGTATATAAGATTGTTTCCAATAATTCAAGATCTCCGGAGATCACTTTTTTAGCATAAGGCTTTAGGTGCGTAGCCAAAAGCATATATGCCCAAGCCGGTATAATAGCATCTGTAGAACAAGTTAACGCTACATAATGATCTTGATATTGGCTCCAATCATGTGCTAATGCTTTCTCACGAAAGATAGTTTCTCTTAATACCAAGCCTTCTAACAACCAGTCTTTAATATCAAAAAGACTACGCTCCCCTTTGGGATAATAGTCTTCCAGATTAAAAGTTATCAGTTTGCTGTTTGCTACTCTATTTACAATTTCGGTAGACATAGTACAGGTAGTTTTTTAATTATAGCAAGCCTAATTCTAGCTTAGCTTCTTCACTCATAAGATCTTGCGTCCAAGGCGGATCGAAAGTAATTTCTACTTCACAATCTTTTACAGTGTCTACAGATTTCACCCTTTCTTCTACCTCTCTCGGTAAAGATTCTGCCACAGGACAATTAGGGGTAGTTAACGTCATTAATATCTTTACATCATAGTCTGTATTCACCATAACGTCATAGATAAGACCCAACTCATATATATCTACAGGAATTTCTGGATCATAGATAGTTTTTAAGACTCTTACTATCTTTTCTCCTAATTCTTCAGTGTTTATTTCTTGTTCCATTTTAATTTAATTGTGTTTGATATGCTAATGCATACATTTTAAGCTGCTTGATCATACTCACCAAGCCATTTGCTCGGGTGGGAGAAAGGTGCTCTTTAAGTCCAATTTCATCTATAAATTGAGTGTTGGATTCTAGAATTTCAGATGGATGCTGATTTGAAAAAGCACGAATAAGAATTGCAACAATTCCTTTAGTGATAATTGCGTCGCTATCTGCTGTAAAGATCAATTTATCTCCTTCCAGTTCTGCATGAACCCATACTTTACTTTGGCAACCTTTTATAAGATTTTCTTCAACTTTATATTTTTCATCTATAAGGGGCAAAGATTTTCCCAGCTCGATCATATATTCATATCGTTCCATCCAGTCGTCGAACATGGAGAACTCCTCTACTATTTCTTGCTGATTTTCTTGAATACTCATATATTTTTAATTTACTGCAAAAGTACGATAACCTGTTTTGCTATTCAACAGTTTCTGCCAATCTTATGATAGCGTTAACCAATGGAGCAAGTGGCTTTGGCGGGTTGCCTTTATCAAAGGTTTTAGAGTTGAACGTTTTATCTCCTACAGTTACTTCTAACTCTGAATGAGCTGCAGCATCTATATTTCTAGCTTCAGAATCTGGTTCGTAAGAATTAAGTGTTTCCAAATCTATAGCTTCTGCAAGCATTACGATTTCTTGATATTGGTCTTCTGTAATTGGTTTAGACTTTATAAGATCGTCTATAGTTCCAGATTTTACAGTAATATCTTTATTAGTAATAATATACGTGTTGGCAAACCCTCTTGAAAATTCGTCGTAGGTGAATACCATATTTTCTTTTTGCTGATCTGCTTCTTGAGAGCAAGATTTTAATGCCATTAATGAGATAAAGGCTAGGACTATATATTTCATATTATAAGTGGTTTACAAAGATTAATAATACGAAAAAGCCCGCAAATTATGTTTGTTTTTTAATGCTGAAGTGTTTTTTGAATGTTTCTACACGTTATTATCGAGCGTAGTCTAGAGTTACCCTTCGTCTTCGCTCAGGGTGTGATACTTCGGTTTATGATACGTCATGCTGAACTTGTTTCAGCTCTCATTCATTATAGTTTTTCGGTTACTTTCTAAGTCGAGGTAGTGACGTCATAGCCAAAATCTTTATTGAATGTCATATCGAGCGGAGTCGAGATGTTTTGAATTGAGATAAACCCTTCGTCTGCGCTCAGGGTGACAATAAAACCTACTCCAACATAGATTTTGCTCTTTTTACCGCAGCAATAAAAAGATCGATCTCTTCAAAACTGTTGTAAAACGCAAAGGAAGCTCTAACCGTTCCAGGAATTTTGTAGAAATCCATGATAGGTTGTGCGCAATGATGACCGGTTCTAACTGCAATTCCTAATTTATCTATAATGGTACCAATATCATAAGGATGAATTCCTTCAATATTGAAAGAGATCACAGCCGTTTTTTCTTTGGAAGTTCCGTAGATCTTAACTCCTTCTATCTTTAGCAATTCTGAAGTGGCATATTCCAACAACTGATGCTCATAATTGGCTATATTATCAAAACCAATAGAATTCATATAATCTAAAGCTGCTCCAAAGGCAATTCCTCCACAAATATTTGGAGTTCCGGCTTCAAATTTATGAGGCAAGTCTGCATAAGTCGTCTTTTCAAAAGTAACCGTAGCAATCATTTCTCCACCACCTTGATACGGAGGGAGTTTTTTAAGCCATTCTTCTTTACCGTAAAGCATTCCAACTCCGGTTGGTCCGCACATTTTATGAGCAGAAGTCACATAAAAATCTACATCCAATTCTTGAACATCTGCTTTAATATGTGGGGCTGCTTGAGCTCCATCTACCAAAACCGCTGCTCCAATGGAATGAGCCGCATCTATAATTTTCTTAATTGGATTTACGGTACCAAGGGCGTTCGAAACGTGATTTACAAAGACCATTTTGGTCTTGTCTGAAAGCAGCTTTTCATATTCCTCAAAGATCAATTCTCCATTTTGAGACATAGGAATCACTTTAAGAATAGCTCCGGTTTTCTCACATAACATTTGCCAAGGCACAATGTTAGAATGATGCTCTAAAGCCGATACAATTATTTCATCATCTTTTTCAAGCAAAGAAGCAAAACCGTTAGCCACCATGTTTATTCCATGAGTAGTTCCGGAAGTAAATATGATCTCGTAAGATTTTTCAGCATTAAAATGCGTCTGAATGGTCTTTCTAGCTTCTTCGTATTTATCTGTAGCTTCCTGAGATAAGCTATGCACCCCACGATGAATATTAGCATTGTAGTTTGAATAATAATCTACAATTACATCTATTACTTGTTGTGGAGTTTGAGACGTAGCTGCATTGTCAAAATATACCAAAGGGTGTCCATTGACTTCACGTTTTAAAATTGGAAAATCATTTCTGATCTTTTCAAGGTCGAACGGAATTTTTTCTGCAGCAACTTTCATATAATTTTCACTTTTATTGGACCGAAACCTTTAGTAAGATTTATAGATCAAATCCTAAACTCACTCCTAATTTTAGAGCGATTTGGTGTGTAATTCTCTTTTTGATCTCTGGGATTTTTACACTTTCTAGAACATTGTTCGCAAAAGCATACATCAATAATGCTTTAGCTTCTTTTAATGGAATTCCTCTTGATCTTAAATAAAATAAAGATTCTTCATCTAGTTGCCCAATGGTACAACCGTGACTACATTTTACATCGTCTGCAAAGATCTCTAATTGAGGTTTTGCATTAATGGTAGCTTTATCATCCAACAAGATGTTGTTGTTAGCCTGAAAAGCGTTAATCTTTTGAGCTTCTTTATTTACTAATACTTTTCCGTTGAATACTCCAACAGAATTATCTGCAAAGATCCCTTTGTAATCCTGGTGACTTTCACAGTTTGGAGAAATATGATGAACCAGAGTGTTATGGTCTACATGCTGCTTACCTTCAATAATGGTAATTCCCTTAAGCGTAGACTCGCAATGTTCTCCTCTTTGGTAGAAATTCAAGTTGTTTCTTGTCAACTTTCCTCCAAAAGAGAAAGTGTGCATAGAACAATTACTATCATCTTTTTGCTCTACATAGGTATTATCTATAATAGAAGCAGATGATTTATCATTCTGAATTTTATAATAATCTACAATAGCTCTCTTCGCTGCAAATATTTCGGTTACAGAATTGGTAAGCACCGGATTTTCTGTTAAACTCTGGTGACGCTCAATGATTTGAACTTGAGAATTTTCATCTGCAATAATCAAATTACGAGGTTGCACCAACAAAGCAGATTCGTTTCCAGTAGAAAAATTCACAATCTGAATAGGCTTATCTGCAACTAGATTTTTATGGATATGGATAAAAGCCCCTTCTCTAGAAAATGCAGTATTTAAAGGATTAAATCCACTCTCTTTAGTTACTAATTTATTGAAATAAGTATCTATAAGATCTTTATATTTTGGTTTATTCAATGCAGAAGACATCAAACAAACATCAATTTTATCATGGGTAGTTTGAGACAAATGCGAAGAAAAGATTCCGTCTATAAACACCAAGTTATAACAGTCAATATCATGAATTAGATATTTTTTGATGTCACGGTATTCTATAGCATCTTCTTTCTTAGGGAAAACACTATAATCTTCTTTCAATATTGAATTAAGGGAAGTGTACTTCCAAGCTTCTAGCTTTTTGGTAGGAAAACCCAAGTTTTCAAAATCCTTTATAGCATCACTTCTTAACTGATGTATATCAGAATCTGTATCTAAAGCTTCTTCAAAAGCTAAAAAGGAAGAGATTAATTTATCTTTTAATTCCATAATGTTTTTCAATTTTCATTCCCAAATTGAAGCTATTTCTAACGTCAATGAGGTTCTAGTTTGTGGATTTTTTTAATAATTGATGCAGTACTTAGAGCTGCTCTAGAATTATTTACGAAACCGCATTCTCTTGTTTAATCCAGTCATATCCTCTTTCCTCAAGCTCTAAAGCAAGTTCTTTTCCACCAGATTTTACAATTTTACCGTCCAGCATTACATGTACAAAATCTGGAACTATATAATCTAACAAACGTTGGTAGTGAGTGATCACTAACACCGCGTTGTCTTTACTTCTTAAAGCATTTACACCTTTAGAAACCACTTTCAAGGCATCGATATCCAATCCGGAATCGGTTTCATCTAAAATGGCCAATTTTGGTTCTAACATTGCCATTTGAAAGATCTCATTTCTCTTCTTTTCACCACCTGAGAACCCTTGGTTTAAAGAACGGGATAAGAATTTTCTATCTATTTCTAACAATTCAGATTTCTCACGAATTAGTTTCAACATCTCGTTAGCCGGCATGTCTTCTAATCCTTTAGATTTTCTGTGAGCGTTAATAGAGGCTTTCATAAAGTTGGTTACAGAAACTCCAGGAATCTCTACAGGATATTGAAAAGACAAGAAAACACCAGCATGTGCTCTTTCTTCAGGATCTAATTCTGTAAGGTCTTTACCTTCAAAAACGATCTCCCCGTCGGTCATTTCATATTCTTCCTTTCCTGCAATAACTGAAGATAATGTACTTTTTCCAGATCCGTTAGGACCCATGATAGCATGTACTTCTCCTGGATTTATTTCAAGATTGATTCCTTTAAGGATTTCTTTATCCTCTATATTTGCGTGTAAATTCTTTATTTTAAGCATAATTATTTGGTATACATCCGTTACAACCGGACATTTTTACTTCTTTAATTCTTCGTTTTCAGGTTTCTTCTCTGCAAAGATCTTTACAACCTCTGTAATTTCTATAACTTGAGAATATCCTGTTGATTTTTTACTGTCTATTACTTTTCCTTTTACTTCAACCGGAACAATAGTTCCGTTTTCTAAGGAATAGTTTTTAAAGCGATTTTTAAGATCTAGAGAAACAGAATCTGAATGAACCTGATATACAAATTGATCTCCTTTAAGCACTGCAGAATTTCCAACAGAAATAAAATTTCCTTTGTAGTTCTGAATGCTATCTACCACTTTTATTTCAACTATTTCTTCTGCGGCTGTTTGCGATTCGTCTTCACAAGCTACAGTTAAAGCAATAACAGCAAATATGAAAATTAATTTTTTCAGCATGTCTTCAAATTTATCCTACAGAACCCTCTAAGGATATTTCAAGTAATTTTTGAGCTTCCACCGCAAATTCCATTGGAAGTTTGTTTAAAACTTCTTTACTGAAACCGTTTACAATCAAGGCAATTGCTTTTTCTGTATCAATTCCTCTTTGATTGCAATAGAAAATCTGGTCTTCTCCAATCTTGCTGGTAGTTGCTTCGTGCTCTACCTTGGCAGATTTATTCTTCACTTCAATATAAGGGAAAGTGTGTGCTCCACATTTGTTTCCCATCAATAATGAATCACATTGAGAGAAATTACGAGCATTCTCTGCTCTGCTGTTTATTTGCACTAATCCTCTATAAGAGTTTTGAGATTTTCCTGCAGAAATTCCTTTAGAAATTATGGTGCTCTTGGTGTTCTTACCAAGATGGATCATTTTTGTTCCTGTATCTGCTTGCTGATAGTTGTTGGTGACAGCAATAGAGTAGAATTCTCCAATAGAATTATCTCCTTTTAAGATACAAGATGGATATTTCCAGGTTACGGCAGATCCAGTTTCAACCTGCGTCCATGAGATCTTAGCGTTTTTCTCACATAGACCACGTTTGGTTACAAAGTTATAAACCCCACCTTTTCCTTCTTTGTTTCCAGGATACCAGTTTTGAACGGTAGAATATTTAATTTCTGCGCCATCTAAAGCTATTAGCTCTACAACTGCCGCGTGTAATTGGTTTTCATCTCTCGTTGGAGCGGTACAACCTTCTAAGTAAC
>Ga0209309_10004515_pt1 | contig 11463 bp, 10 predicted proteins | sample COGITO_mtgs_1204_2_FD_184807 | JGI IMG/M metagenome (GOLD analysis project Ga0209309, IMG submission 184807) | Pelagic marine microbial communities from North Sea - COGITO_mtgs_120412 (SPAdes) (version 2) | ecosystem: Environmental > Aquatic > Marine > Epipelagic ...
TCAGCAATGAGATTATTGCGGTCATTTTTTTTAGATTATTCTGACAGTGAACTCGTTTAAACTCTTTAGCAAATTAAAAAAGTTTAAACGAGCACAAATTGCAATATATTTAAAAAATTAATTCCCTTTCTTATAATCTTCTAAGAATTTTGCAAGACCAATGTCTGTAAGAGGGTGTTTCAACAAACCTTCAATAGAAGATAATGGACCAGTCATAACATCGGCTCCAAGTTTTGCACAATCTATAACGTGCATGGTATGTCTTACTGAAGCTGCTAAGATTTGAGTTTCAAATTCATAGTTATCGTAGATCAATCTAATTTCAGCAATAAGATTTAGTCCATCTGTAGAAATATCGTCTAATCTTCCAATAAACGGAGACACATAAGTTGCTCCAGCTTTTGCTGCTAATAAAGCTTGTCCAGCAGAAAACACCAAGGTACAATTGGTTTTTATCCCTTTATCGCTAAAGTATTTTATAGCCTTAATACCATCTTTTATCATTGGTACCTTTACTATGATTTGCTCATGCAATTCTGCCAATTCCTCTCCTTCTCTTATAATACCCTCATAATCTGTAGCAATAACTTCTGCGCTAACATCCCCATCTACAATATCACATATTTTTCTATAATGCTTAAAAATATTGTCCTTTCCGGTTATTCCTTCCTTAGCCATAAGAGATGGGTTTGTAGTAACTCCATCTAAAACTCCTAGATCTTGAGCTTCTCTTATCTGGTCAAGGTTTGCGGTATCAATAAAAAATTTCATAGTGTTGTGTTTATATAAATTTATTGGTAATTTTTACTTGTTGCAAAATTACAATTTATAATGCTTTAGCAAGATTTTCTCATACATTTTGTCTGGGAGGATCCGCTTTAAGGCAATAGAGAATTTTTGTAATGGTTCCCCAACTTTATAGTGTCCTCTTGGCTTAGGAGTTTGAATAATTTTATAGATCATTTTAGCCATTAACTCAGGATCTTTTCCTCCATCTACGTGCTTATTCATAATCTCTAAAGTATTCTTATAAGATTTTTTATAAGGGGAATTATCTAAAACGGGAGCGTGATATCTACCTGCTGCTATATTAGTAGCAAAATCCCCTGGAGCCACATTGGTCATTTGGATATTAAAATCTTTTAGCTCCATCCTAAATGCTTCAGTAGTCAATTCTAAAGCTCCTTTAGTTGCAGAATAAATTCCGCGGTAAGGAAGCCCCATATAACCTGCAATAGAAGTGATATTTATTATGAGTCCGCCGCCTTTCTCTCTCATACTTGGAAGAACTGCTTTTGTAACATTTAGCGGACCAAAATAATTGGTGTCAAATGCTTTTTTAATTTCTTCTTCTGGAGTTTCTTCAATAGGACCCGTAATTCCAATACCGGCATTATTAATAAGGATATCTATTTTTCCTTCTTTTGAAATCAATTCAGAAATAGCCGAATGAATAGTGTCATTTTTAGTGACATCTAAAGCAATTAAAGGAAAAGATAAAGGATTTTTAGGATTTGGATTTCTACTGGTTCCATAAACTATAAAGTTTTTTGAAATCAAGAATTCTCCTATGGATTTACCAATGCCCGAAGACCCGCCGGTAATAAGTACAACTTGTGGGGAAGTATCTGTTTTCATGATCACAAAGATGCAATAAAAATGTAAATATCAGATACAAAAAATGGCAAGCGACCCACATCACACCGCTACGACCACTTACCCTTGCTGCGTTCCCGCCCTGGGGGATTCAGCAGGAGCTGGTTGTGTGGGACTTGCCGATGCAAATATACAATGTTTGCTACATTTTGCAAGGTTTTTTTAAGTTGAATTAATTAAATTAGCCAAAAGCAAACACCCATATTTTCATGAAGAAAGCTAAGCTCCTGTTACTGTTTATTTTAAACTTACTATTTATTTCCTGCGGAAGTAATTCCGATAAAAATAAAAATGATTTTTCGCTAAGTTTTGTGAGTTCTAAAGCCGAATTTACCCTAGGAGAGACCATAAAAATCAGTGTTCAGAATCCGAAAAACAAAAAAATAGATTCTACCTCCTTTTATTTTGAAAGGGAATTACTTGGAACAACTAATAAACCAGAACTGGAAATTCCTTTAAATTTTGAAAAATTAGGCAACCAAGAGATAAAAGCAGTCGTTTTTTCTGAAGGAAATATAGATAGCCTTAAAATTGACATCAAAATTTATAACGATAAGGCTCCGGAAATTTACACTTATAATATTATCAATACCTATCCACATGATATTTCAGCATATACCCAAGGATTGGAATTTTTTAATGATACTTTATATGAAAGTACCGGGCAATATGGTAGCTCCTCTTTAAGAAAAACAAATTTTGAAACTGGAGAGATTTTAAAAAAGGTAGAATTAGCAGATCAGTATTTTGCTGAAGGGATCTCTATTTTAAACGGAAATATTTATCAGCTTACATGGAAAGAAGGCGAAGGCTTTATTTATGCTCTTAATACTCTTGAAAAGACAGGGACTTTTAATTATAATAAAAGCAAACAAGGCTGGGGAATTTGTAATAATGGAAAGCAATTCTACAAAAGTGATGGAACGGAAAAAATATGGATTTTAAATGCGGAAACTCTTGCCGAAGAATCTTTTATTCAGCCAACTACCAATAGATCTATCTCTACTCAATTAAACGAATTGGAATGGGTTGAAGGAAAAATATATGCAAATACCTATCAAAAAGATGGAGTTGCAATTATAAATCCTAAAAATGGAGCTATTGAGGGAATTATAAGTTTTAAAGGTTTACGGGCTAAGGTGTCTCAACATCCGGAATTAGATGTTCTTAATGGAATAGCATATAATTCAAAAACTAAAAAATTATATGTAACCGGTAAAAATTGGGATAAATTATTTGAAGTAGAAATTGTTAAAAAATGAGTGTAACTCCTGAAATATACGAACAAAATATCACTGTAAAATCTTCAGATTTAGATAATTTGAAGCATGTGAACAATGTTCAATATGTGCAATGGGTCCAGGATATCGCAAAAGAGCATTGGGAAAAAAGGGCTTCAAAAGAAATTTTAGACACTTATTTTTGGGTAGTAATTCGTCATGAAATTGACTATAAACAACAAGCATTTTTGGGGGACGAATTATTAATCCAAACTTTTGTAGGAGAGCATACCCATGTTACTTCTGTTAGATTAGTAAACATTGTGAATAAGAAAACTAATAAAGTACTAGTTAAAGCTAAATCTACTTGGTGCTTAATGGATTACAAAACCAAGAAACCCGTAAAAATTTCAGAAGAAATGTTACGGGTTTTTTACAAGTAATTACTTCTCGACTTCGCTCGAAGTGACAATAACTCTCTAATTATAGATTCTTTGAAACCTTATCTACCGCTGCAATAGTTGCATCCAGATCTTCATAAGATAATGCTTCGGTTATAAACCAAGTTTCGAAAGCACTTGGAGCAATATAAATACCTTCAGCAAGCATTCCGTGAAAAAACTCTTTAAAAGTATGATTATTTGCATGCGCTGCTGACTCAAAATCTTTCACTGGAATTTCAGAAAAATGAATAGAGATCATGGATCCCAATCTATTAATAGTGTGTTGAATATTATTAGCCTTTAAAACTCTGTCTAAGCCTTCATGTAAATAGGCAGTCTTTTCATCTATACTCTTAAATATCTCCCTTTTTGAGTCTAATTCAGTTAGCATTGCCAACCCTGCTGCCATTGCTAATGGATTTCCGCTTAAAGTTCCTGCTTGATACACTGGTCCTATTGGAGCTAAGTGATCCATAATTTCTGCTCTGGCTGCAAAAGCACCAACTGGTAATCCTCCACCAATTACCTTCCCAAAGGTTACAATATCTGCATTTACATCTAGTCTTTCTTGTACGCCTCCCGGCGCTAACCTAAAACCAGTCATCACCTCATCAAAAATCAGTAAGATATCGTTCTCATCACACAACCGGCGTAGTCCCTCTAAAAATCCATCTTGAGGTGGAATACAACCCATATTTCCTGCTACAGGTTCTAAAATAATACAAGCAATTTCATCTTTATTTGCCTCTACTAATTCTCTTACATTTTCCAGATTATTAAAAATGGCAAGCAAAGTGTCTTTAGCTGTTCCTTGAGTTACTCCTGGACTATTTGGAGTACCAAAAGTGACCGCACCACTCCCCGCTTGGATTAAAAATGAATCGCTATGCCCATGATAACAACCCGCAAATTTTATTATTTTTTCTTTTCCTGAAAATCCACGAGCTAGTCTAACCGCACTCATACAAGCTTCAGTTCCAGAATTTACAAATCGAATCTTGTCTATGTTTGGAACCATTTTTATTGCTAACTCTGCAATCTTAGTTTCAATTTCTGTAGGAGCTCCAAAAGAAGTTCCTTTTTTAGCTTTCTCTACTACCGCATCTACTACAGGCTTAAAAGCATGACCAAGGATCATCGGCCCCCAGGAATTAATATAATCTATGTACTTATTTCCATCTTCATCATATAAATAAGCTCCTTTTGCCTTTTCAATAAAAATTGGAGTTCCTCCAACCGCATTAAAAGCCCTAACCGGAGAGTTTACTCCACCAGGGATTACTTTTTGTGCTGCTTCAAATAATACACTACTTCTTTTATAATTCATAGTTTAATTTTATAATTATTGCAAAATCAATTCCTGCCCTATAGAAATATTAAAATCTGGAAGATTATTAAGTCTTTGCAATGTTTCTACGCTTAAATTATTCTTTTTTGCTATTGAATATAAAGTATCCCCTTTTTCAACAATGTGAGTATTGATTGAATTTGATTCAACGATTCTTCTACGTTCGCTCTTTTTACCTAAAACTTCGGCATCAAACCTGTCCAGATTATAACGCTCTATTAATTCTATCAATTTTTTTGGATACAACCTATCTGTAGCATATCCTGCAGCTCTCAACCCTTTTGCCCAAGCTTCAAAATCGTCATTATTTAATTCAAAAAGATCTGCGTAACGCCTGCGTTGGCTCAAGAATAAAGAATGGTCGCGGTAAGAATATTTTGGGTCGTTATATTTTCTAAAACATTCTTGAGACCTATCATCATCATGATACACTTTATCTCCTTCCCAATCGTGACATTTAATTCCAAAATGGTTATTTGCTCGTCTTACAAGCTCTCCTCGTCCCGCACCAGATTCTAAAATCCCTTGCGCCAAAGTAATACTAGCAGGAATTTTATATAACCTCATTTCCTCCTGAGCTATTTCAGAAAATTCAGAAATATATTCTTCTACAACATTTGCATAACTACCTTTTGGAGCATTTGAATTATTATTTCCTTTACTAGTGCTTATTTCTTTCTTTTCACCACCTTTTGTAGCTATCACTTTTCTCTTACTACCGCAAGAAGCCATAAAAGCAAGTAGAAAAAGTCCGATAAAAAAGTGTTGGAATTTTATTTTATACATCTATTAAAGGAAGATTTTTTTTAGTCAATACATCATTCATTCCAGCAATGCCTTGGAGGCCTCCCGTATGAATGGCTAAAATACGAGAATTTTGAGGGAATTTTGAATTTTCTATCCTATCAAAAATCCCATACAGCATCTTACCTGTATAAACGGGGTCGAGCACAATCTGGTATTTTGATTTAAAATTATTTATAAAATGAATCAATTCTGAATTTACTTTAGCATATCCTCCAAAATGATAGTCGGTTATTAAGCTCCAATTTTCTTTTTTAGTATATTTTTTTATTTCTGAAGAAAGCCAAGCTCCTTTTAGCGCTGGAAAGCCTAAAATATTTTGTGTGGTTGAAGAAGAATTTATAATACCTGCAATAGTTCCTCCAGTACCAATAGAGCAACAGATATAGTCGAACTCTTTGTCGTTTTCACTTAATATCTCTTCGCAACCTTTAATTGCTAATGCGTTGGTTCCTCCTTCCGGAATTAAATAAAAACTCCCAAACCTCACTTTCAGCTTTTCTATAAAATCCCTATGATCCTTACTTCTGTAATCTTCTCTCGAAATGAAGTGAAGTTGCATTCCGTGTTCTACAGCATATTTTAAAGTTTCGTTAGTTGTCAATGTCTTAGCTAAATTCTCTCCTAACTCCTCTCCTCTTATTACTCCAATAGTTTTTATTCCATATTTCTTACCCGCAGCAGCTGTAGCTGCAATATGGTTGGAATAGGCACCTCCAAAAGTCAAGATTGAATTTGATTTTAATTGGTATGCTTCAGAAATATTATATTTTAATTTTCTGAATTTATTTCCTGAAACAAAAGGATCTATAAGATCTTCCCTTTTTATATGTAATGAAATATTTGAAGCGTGAAAATGGACTACCAATTGGTTTTCTGAAGAAGTAAAATTAAAATCGGCTTCCTGCATCATCCTGCAAAGATTCAAAAAATAGCTTCAAAAATAATAGGAATAAGAAACCAAATTTCATAAAAATTACAAGTATTTTATAAAATCCCAGAATTTTCGAGTCTTAGTATACTCTATATTCATTTCATTTTGATAAGCCTCGCGCTCAAAAGAAATATTTCGATATGCTAAGAATCTATTTTTATACTGAAAAATTCTCACTAAATATTCAATCCCGTACCAGATATAGAAGAAAATGACAAACAACTCGGTTTGTTGCTTTAAATGTATCTTTTCATGATTTAATAGGAAAATATCATCTTTAAGGTATTCATTTTTTAATATGACAAATGGCCAAAGACTTATTCCCCTAAATCCTTTTGCCAGAATATATTTGTTTACCAGAACAATCATTGGTGAAAGTTAAGAATTTGTATTTTTGTGATATGAATAATTTTTCAAAAAAAATCCCTTTAGAAGAAGGTGATTTCTATATAACTCCAGAAGGCTATAGGTGTTTCACAGAACAATATCACTTAAAAAGAGGGTATTGCTGTGAGAGCGGTTGTAGACATTGCCCTTTTGGTTATAGTAAAAAAACAAATTCAATATAATTATTAGACTTTCTTTTAATATCAAGAAGACTTACCAAAATTAAATATTTCATCAATGACATTCAAAGATCTTATTCTTCAGGGAATTCCTTCCGCATTACCAAATAAAAGACTTTACGATCTATCCATAAATCATGCTCCAAAGAGGAAAGAAATCTTAAATGAAGATGAGAAAATACTTGCTTTAAGAAATGCATTAAGATATTTTGAATCTAAGCATCATGCAGAGCTCCTCCCTGAATTCAAAGAGGAATTAGAAAAATTTGGAAGGATCTATATGTATAGATTTAAACCGACTTATGATATTTATGCTAGACCAGTCGAGGAATATCCAGGCCCTTGTTTACAGGCAAGAGCAATCATGTTAATGATCCAGAATAATTTGGATCCAAAAGTGGCTCAACATCCAGAAGAATTGATCACTTATGGAGGAAATGGAGCTGTATTTCAAAATTGGGCGCAGTATTTATTGGTGATGAAATATTTGTCCGAAATGGAAGATGATCAAACTTTGGTTATTTATTCTGGTCACCCAATGGGGTTGTTCCCGTCTAATAAAAATGCCCCTCGAGTAGTGGTAACGAATGGTATGATGATCCCTAACTACTCTGAACCAGATCATTGGGAGAAATTCAATGCTCTAGGAGTTACACAATATGGACAAATGACAGCAGGAAGCTATATGTATATTGGGCCACAAGGTATTGTTCACGGAACTACAATTACAGTTCTAAATGCAGGCAGAAAAATAGCCAAAAACAATGAAGACCTAGCAGGCAAATTATTTATTACTTCCGGATTGGGAGGAATGAGTGGTGCACAACCAAAAGCTGGAAATATTGCCGGTTGTATTACCGTTTGTGCCGAGATCAATGAAAAAGCAGTACATACACGTCATTCTCAGGGATGGGTCGATGAAGTTTGTATAAATCTTACAGAACTAACTAGTAGAGTAAAACTAGCTAAGAGAAATAAGGAAGTAGTCTCTATTGCTTACCAAGGTAATATTGTAGATGTGTGGGAACATTTTGACAAAGAAGAACTTTATGTAGATCTGGGAAGCGATCAAACTTCCCTGCACAATCCGTGGGCTGGAGGTTATTATCCGGTTGGGATGAGTCTGGAGGAATCTAACGAGATGATGGCCAATGATCCTGAAGAATTTAAAACTAAAGTAAAGGAAAGTTTAAAGAGACAAACTGCTGCGATAAACAAACATACTCAGAGAGGAACTTATTTTTTCGATTATGGAAATGCTTTCTTATTAGAAGCTTCCAGAGCAGGAGCTAAAATCTATAAAGATGAAAAAGGTAAATTTCTGAGTTCCACCTATTTTAAAACTTCAGATCTTGAAAATGCTGCTTTTGCTTACCCTTCTTATGTACAAGATATTATGGGCCCTATGTGTTTCGATTATGGCTTTGGTCCTTTTAGATGGGTTTGCGCTTCTGGTTTGCAAGAAGATCTAGATAAAACAGATCTAATAGCTACTGAAGTTTTAGAAACATTAAAAGCAGAAGCTCCTGAGGAAATTCAATCTCAATTATCAGATAATATTAAATGGATTAAAAATGCCAAAAAGAATAATTTGGTAGTTGGCTCCAAAGCCCGTATTCTATATGCCGATGCTATTGGTAGAATAGAAATTGCAAAAGCTTTTAACAAAGCGATCGCCGAAAATAAAATAGGCCCAGTGGTTTTAGGGCGAGATCATCATGATGTATCTGGTACAGACTCTCCTTATAGAGAAACCTCAAATATATATGATGGCTCTAGATTCACAGCAGATATGGCCATCCAAAATGTGATTGGAGATAGCTTTAGAGGAGCTACGTGGGTAAGCATCCATAATGGTGGTGGCGTAGGTTGGGGAGAAGTTATAAATGGCGGATTCGGTATGGTTCTTGATGGTTCTATAGAAGCTGAAGATCGCTTAAAATCTATGTTGTTTTGGGATGTGAACAATGGAATTGCAAGACGTTCTTGGGCACGAAATAAGGAAGCTATTTTTTCAATAACTCGTGCAATGAAACAAGAACCAAAACTTAAAATCACATTACCTAACTTAGTAGATGATTCGTTGTTTTCAGAATAGAAACCACAAACCATTTAAAACTTGATTTATGAAATTCTTTAAATTTACAGCCGTGCTACTTCTGTTAGCTGTGGGCATAACTTCATGCAGTACAGTTCAGGTAGCTTCAGATTATGATCAGAATGTGGATTTTAACCAGTATAAAAGTTTCGCTTTTTTTAAGCCTGGAATCGATAAAGCTGATATTTCAGATTTAGATAAAAAACGAATTTTACGAGCTATAGAAGAAGAAATGATGGCTAAAGGATTTACAAAATCTGAAGAGCCGGACGTATTAGTTAGTATTTTCACAAAAACAAAAGAGAATATCAATATCTATCAAAACAATAGATATGGTTATGGATATGGATGGGGTTGGTATCCTTGGTATTGGGGAGCAGGCCATAATACAGTAAATACTACTAGCGAAGGAACTTTATACATAGACCTCATAGATTCTGAAGGAAAAGAACTGGTATGGCAAGGAATGGGAACTGCAGCTCTTGCTAAAGAAGTTAACAAGAAACAGGAAAGGATAAGTGAAATTGTCGAGAAAATTTTCGAAAAATATCCTCCTGGACAAGTAAAATAAATTTAAATCAAAAACCTCGGGGCAAGCCTATAAGATATATTCCGATGGTTCAAGAGGAAAGTAATTTTAAAATTTCGAGGCATTCCGATAGCTATCGGGACAGGAATTAAAACCTCAATAGGGATTTAAAGCCTCCACCTTGGAGGTTTTTTTTATCACCATATTTATTTACAATATTACAAAGCCTTTATTTTTAAATTGCTATTTGTATCTTTATATTCACAATTAAAGAGTCACCCAATATGTTAGAAAAAATTGAATCTAATGAAATTTTAGATAGGCTACCTGCTCATTTAAAGCAATTTATTAAACCACAGGATTATAACGATTACAATGCTATTAATCAAGCGGTTTGGAGATATGTTATGCGTAAAAATGTAGAATATCTAAGTAAGGTGGCTCACAAATCCTATTTAGACGGATTAAAGCAAACCGGTATTTCTATAGATCATATTCCTAACATGTATGGAATGAATAGAATCTTGCAAGAAATTGGGTGGGCCGCAGTTGCGGTAGATGGCTTTATTCCACCAGCGGCTTTTATGGAATTTCAGGCATTTAATGTTTTAGTTATTGCCAGTGATATAAGACAAATAGATCATATAGAGTACACTCCCGCTCCAGATATTATTCATGAAGGAGCTGGTCATGCCCCTATCATTGCGAATCCTGAATATGCCGAATACTTAAGAAGATTTGGAGAGATTGGTTGCAAGGCAATCTCTAATGCCAAGGATTATGAAATGTATGAGGCTATTAGGCTTTTATCTATTATTAAAGAAGCAGAAGACACTCCTGAAGAAGAGATTAAAGCTGCTGAAGAAAGAGTAGACTATTTACAAAACAACATGGGCGAGCCCAGTGAAATGGCGCAAATTAGAAACTTGCATTGGTGGACTGTGGAATATGGCCTTATAGGTTCTGTAGAGAATCCAAGAATATACGGAGCAGGTTTACTTTCATCTATTGGAGAAAGCGCTTGGTGTATGACAGATAAGGTTAAGAAAAAAACCTATTCTATTGAAGCTGCCAAACAAGAGTTTGATATTACAAAACCACAGCCACAACTATATGTAACTCCAGATTTTGCATATCTAAACAGTGTTTTAGAGGAATTCGCTAATTCTATGGCTTTAAGGCGAGGAGGTTTAGAGGGCATAAATAAATTGATTAATTCTAAAAATTTAGGGACTATAGAATTAAGCACAGGTTTACAGGTATCCGGTAATTTCTCTAAAGTGATATCTTTTGATAATAAGCCTGTATATTTTCAGACTACTGGAAAAACAGCATTATCTAATAGAGATAAAGAACTTGTTGGCCATGGGGTTCACAATCATTCTGAAGGTTTTGGTTCTCCTATCGGAAAATTAACAGGTATTAATTTAAGTATAGAGGATATGAGTCCTCGTGATCTTAAAGCCTACGATATTTACGAAGGTGAGAATGTAACTTTCGAATTTGAAGGAGATATAAAAGTAAACGGTACCATTGTTACGGGAACAAGGAATCTTCAAGGTAAAATTATTCTTATACAGCTAAAAGATTGCACCGTTACACATAAAGATGAAATATTATTCAAACCCGAATGGGGACTTTACGATATGGCTATTGGGAAAGACGTAGTCTCTGCTTTTGCAGGACCAGCGGACGCAAATTCTTTCGATCTTATTACTCATAAACCTTCTAGCACTACAATAATTAAAAGTAAAAAGAATGAAGAAAAACTAGAATTAGAATCTTTGTACGAATCTGTTAGAAATAGCAGAGAAGGCAAAAATTCTAAATTTTCATTACAAGCTGCTTTCGATCTGGTTAAAAAA
>Ga0209309_10004521_pt1 | contig 11453 bp, 7 predicted proteins | sample COGITO_mtgs_1204_2_FD_184807 | JGI IMG/M metagenome (GOLD analysis project Ga0209309, IMG submission 184807) | Pelagic marine microbial communities from North Sea - COGITO_mtgs_120412 (SPAdes) (version 2) | ecosystem: Environmental > Aquatic > Marine > Epipelagic ...
TCAGTTAGTAGCGCGTCAGGAAAGGTTACGAAAAAAATAGTTGACTTAAGTCAGTTAATTGTACAAGATACAACAGGAACATTTATAGGTTCATCAAACGGAGCTAAAGAATTAATTGTAGGAGCAACATCAGAAGATTCAGTTTCTACTTATAATGTATATAATTACATTGACGCTCCTTACTATTATCACAGAACAGACGATGCTCTTAAAAAACCCGTAACTAACAGTGACCATATTGTTGGCGGTGTATCACCAGCTAACTTATCTTTCGTTACAAACAGAGCGCATCTTGAAGAAACAAATGATAAGAATGCTCAAATAAGAGTTATCGATCCAGCAAGCATGACTGCTTTTGTAAAATCATTTAAAGAATTACTTAACAGATGAGCAATAACTATAATTCAGTCGGTAAAGATAACGTATCGGTATCTCCGAAGAGTTATAGTATTGACCAAGCTATTATTACAGCAAATAATGGCCATGAAGTTGAATTAAAAAATGTTATTCATGATATAAAAATTCATGAAGGTTTACATCGTTCGGGTATAGTAGTAGAAATATTCTTAGTAGATACAGCCAACCTTACAAATGAATTAAAATTATCTGGTAATGAAAAAATTCATTTAATAATTGGAAGGACTGAACCAAAACTTGGAGAACAGGGATTTGATTTAGAACTTTATATTGCAGATATAACAAATTTTTCTGAACCAACACCAGCATCTAAATCTTATACTCTTGTATGTGTTTCTAAACATATGTATTTAAATAATAAAAAACTTTTAGATGCAGCGTTTCAAGGAACAGCTAGAGCTTTAGTATCTCAAATAGTAAAAACTAATCTAGATTCAAAATTACAAGTAAGTGCTTCAACAAAAGGTATTATAAAAGGTATATATCCTAATATACAGCCGCTTCAAGCCATTAGTTGGCTCTTAAGAAATTCTTTTGATAATAATACTCAAATATATTTTTATGAATCAGCAAAATTTGGATTAGTTTTAACATCATATGCAGCGATACTTAATCAAAATGAAGTATATGATAATTATAACAGAAATCCTAATCCAACTGAGACAATGTATAATAGTAAAGAAGAAAAAATGTTTGAAGAAGAAAGACTTAAGATACAAAAAATGTCATCTTCATTAAATGTTTCTAAATTAAATGCATCTTCAAAAGGAACTTTTGGAGCAGTTTTAAATAAATTAGATATATCAACTAAAACAAGAGGAACTATAGTTCATGGATATGGCAATGATAAGCCGAGATTAAATAGTTTTCCACCAATAAATGATAAAATGACAGTTGATGGCCAAAGAATTAATGATTTTAGAAAATTTAAACAACATTGGATAACATATAACGAGAATGCATTTGATACTCATAAAAATTATCACGATCCAACTAAAAACGAAGCGTTATTAAGAAGTAGAATGAGTATTAATAATTTAGATACTACAGTAGTTGACCTTAATTTAACTGGTGATTTTAACTTAGCTCCTGGTTTAATTATTAGTCTTGCAATATTAAAACAAGCTGATGTATCAGAAGAACTTTCAAATAAAGAAGGCGCTGATGGAGAGATATTTGATAATTATGTAAGTGGTGCTTATCTTGTATCAAGTATTACACACCACTTCGGTAAAGACGGTTATAATATAAATGCTAAAGTTAAAAAAGATTCATTTATTGAAGAACAAATAAGAGGTAAATAATGTTTGAGCGAAAAGTAGACCAATTTAAAAACGGAATCTTTACATGGTTTATTGGTGAAGTAAAAGATATTAATGATACTAAAAATTTAAATAGAGTAAGAGTACATGCTTATGGATATTATGATGGAGTAGTAAATAATGGTGATTATCCCTGGGCAACTGTTATGATGCCAACAACATCAGCATCTATTAAAGGTAATGGTGGTAATCATCATTTAGAAGTTGGTTCATGGGTAGTAGGATTCTTTGCAGATGGTCCATCAGCTCAAGACCCTATAGTTATGGGTTCAATTGCTACTCAAACAAATGGTACAAAAGATATACCAAGTGATGCATCAGTAGATAATAAAGTATATGAATCAAAAGCTGGTCATAAAATTGAATTAGATAATACTTCTGGCGCAGAAAAAATAAAAATAACTCATGGTAAAACAAATTCACATATAGAATTTACTTCTACTGGTAAGATTAGAATAATATAATGACAACTCCAAGTATATCATTGCCACAAATAGAATGTCCTGATGTTTTATTACCTACTCCGGCTAATTTAAGAAACTTATTTAGTGGATTGGCTACACATGCTTATCGTTATGAGATTGATGAATTAAAAAAAACTCTTGAAGATACAAGAAAGTTAATAAGTTCTGTCGACCCTAAGTTTGAAAAGATAGAAATACCAGAAATAGAATGGGAATTGATGATAACTAAGTTATCAGCTGATTTTCCAATGTATGTACAAAAACAGATACTTGAATTAATTAATGATTTGTTTCCTATTGAATTTAACGTAACTATATTAGGCATACAAATTAATATAATTGATTTTTTAACTGACCCAAGTAGTGTTTTAGATAATATACAATTAGAAGAGATTGATAGTATATATGATTTAATACCAGATGAATATAAAGTATGGGATAAGTTTGAAACAGCTGATTTTAAAAAAGAAACTGTAGCAAATTATATACGTTCTGAAGTTGCAAAGAAAATGAATCTCTTATTAACTGGTGGATTTTCTGGTCTTATAGATTTATTTGATGAAATATGGGACGCATTAGGATTACCATCGTTTCCAGGTTTACAAGAAATAGATTTAGAAGCTTTAATACGAGATAAAACAATAGAAGAATTAGAACAGGTACAAATATTTGGATTTAGTTTATTAGATTTATTAGGCGGAGAGTTTGATGATAAGGTAGAAATACCAGAGTTTCAAAAAGAAAGATTATTAAAAAGAGCAAGAGAGTTTACAGAGGAATGGCAAACATATCTTATAAAACTATGGATTCAAAAGGTTGAGGATTTTTTTAATGCTATAGGATTAGGTGCAATAATTGATTTAATTACATTTAGTTTCTGCGATTACCTAAAGGTAATAGGCTTTCCATCAACAATAGATTTACCAGAATCAGTACAAACATTAATTAATAACACACAAAGTCAACTTCCTAACACAACAGTTGAGCAAGGAAGCAGTTAACGAGTATAAATAGATATATGGCAGGATTATATACAGGCGACAAGCAAATATCGGGCGATTTAGAGCAAGCGAGAAATGTTTCTAGAAAGAAAGCTCATCGCGATTTAGATTTATCTTTAAAGATACATCCTATACGTAAGGATATTATACCTTTAAAAGACGATGCTGCTATTAAAAATGCAATAAAAAATTTACTTATAACTAATTTTTATGAAAGACCGTTTGCAGATGATTTAGGAGCTAATCTCAGAGGATTACTTTTTGAACCTGCAGGTATAATAACAAACATAGAATTAAGAAGTAATATAAGAGATGTTATAGAAAAGTATGAACCAAGAGTATCAGTCACAAGTATTGATATAACTGATAATATACCTAGGAATGAATATCTTATAGAAGTTTTTTTTAATATAAAAGGAATCAACGTAGAACAAGTCGTTGAAATACCACTTAGAAGGTTAAGATAAAATGGCAACAAATTTAAACGTAACGGAACTAGATTTTGCAGATATAAAAAATAATCTCAAAAACTTTTTAAAACAACAAACAGAATTTAATGATTATGACTTTGAAGGTTCAGGCCTTAATGTCTTATTAGATGTATTAGCTTATAATACTCATTATAATGCTTTAAATGCTCATTACTCATTAAATGAATCATTTTTAGATTCAGCTCAGATAAGAGGTAATGTCGTAACAAGAGCTAAGTTATTAGGATATACTCCTAGGTCTGTTTTATCTCCAAGAGCTACAGTTAATATCGTTGTTACTAAACCAAATTCAGGTACTATACCAACAGTATTAGAACTTACAAAAGGAACTAAATTAAATACAGTTGTAAGTGGAGAAGAATTTCAATTTGTTGTATTAAATACTCAACAAGCTACGTTAAGTGGTTCAACATGGACATTTAATAATGTCACTCTTGTTGAAGGAACTACAAGAGAATTAAAATATAGAGTTGATAATGATATAGAAAATCAGAAATTTCAACTCTCTGACTATGACGCAGATACAAGTACGTTACGCGTACGTGTACAAGCGAACGAAGAATCAACAGCATTTGATGTATATACTAAATTTGAAACATTAAAAGGAGTAGATTCAACATCAAAAGTTTATTACTTACAAGAAAATCCAAGTGGTTATTATGAAGTATATTTTGGAGATGGCGTAACTGGATTTAAACCTACTAATAATAATATCGTAACAGTTGATTACGTAACTACTAAAGGTATTGAAAGTAATGGCGCAAATTCATTTACAATGGTAGATGATATTGGTACATTTGATAATATCGCAGTATCATTAGTTACAGCAGCTGCTGGTGGAGCTGAAGAAGAAACAATGGAGTCAATAAGATTTAATGCTCCTCTTACTTTTATATCACAAAACAGAGCTGTGACCGCTGATGACTATGCAGCGATTATTAAAAAGGAATTTAGTAATATAGATTCTATTTCAACATGGGGTGGAGAAGATAACGATCCACCTGACTATGGAAGAGTTTATGTTTGTATTAAACCTTTATTAGCAGAAACACTTACAACAGCAGAAAAAACAAATATTACAGGAGCTATTTTAAAAGGTAAGAATGTTGTATCAATAACTCCACAAATTGTTGACCCTAACTTTACTTATTTAGAATTAGATGTATCATTTAAATATAATCCTAATTTAACAGATAGAAGTTCTGTTGATTTACAATCAGTAGTAAGAGATACTATAACAGATTATAATTTTAATAATTTAAATAAATTTGACGGGGTGTTTAGACACTCACAGTTAACAAGGAATATAGATAACAGTGACCCTGCTATATTAAATACAACAGTAAGACCAAGAATGTTTCAAAATATTACACCGGTAAATAACGCGTTAAATAACTTTAGTTTAAGTTTTTCATCTCCTTTTTTCCAGTCAGGTAATTCAACAGCATTTTTAATATCATCTTCAGCATTTAAAATAAATAATGTTGACCATTTCTTTGGTGATGAGCCTATTACTGATTCTACTAAAAGAAATGTAATTGTTTATAAAGTAGTAAATGATGTTAATACAACAGTAATTAAAAGTGCTGGAGAAATAGATGTAGATAAAGGTAAGATTACTTTAAATAACTTTACACCTGATGCTGTGACTCCAATAAAAATTACAGTACTTCCTAACTCACTAGACTTAGGACCTAAGAGAGACCAATTAATTTCAATTGATAATAGTTTTGTAGTTATAACTCCAGAAATAGATACAATTGCAGTTGCTGGTTCAGCTGGTTCTATAGACTATACAACAACATCAAGATTTAAATAATGGGATATAAAAAGACATTAACTCCTGGAGCGATTGAACTCGAACAAGGAACTCTGTCTCAAACGAAAGAAGATATTCGTTTAGACCAAATAATACCATCCGAAATATTAGAAAATAAAGATAAGTTAGATAAATTCTTACAAGCTTATTATACATTTATGAATATGGATGAATTTATTTATCAAGAAAATAATGTTTTTACAGATGTTGTACTAAATGGCCAAGCACAATTTAGAATAGCTGACCCTAATAACGAAAATAATAAGTTTTTTACAGATGAAACCGGTGCAGGCTCATCTCTTGTTGTAACGGCGCCTGATGGTACAACAACTAATATAACTTTAACTGATGTCAATGTAGCAATAACAAATGGTAATGAACTTCCAGGCACACTCGTTAATTCAACATCTGAAATAGGTAAAACATTTACTGTTAATGGTTTATCAGCTCATAATAACTCTTCAGCCAAATTAACAACAATTCAAAAGAATTGGGTAGGTCCAGGTCCATCATATGTAATGAATACAATTGAACAGGCAATGGATATTGATACTAATAGTGAAGGCTATTTAGAATTAATGCAAAAAGAAATTGCTGCTACAATTCCAAGAGGAGTTACGGTAGATAAAAGAACTCTTTATAAACAAATTATAGACTTTTATAGATTAAGAGGTACATCAGATTCTATTGAGATATTTTTTAAAATATTATTTAATGATATTGCTGAAGTAGAGTTTCCTTATGATAAAGTATTAATACCTTCAAGCGGTAATTGGGATGTTAACGCATCTCTTCCAAAAGGTGGACAATATTTAGATAATAAAGGATTTTTATCTGATAGTATTGTAGTACAAGACAGTAAAAAATATCAAAAGTTTTCTTATTTAATTAAGACTGGTAAAAATTTAACTGATTGGGACTTATCTTATAATAGATTAGTTCACCCAGCTGGATTTATTTACTTTGCAGAAATATTAGTATTCTTACAACTTACAAAAGCAGTATTAGGAGAAGATATTTTTAATGCTAATGGTTATGTAGACCTAGCTCCAAACGGAGAACCTTCTGGTAGAAAAAGAACAGATGATTTAGGATTAGCAATAAGAAAAGTTTTATCAGCGATACCAGATAGACAGCCAGGTATTATAGGACCAGAAGATGTTCCAATACTTGTTGAGATGTTTGTTTCAGCTTTTTTACCGACTATCACAGCAAAGGTTCATAAATCAGGTACTGTTTCAGTTGATTTAAAAAATGGTATAATAAATGGAACAACAATAACAGCTGGTGGAACAGGTTATACAGCTGCTCCAGTTATAACTTCATCAGATAGTGGAACTCCATCAGGATTTACAACAGCAACATTGACAGCTGTTCTTACAAACGGTTCAGTATCTTCAATTACAATAGGTCAAGGTGGTAAAGATTATAATACACCAGTTTTAAGTATTGCTGCTCCAACAGCTCAAACATTTAATGGTTCAAGTAGTTCAATTGTAAGTACTTCAAATAATAATATAACATTATCTACAGCTCAAAAAAATTCATGGGTAGCAAATGATAGTATTACATATAATAGTGGTGGAGGAACTGCAATTGGTGGATTAGTTTCTGGTACAACTTATTTTGTTAAAACAATAACAGGAAATGCTATTTCTTTATCAGCAACATCAGGTGGAGCACAACTTAATATATCAGGAGTTGGTTCCGGAACATCACACACATTTACAGGAGCAACTGCAACAGCAACAGCTGCAACTTTAAACGGAGCTTTGGAAACACTAACAATAGGAGAGCCAGGATTTGGTTATACTGGTTCATCACTGACAATCACTTTTAATGGTATATCCCTCCCAGGACTTACTGGCGTTGCACCGTCGGTGACAGTAGGTTTAGACTCATTAGGAAGACTAAACAAAGATGTTATAACTGTTAATTCAGAAGGTAGAAATTGGCAAAATTTAGTTGGAACAGCTCCAGCAAATCCAAATGCGACTAAAATAGCATCAGTTGATATGGTAGGATTAGCAGATAAAAACTTTTTAGTAGCTCCAACAATTTCTTTTCCAATACCACAATCAAAAGATGCGACAGGAGCTTTCTTATCTACAAACGTAACAGCAACAGCAATATTTACATTAAATAGCGATGGAGAAATAACTGGTACAACAATAACAAATGAAGGAAGTGGATATATTAATGACCCTATATTAAAAATTGGAAGCGCAGCAAGTAATGAAGTAAGAATAGCAGACCAACAAGAGATAATAGAAGTTAATTGTAATCATAATCATGTAGATACATTAATAACTGAAGTTAAAACAAATCCAGTACAAGCAACTGGTTCAATAATGACTTCAACAGGAACTGCACTTAAATTTTTACCAGAGTCTAAAGTTAAAGTAGTAAATACAAATTTTAGAACCGTTATAAATAATAATTACAAACAAAGGAAAGGCACAGAGAATTTCTTTACTTCTCCAAGGCTTTATAATACTAACCAAACAATTGAGTTTTTAGGTAGCAAAACATTGCAAACTATCGACTCAAGTGATATAAATAATAATAACACAAGTACTTTTGTACATATAGAATAACCAGGATAGAAGAATGGCAGCAATCATAACATCAAATTTTAGAACAGTAAATGCATCGCATTTTAAAGAGCAAATAGAAGGCTCCAGTGTCTATGTAGCAATAGGTAAATCAGACGTATGGTCTTTAACCACATCTGATACTACAGATACAACACCTTTTGTTCCAGGAGATAACTTAGACCAGTTAGGAGAAGCAAGAGCAAACCTTATAGGTATGAAAAAAATCGTATCTGCTGATATTGCTCACGTAGTACCAAGACATACTTGGACATCAGGTAATTCATACTATGCATGGGATTCAGACGATGCAAGTATATTCGATAAAGCATTCTATATCGTTACATCAGAATTTAAAGTTTATAAATGTATTGTAGCTGGTGGAGGTGCTTCAAGCATTCAGCCAACTCAAACATTAACTTCTCCAACTGCAGAATCAGATGGATATACATGGAAATATATGTATACAATATCAGTTGCTGATGCAGAAAAATTCTTAACTAATAGTTATATGCCAGTTAAAACTGTTTCATTAGCAGCAAGTGCTACAGTAGCGGTTGCTTCCACAACAGCAACAATCATACTAACAGAGACTGTTCCTGGTATACACGTTGGAATGACAGTAAGTGGAACTAATGTAGGTTCATCTAAAACTGTTTCAGCGATTAACGGTTCTGTATTAACATTAAGTGGAGCGCCATCAGGTTCAGTATCAGGTATATTAACCTTTGCTTATGCAAATGATGCCGCAGCAGAAGCTGTTTTATCAGAAGCAGATTACGCTCAATACTTAAACCAAAAAGCTTCAAGAGATTCATCAACAGCTGCTGGTATCGAAAGAATCGAAGTCACAGCTGGTGGAACAGGTTATACAAATAACACTAACGTAGCAGTTGCAATAACAGGTGATGGCACCGGAGCAACAGTCACAACAACAGCTGGTATTACAGTAGCAGGCGGAGCCGTTACAGCAGTCACAATCGCAAACAAAGGTACTAATTATAGAGTAGCTGATTTAGTAATTTCAGGTGGTGCTGGTTCAGATGCTACAGCAAGAGCAGTTATTTCTCCTAAAGCAGGACATGGAGTTGACCCAGTATCAGAACTTGGTGGATTCTTTGTAGCTCTTAATTCTAAATTAGACGGAAACGATGGCGGTGATATCACAGTAGGTAATGATTTTAGACAAATTACTTTAATTAATGAGCCAAGAGATTATAATGCTACTCCATTAGCTGGTAATATTGCAACAGCAGATACTTTAAAAGCTACAAGTTATTTAGATTTTAATTCATCTGCAACAGTAGCTAATTATACAGTTGATGAGTTAATTGTAGGAGCAGGTGGAGCTCAAGCTTACGTAGTAGAAAAAGATACATCAAATGGTTATTTAAGATACCATCAAAATTCAAAAACAGGATATAAGGCTTTTGTAAATGGCGAAGTAGTTACTGGTCAGTCATCAAGTCAAGCAGATACATTAGAAACATCTAATGCTGTAGGTAATCCCGAAGTAGACCGTGCAAGTGGAGAGATATTATTCTTAGAAAATAGAAATCCTATTAGCAGAACAACAACACAGATTGAAGATATTAAAGTAATAATTGAATTCTAATATCAATTAGAAAGAGAAGAGATTTATGGCAACAACAATAGTAAAACACAATTTTACAGATTACACACTTGATGATTTTGATGAAACAAAGAATTATCATAGAATTCTGTTTAGACCAGGATATGCAGTACAAGCAAGAGAGCTTACACAACTACAAACTACATTACAAGCTCAGATAGACCGTTATGGTCAATACGCTTTTAAAGATGGTTCAAGAGTTGTAAATGGTAAAGTCACATTAAATGTAGAATATGATTTTGTAAAAATAGAATCATCATTTACTCATTCAACAGCTGGTGCATTAAATGCAGATAACTATTTATCAGAATTTGTAGGTACTACAATTACAGGTGCTACTAATGGAGTTACTGCTGAAGTATTAGAAGTGGTTGCAAAAGGCGATGAATCAAACCCAGCTACTTTATATGTAAAATATACTAATTCAGGTACAAATAATACAACCTCAGTATTTGCAAATGGCGAAGAATTATCGTCTAATGGTTCACCAGTAAGATATGCTAAAGCTGTTTCGTCAGCTGCTACTGGATTAGGTTCAACAGTAAATATAGAAGAAGGTGTATATTTTATATCAGGAACATTTGCTTATGTTCCAGCTGGTTCATTAATATTAGACAAATATACAAACACACCTAATTATATTATAGGTTTAAGAGTCACAGAATCTATAGTTGAATCAGGAACAGATACTACTTTATTAGATAACGCACAAGGTGTTCCAAATACTGCTGCTCCAGGAGCAAAAAGGTATAAAATAAGTACAACACTTATAAAAGAACCTTTAGATTTATCTTCAAGAACAGAAAATGATTATATTACATTGATTGTAATAGAAGATGGTAAAGCTGCTGTTGATAAAACAGATAAAACAGGCGATACAGAATTAACAGAAAGATTAGCAAGAAGAACATTTGAAGAATCCGGCGATTATGTTGTAGAACCATTCCAACTTAATGTAAGAGAATATTTAAATGATGGAACTAACTTTGGTTTTAAAACCACTGCAGAAATTATAGCTGATGGAGATGCTGCTAACACAGGCGCAGCTACAACATTCGGTGAAGATAGATTAATTGTAGGTATTGACCCATCAGTAGCTTATGTCAAAGGATTTAGAGTTCAAAACAATACAACTAAAAATTTAACAGTAGAAAAACCAAGAGGCGCAAGTTCTACAAACGTAGTTAATGTCTCTACAACAAGTGCACAAGTAGGAAACTATGTTAAGTTAACAGCATCAACAGTAAAAGGTATGCCAGATGTCAATACCTTTGCAACAATGAATTTACATAGCGCAACAGGACAAGGTGGTAGTGTTATAGGTACCGCAAGAGCAAGAGCTATAGAATTTGTAAGTTCAGAACTAAGACTTTATCTTTTTGATATTAACATGTCTGGTACCAATGTATTTAGTTCAGTAAGAAGTGTTAACCAAACAGGAAATACTCAAAACTTTATCGGCGATTTAGCTTCAGCTGGTAATTTATTTGAAGTTGGTAATAATACCATGGTATTTAAATTACCACAAGCTGCTGTTAAAACTTTAAAAACAGGTAGTACAACAACAGATACTATTATAGTAGTAAAACAATTATTTGATTTAAATTCAAATTCAATCTCAATTTCTGATGGAACGTTTGTAAATACAAGTTCTATTACAGCTTCTTTAGGTACTGGTGTTATTGATACCACGCCTACAATAAGTTCTGGTT
>Ga0209309_10004527_pt1 | contig 11443 bp, 10 predicted proteins | sample COGITO_mtgs_1204_2_FD_184807 | JGI IMG/M metagenome (GOLD analysis project Ga0209309, IMG submission 184807) | Pelagic marine microbial communities from North Sea - COGITO_mtgs_120412 (SPAdes) (version 2) | ecosystem: Environmental > Aquatic > Marine > Epipelagic ...
GCGATGCTTTCGGCTTTGCGATTTTTCACCAATTCGCCGTAAGCGCGAATGCCCTTTAAAATCGCCGACCAAAAGCCACTTTCATGGGTGCCGCCTTCGGGGGTGGGCACGGTGTTACAGTAACTTTGCAAAAAACCATCGCGTGCAGGCGTCCAATTGATCGCCCATTCGACCGAGCCTGGCACGTTGAATTTTTCGGGAAAAGACACTTTACCTGCAAAAGGGCGTTCGGAATAGGTGGTGACTTTGGCCAATTGCTCGTTCAAATAATCGGACAAGCCGCCTGGGAAGTGAAACACGGCCTCAAGGGGGGTTTCCCCGTCATTTACAGCGGTTTTCCAGCGAATTTCAACGCCCGAAAACAAGTAGGCCTTTGAGCGCACCAATTTCAACAAGCGCGACGGCTTCAGTTGCAAGGCACCAAATATTTGTGCATCAGGGTGAAACATCACCGAAGTGCCGCGCCGATTTTGGGTTGGGCCTACTTTTTCAAGCGGCCCTTGTGGAATACCGCGCGAAAAACTTTGGCGGTACAGCTCTTTATTCATGGCGACCTCGACGGTCATCACATCCGAAAGCGCATTCACAACCGATGCCCCAACCCCATGCAGCCCACCCGAAGTTTCATAAGTGTTGCCCGAAAATTTACCCCCAGAATGAAGTGTGCAAAAAATGACTTCTAACGCGGATTTAGTCGGGAATTTGGGGTGCGGGTCAACGGGAATGCCGCGGCCATTGTCGCGAATGGTGATGGAATGATCGGCGTGCAGCTCAACCTCGATGCGGGTGGCATGGCCTGCGACGGCCTCGTCCATCGAGTTGTCTAAAACCTCAGCCACCAAATGGTGCAAAGCGCGCTCATCCGTACCGCCGATATACATGCCAGGGCGCTTTCGCACTGGTTCAAGCCCTTCCAGAACCTCGATGCTGGACGCGTCATAGACTTCGGTCGCTTGCGATAGCAGATCACTTGGCATTAGGGCTCTTTCAGGTCGAACACATGGTGTAGAGGGGGGGCAAACGGTTGCCGCTAAATCTAGCGGTTAGCCAGAGATAGGCAGGAAATGGCCGCAGGTCAACCAAGCAAACCAAAGAAAGGCCTGTCGCTTTGTGGGCTTGTTTGGGCCAAATCGGCAGGCTAGGACAAGATATGAGCACAAAGATCCTAAGCAAAGCCTTTCATCTAAAAGCGATTTTGTCGCTGGGTCTGCCTATTGTGGGCAGTTTCCTTGCGCAAAATCTGCTGCATGTTACCGATACGGTGATGATGGGCTGGTACGGGGTGCCCGAGCTTGCGGCCGTGGTGCTTGGATCATCGACCTTTTTTATTCTGTTTATTTTTGGATCAGGTTTTGGCCAAGCGGTCATGCCGATGGTGGCCACCGCCGTGGGGCAAAATGATGAAACCCAAGTGCGGCGTGATACCCGCATGGGGCTTTGGCTGTCGATTTTATTTGGGGTGCTTTGTTATCCGGTATTTTGGTACTCGGGCCCAATCTTGCGCGCCTTGGGGCAGGCTGAGGATGTATCCTGTTTTGCGCAGATTTATTTGCGTATTGCGGGTTTAGGGATTTTGCCAGCTTTGCTGGTGATGGTGCTTAAAAGCTATTTGGGCGGGCTTGGGCAGGTAAAGGCGGCGCTTTGGATCACCATTGTGGCCGTTTTCTTGAATGTTTTGTTAAATTATATGCTGGTTTTTGGTAATTGGGGTGCGCCTGAACTGGGGGTGGCGGGGGCCGCCACTGCCTCGGTTGCGGTACAGCTTTTCTCGATCATCGCTTTGGCACTTTACGCTGCTTTACATCCCGACTATCGTCGTTTCTTTTTGTTTCAACGCTTTTGGCGCCCCGACTGGCAGGCCTTTGCTCGGGTGTTTCGCTTGGGTTGGCCCATTGGGGCCGCTGGGTTGGCCGAAGGGGGCATGTTTCAAGCCGCCGCATTGATGATGGGGTGGATTGGCACGGTGCAATTGGCTGCCCACGGGATCGCGCTTGAAGCGGCGTCGCTGAGCTTTATGGTGCATCTGGGCCTGTCAAATGCCGCGACCATCCGCGTAGGGCGTATGTTTGGCGAAAAAGATGCCCGAGGCCTGCGCGACGGCGCTTGGATGGCGCTTTTACTCTCGGCGTTTTTTGCGGGGGTGGTGATTTGGATTTTTTTGCTGTGGCCCGAACAGATTTTGAACCTGTTTTTAGATCGGTCAGACCCACAAACCGCCGAAATTGTACGCTTTGGCGTGGGGCTTTTGGCCGTGGCGGCGGTGTTTCAATTTGTGGATGCGATGCAGGTCATGGCAATGGGGTTGCTGCGCGGCTTACAAGATACAAAAGTGCCCATGATCATCGCCGTCTTTAGCTATTGGTTGATTGGCATTCCCTTAAGCTATCTTTTGGCATTCAAGGCCAATATGGGCGGAGTTGGTCTATGGCTTGGGCTTGGCTGTGGGCTTTGCGCCGCAGCGGTCATGCTGACGGGGCGCTTTTGGCGACGCGCCCCGCAATTGTTTCCTTAATATTGGCCTAAACTAAGGCTGCGCAGAACCGTTGAATGCGCAAACAAGCTTCGGCCAAAACTTCATCTGAGGTCGCGTAGCTGACCCTGAAATTAGGTGAAAGACCAAAGGCCGCCCCGAACACCACCGCCACACCCGTTTCTTCCAACAATGCCGTGACAAAGGCTTCGTCGTTTATAATCTTACGCCCTTTAGCGCTGGCTTTCCCAATGCAGCCTGAAATGTCAGGGTAGACATAAAAAGCACCTTCAGGATTAGGGCATGTGATGCCTTGTGCCGCATTCAGCATAGTCACAACCAAGTCACGGCGGCGCTGGAACAGGGCGCGATTGTCGGCAAGAAAATCTTGTGGGCCAGTTAGGGCCTCAAGGGCGGCATATTGCGACACGGAACTGGGGTTTGAGGTGGACTGGCTTTGGATAGTAGCCATCGCCTTGATCAGCGCCACTGGCCCCGCGGCATAGCCAATGCGCCATCCCGTCATTGCATAGGCCTTTGATACGCCGTTACACGTCAGCGTCCGCTCATAAAGGCCGGGTTCGATTTCGGCAGGGGTGCAGAATTTGAAATCATCAAATACCAGATGTTCATACATATCATCCGACATCACCCAAACATGGGGGTGACGCATTAAAACATCGGTCAACCCCTTGAGTTCAGCCTTGGTATAGCCCGCCCCTGTTGGGTTTGAGGGTGAGTTGAAGATAAACCATTTGGTTTTTGGAGTGATGGCTGCTTCTAGCTTTTCAGGGGTCAATTTGAAATTGGTTTGAATTCCTGCAGGCACCGCAACTGGGGTGCCACCTGCCAGCATGACCATATCGGGATAGCTGACCCAGTAGGGGGCAGGGATGATCACTTCATCGCCGGAGTTTAGGGTGGCCATCAGGGCGTTATAAAGAATTTGCTTGCCGCCCGTGCCTACCGAGACCTGAGCAGGCTTGTAGTCAAGACCATTTTCGCGGGCGAATTTTGCGCAAATGGCGGCTTTAAGTTCGGGGATGCCATCAACGGCGGTATATTTAGTTTTGCCCGCATGAATGGCTCTAATAGCCGCAGCTTTGATATTTTCAGGCGTGTCGAAATCGGGCTCACCCGCGCCCAGGCTAATGATGTCTTGGCCTTGCGTCTTAAGCTCGGCCGCTTTGGTTGAGACTACAATCGTTGCTGAAGGTTTAACGCGGGCTAAAGTGTCTGACAAAAACACCATGAATATCTCCTAGGGCGATGTGCGATTGCGGTTGGTTTGTCTTATGACGCGGTTTAAAGAGGGGCAAGAAAAACCTGACATCAAAGGATAGATCGCGTGACATATTCGCAGCCGACAGCCCCCACAGAATTGGCCGAAAACCGTCTAAAGCGGATGAAAATGCGGGCGTGGCGGCGCGGTACAAAGGAAATGGACCTAATCTTAGGTCCCTATGCCGACGCCCATTTACCAAAGATGCCCTTAGATGAGCTTGAAATCTTTGATCAAATTTTACACACCAATGACCAAGACCTTTTGCCCATGGTCTTAGGCCAAACCCCGGCCCCCGCCGCATTTGCTGCTTTAATGGCTAAAATCGCCACACATGCCCGCGTAAGACTGATGTCCGGAACCAAACTACAAGTTTAATTGCAAATCTTAACTGTTCAAACTATTACTTGATTTAACCATTGATCAAAATTTAATTATAATCCGCCATAGGGTGAATAAACCGCTTCGAAACTGCACTTACTCATTTTTGGGCCAGATTGGCCGCTAGGCGGGGTGTTTGATGGGGCAACTTGGGCTTGAAGCCGCGCCCTTTGGTGGCTAGGTCTGGGCCTTGATATTACCAAAGGGGCTGCGCGATGTTTACTGGTATTGTTACCGATCAAGGCACTATCTTAAACCTTCACCAAGAGGGCGACCTGCGTGCGCGCATCGCGACAACCTACGATGTGGGGCATATAGATATTGGTGCCTCGATCGCGTGTGATGGGGTCTGTTTAACTGTTGTTTCACTGGGTCAATCGCATGAGGAGAGCATCCACGGCTGGTTTGACGTGCAAATCTCGGCCGAGACGGTAGGGGCCACCAACTTGAGCGGCTGGCACTTGGGCCAAGTGCTTAATCTTGAACGGGCTTTGCGCCTGGGTGATGAGTTAGGGGGGCATATCGTCTCGGGTCATGTGGATGGGGTAGCTCAAGTTATTGCCAGCAAACCTGAAGGTGACAGTTTACGTGTGACCTTTGACGCTCCAAAAGCTCTAGCAAAATTTATTGCTCCCAAAGGGTCGGTCTCCTTGAACGGCACCTCTCTTACGGTTAATGAAGTTTCAGGTGTTAGCTTTGGGGTCAATTTGATTGCTCATACGCGGGCTGTGACCAATTGGGGACGCGTAAAAAAAGGCGATCTTGTTAATCTAGAAATCGACACAGTGGCCCGTTATGTTTCACGGCTCAGGGAGTGGGATTAAGCATTTCCTTTCCCATTCGAAAAAATAGCGCCGTTTTAGGCATGGTTGCTATGGCAATCAGGTATTATGCATTGTATTCGCGAGCCAGCATAAGGATAATACGATGACCGAGTTTTCTGCTGCACTAAGTTCTATCGAACAGATTATCGACGATGCCCGCAACGGCCGCATGTTCATTTTGGTTGACCATGAAGATCGCGAAAATGAAGGTGATTTGGTCATTCCAGCGCAGATGTGCACGTCGCAGGCAGTGAATTTCATGGCGACCCACGGGCGCGGCCTGATTTGCCTGGCCCTGACGGGCGAGCGGGTTGATTATTTGGGGCTCGGATTGATGAGCCCGAAGAACTCAAGCCGTCATGAAACCGCTTTTACAATGTCTATTGAAGCGCGCGATGGGGTCTCGACTGGGATTTCTGCCGCTGATCGCGCCTTGACGGTGGCCTCAGCTATTGACCCCAGTAGAGGTCCCTCTGACTTGGCAACTCCTGGGCACGTCTTTCCGCTACGAGCTCGCGATGGCGGCGTATTAGTGCGTGCAGGCCACACCGAAGCCGCGGTTGATGTGGCGCGACTTGCGGGGTTAAACCCCTCGGGCGTAATTTGCGAAATAATGAATGACGACGGTACAATGGCGCGCTTGCCCGACCTGGTAATTTTTTCGCAAAAACATAACCTCAATATCGGCACCATTGCTGATTTGATCGCCTATCGTCGCCGTTATGACAATATGATTGTCGAAAAATCAAACCAAAGCGTTATCTCACAATTTGGGGGCACATGGGAAATGCGGATCTACTCTGATCAAACCCACGGTGCCGATCACATTGTTTTATCCAAAGGAGACCTGACAGGCGATACACCAGTATTGGTTCGTATGCATGCCCATAATCCTTTACAAGATGTGCTGGGCATTGGCCATGGCGGTGGTGATATGGCCACCTCTATGGAGATTATAGCGCAGCGCGGACGTGGCGCTGTTGTTTTGATCCGTGATACTTCAAAAAACCTTGTCCCAGCAGAGGGCGAAGCGCCTAAAACACTGCGCCAATATGGGGTTGGCGCACAGATTCTTTCGGCGCTTGGCTTAAGTAAAATCACCCTTTTGTCCAATTCGCAGGCCCCAAAAATCGTCGGTCTTGAGGCTTACGGCCTGTCGATTGAGGGTACACATCCGATAGAGGCCAATTAATGGCAAATTCCATCACCCATCACAGCCTAGAGCTGCCCTGTTTTGACAAGCCGGTTAAAGTTTTGATCGTGGTTGCGCCCTATTATAAAGATATAGCCGCCCAACTGGTCGAAGGCGCGCTTGCCGTGGCGCAATCGGTTGATGTACACGCCGATCTGGTCGAAGTGCCAGGCGCTTTGGAAATTCCGACAACCATCGCTTTGGCGGCGCGTCAAAGCGATTATGATTGTTTTGTCGCGTTGGGTTGCGTCATACGCGGCGAAACCACCCATTACGATACGGTTTGCAATGATTCGTCTCGCGGCCTTACTCTTTTGGGGCTTCAGGGGGTTTGTTTGGGAAATGGCATTTTGACCGTTGAAAATTTTAACCAAGCAAAAGTGCGCGCTGAGGCCAAAGGGCAGAATAAAGGCGGCGGTGCTATGGCAGCGGCCTTGCATCTTTTGGCTTTGTCGCGCAAGTGGAGCAACAAAGTAAAAGGCATTGGCTTTCGCGCCTTTGACACTACCGAAGGATGACGGAAATTTCTGATCAAAAACAAATGCGCTCGGCTGCGCGGCTTTACGCCGTGCAAGCACTATTCCAGATGGAAAGTTCAGGTCAAACCGCCGAAGCGGTGATGCGCGAATTCGAAGATTTCCGTTTTGGTGCAACCTACGATGAGGTTGTGATGGCCGAGGGCGATTCAAAGCATTTTCGTACGCTTGTCGATCATGCGGTGAATTACCAAGCTAGCATTGACCAAATGACTGATCGCGCCTTGGTGGCCAAATGGCCGATAGATCGTATAGACCCTGTGTTGCGCGCGCTATTTCGTGCCGCTGGTGCTGAACTCACTCAAATGCCCACGCCGCCCAAAGTGGTCATCTCAGAGTTTGTCGATGTTGCCAAGGCCTTTTTCCCCGAAGGAAAAGAATCGAAATTTGTGAATGCGGTCATTGATCACATGGCCCACGCCGCGAGGCCGGAGGGCTTTTAGGCTAAAATAGATCTTATGAGAGCGGTGAGATCCGCAGCGGCCGTGCGAGCGTGAATTTCCCGAGAGCCTGAGTGTTCAGGTTGGTCGCCAGATACTTAGGCCAAAACCCATGCAGAGCCAGCTCCCTCGGAGATGCTTATCGGCCACTGGAAAAGGGCCCATCACGTGAAGAGCAGAAATCACCATCTCCTGGATAGGGCCTTTGAACTACAATAACAAGGGGTGCTAGCGCTTTCGGGGTTAATTGATGTTCTTCCTTTGTTTGGTATGCTCTCAAAACACGCACAGTGAGACAGAAGGCTGAATTTTATCGGAAGCAGGAGCTGAATGGAGCTTTATAGAGCAGATTTGGCGCTCGGCCTAATGCGCTATTTTCGTTTTATCGTTCATTTCTTTTGGGTAGTCGGGTTAGAGTTTCCAACCGACATTGTATCGCCAGGTCCAGGTATCATTTTAGCCGATGCCCAGGTGACCGCGCTAATGCAACAGGGAGCTATTGAGCCACTAGCCTCCACGCGCTGGGAAGTCTTTGTGAAAATTTGTCTACTATGTCGGCTCAGCGCTTGCAGCCATCCGACCCGGCACGACGTCATTGTGCTTTGCAATTTGTTGGGAGCTTAGCGTTTTTTACCTGCTGGCGCTGACAGTGCGCGTGCCGCTTCTGCTGCGGCCAAAAGCTCATTAGCGATCTCTTCAGCTTCTTCTGGTTCAAAATCAAGTGGCAGATCAACGCCTTCGCCCTCGACATAGATGCGCACCATTCCCAAACTTGTGGGACCAATTTGTAAATTTGTAGCTAAGTCACTTTGTTTATCAATGCCCATTATGTGTCCTTTGATTTTTTCAACGGGGTAAACCCGATGGCGCCGCTGAGCAAGAGGCAAAAGGCGTAGCCAGGGGGCGCAGAAATTAGACACATAGCACAGCCATGAAAAGTACGCAAAACCGCTAGCTTGGGCTAAATGGCCCCGATGGGGCGGTAAAAATCAAATCCAGCTCTTGCAATCGAAATGCAGCGGCGTTAAATCGGCCCTGTTGCCGCCTTAGCTCAGTTGGTTAGAGCACTAGTTTGTGGAACTAGGGGTCCCCCGTTCAAGCCGGGGAGGCGGTACCACATCCCATATTCTAAATCACTGGCTATTATAGCGCTTAGCGCTTGTTTGGCTGATCTCAGCCATGGCGTCTCTAAACTAATTCGTTACGATTGAAAGGACCGCCCATGACCCAAGATAAGCAAACACAAATGGCCCGCCAAATTGCTAACGAAATTGGGGCTGCCCCCACACAGGTTTTGGCAGCGGTGGCGCTTTTGGATGCGGGTTCAACCGTGCCCTTTGTGGCGCGCTACCGAAAAGAGGCTACGGGCGGGCTTGATGACACGCAGCTGCGCAACCTTTCCGAGCGGCTGGGCTATCTGCGCGAGCTTAGCGCTCGGCGGGGCGTGATTGCCGCCTCAATCACCGAGCAAGGTCATATGACCGATGCAATTGCCCGCGCTTTGGCCGACGCCGCGACCAAGTCCGCACTTGAAGATCTTTATCTGCCCTATAAGCCCAAAAGACGCAGTCGTGCGATTATTGCGCGTGAATTGGGGCTGGGCCCCTTATTTGACTTGATTTTGGAAAGACGCAGCGCCGATCCTGATGTGTTGGCAAAAAATTTCCTCACGAAAGAGGTGCCCGACACAAAAACCGCCCTTGAAGGTGCGCGTGACATTTTGGCCGAAGGATTGTCAGAAAATGCCGCCCTCCTGGGGCGGTTGCGCAGCCATATAGCGGATCATGCCATTTTGGTCTCGCAACTTGTGCTGGGACAAGAGGTGGCAGGGGCCAAATTCTCTGACTATTTTGCTCATAGCGAACTGATGTGCAAAGCCGCAGGTCACCGTGTCTTGGCTATGTTGCGCGGCCGTAACGAAGGGTTTTTGACTCTGGATCTCGCTATAGACCCAGACGCGCCACGCGGCCAAAGCTCGTGCGAGATTGCCTGCGCGTCGCCCTTTGCCCCTCTGGGGCAGGGCCTTGGCGACGCTTGGCTGCGCGCCGCCGCCTCTTGGGCTTGGCGCGTTAAGGTGAAAACCAGCCTAACGCTTGATGCGATGTCAGAGATGCGAACGCAGGCCGACACCCAAGCCATTGCGGTTTTTGCACGCAATTTAAAAGATCTACTGCTCGCCGCCCCAGCCGGTGGGCGGGTGACGATGGGCATTGATCCGGGTATTCGCACGGGCTGCAAAGTCGCTGTGATCGATGCGACGGGCAAGGTGCTGACCACGGACACAGTCTATCCTTTCCAACCTAAGAATGATATAAAAGGCGCTAGCCAAACCCTGTTGCAGTTAATCCAAACTCATAAGGTTGCTTTGATTGCCATTGGCAATGGCACTGCCTCACGTGAAAGCGATGCTTTGTTGGCGACAGTCTTGTCGAGCTTACCGCCAGCGGGGCCTAAACCGACGAAAGTGACCGTGTCTGAAGCGGGAGCCTCGGTCTATTCGGCATCGGCTTTGGCGGCGGCGGAATTCCCTGATCTTGACGTCTCATTGCGCGGGGCTGTGTCGATTGCGCGCCGCTTGCAAGACCCACTAGCCGAATTGGTCAAAATTGAGCCCAAATCCATCGGCGTGGGCCAATATCAGCATGACGTTGACCAATCGCGTCTTGGCAAGTCGCTTGAAGCGGTGGTGGAAGACGCGGTGAATGCGGTGGGGGTTGATCTGAACACGGCCTCGGCCCCGCTGTTGGCGCGCGTCTCTGGCCTTGGGGTTGGTTTGGCCGAGGCGATCGTGACCCACCGCAACATGTTAGGCCCCTTTAAACGCCGACAAGAGGTGCTTAAAGTCCCACGATTGGGCCCTAAAGCCTATGAGCAGGCCGCAGGTTTTTTGCGGATTCCAAACGGGGATGAGCCGCTTGACGCAAGCTCGGTTCACCCAGAAGCCTATGACGTGGCACGTAAAATTCTGGCTGTTTGCGGGCGCGATCTACGCGCTGTGATGGGCGACAGTGCCACGCTTAAAACACTTGATCCTGAACGTTTTATCGATAGCCGCTTTGGCTTGCCCACCGTGCGAGACATTCTGGCCGAGTTAGAAAAACCCGGTCGCGACCCGCGCCCCAGTTTCAAAACCGCAACCTTTACGGATGGCGTGACCGAAATCAAAGACCTAAAGGCGGGCATGATGTTAGAGGGCACAGTGACCAATGTAGCTGCCTTTGGGGCCTTTGTGGATATTGGGGTCCATCAAGATGGGCTTGTTCATGTCAGCCAATTGGCCGACCGCTTTGTCAAAGACCCGCATGAGGTGGTGAAAGCGGGCCAAGTCGTGCAAGTGCGCGTGGTCGAGGTAGACGCGGCGCGCAAACGCATCGGCCTAACTATGCGGCAAGACAGCCATGGCGCCCGGGAGCAGGCCGCCGAAAAAGCCACCGAGCGCAAGACGAGTGCTGCCCCCAAAGCCAGCTACAAACCCAACCAAAACCAAGCAGCGCCCAAAAAAGCCGATGATCCAAACAATCCCTTTGCCTCACTAAAAGGGGCATTTGGGAAGTGTTAGGATGAGGGCGGGGTGATAGCCGGTTTTGATTTTTTGCTATTTTTTATAACTAAAAAACCTTAGCTCCCCGACCCACCAACGGTAAGTCCGCCGATGTAAAGGCTCGGTTGGCCTACGCCCACGGGCACCCATTGGCCTGCTTTGCCGCAATTACCTATGCCTGGGTCAAGTTTCATATCATTGCCGATGGCGCGGATGTGTTTGAGCGCGGTTGCGCCATCTCCGATCAAGGTTGCGCCTTTGACGGGGGCGCCGACGACGCCATTTTGCACACGGTAGGCCTCGGTGCAGGAAAAGACGAATTTGCCGTTGGTGATGTCCACCTGACCACCGCCAAACCCAACCGCATAGATCCCATCTTTTAAGCTGGCCACCATGGCGCTTGGCGTGTCGGTGCCATTTAACATATATGTATTGGTCATGCGCGGCATTGGCACATGGGCATGACTTTCGCGTCGCCCGTTGCCTGTAGGGTTAACTCCCATTAGGCGAGCATTTTGGCGGTCTTGTATATAGCCCACCAAGACACCATCCTCGATCAAAACATTGCGTGCCGAGGGTGTCCCCTCATCATCAATGGAGATCGAGCCACGCCGATCGGGCAAAGTGCCATCATCCAATACCGTTACGCCGCGCGCCGCAATTTTTTGGCCCATGGAATCACAAAATGCACTGGTTTTCTTACGGTTGAAATCGCCCTCAAGCCCGTGACCAATGGCTTCATGCAACAAAATTCCAGGCCATCCTGGCCCTAAGACC